>OFRG01000349.1_pt1 | contig 19167 bp, 17 predicted proteins | sample 1543071 | NCBI WGS metagenome assembly OFRG01 (sample SAMN07774222, study PRJEB24372) | wastewater metagenome | isolation source: WWTP Verbania (Effluent) | place: Italy: Verbania | collected 2015-12
GTGGCGGAATTGGTATACGCGCTAGTCTTAGGAACTAGTGGAGCAATCCTTGGAGGTTCAAGTCCTCTCCTGGGCACAAATTAGGATAACAAACAAAAAACTGACCGAAGGTCAGTTTTTTGTTTATATCTTTAAAGATTATTGTCTGTATAGGTTAGCGTTTTTTAGTAGAGTTATAGCTTTCCCAGCGCTTAATCTACCAAAGGATCCATCAACTTTTAAACTATTTAATCTTTGGTAAAGTTTTATTACGGCGGTTGTTTTTGCTCCCCATCTTCCATCTACTACGAGAGGAACTACTTTGTTACCAAGACTCCAATTTAAAAACCTTTGGAAATCTTTAATAACAACTAATCCGCTGGTTCTTTTCACTCCAGTTTTAGGAATATTTATCAATACACATGTCGCCGGAGTACCTGTTACTCCAAAAGGACAGAGGATACCTGATCCCGATCCACCGCCCCCGCCACTGCCTCCAGTTCCGCCGCCTGTTCCACCACCACTGCCTCCAGTACCTCCCCCACCTGTACCGCCACCTGAAGAATTAACTACAACAATCACATCATCAGTACCTGTGGCACCAAGGTTGTCAGTAACAGTTAGTCGAAATACTGAAGTCCCCACAGTTAGGCTAGTTATGCTTACCACTGAACCATTATTAGAACCAGTAGCAACATTTACAACACCAGAGCCAGAAATCTTAGTCCAGCTATAAGAAACTATGCTACCGTCACTATCTACACCGCTTCCAGATAATATTGTTGAAGATACTGGAGATACAAGTATCTGATCCGGACCAGCATACGCTGTAGGAGGAATATTGAGTTGCGGACCTGCTGGAAGAACTACTATATCTACATCATCGAACGCTGTTTGGCCAGTATTATTTGTTGCAGTAAATCGAAAAGTAGCAGAACCAACGTCTAAACCTGTAACATCTGTCGTAGCAGATGTAGGTGAGACTATGTTTCCAGAGCCTGATAGTTTAGTCCAAGAATAATATATAACTATTCCAGAAATACCATTTGCAGTACCAGAGAGTGTTGTTTGAGTGCTTAAAGGTCTTAGAGTTTGATCAGGACCAGCATAAGCCGTAGCTCCTCCAGTACCTCCTCCACCGCCGCTCATACCATTAACAAAAATATTTACATCGTCAGTGACTGTGGTTCCAGTATTGTTTGTTACAGTTAATCTAAAAACTGAAGTACCTACAGTTAGACCTGTAACATCTGTCGTAGCAGATGTAGGTGAGACTATGTTTCCAGAGCCTGATAGTTTAGTCCATGTATAGTAAAGTACAATACCTGAAACTCCAGTACTTGATCCAGATAATGTAACCTGACTAGTAGGAAGCGTAATAGTTTGATCCGGTCCTGCATTTGCCGAAGCGACGTCAAAATCTATAGCAAAACTTGTAGTTGGCGCAAGGGTTATACTAAAAATAAATATTGATAAAAAAGAAACTAGACTCATATACCCTATTTTATTTCTATAAAAATTTCTCATAAAGAATTCTTCTTTGAAGTTGATAAATAATAAATTAAACAATGGATTAATTATATAGTATATAAATTAGCTTGTACATTGAATAAAAATACTATTTGCAATATCGATCAAAATATAGTAATATAGACCCATGACGATTATTGCTAATGTATTACCATATATACAGATTATACTGTCTATTATTTTAGTTGTCGCGATATTACTTCAGCAGTCAAGTGCAGGCCTTGGTGGAGCGCTTGGTGGAGGAGATGGTGGTGGTTTATACCACACTAGACGTGGCTTCGAAAAATTCCTATTTATTACCACTATTGTAGTTGGTATTCTATTTGCTGCTTCTGCTTTCATAGCAATTCTCGTTAGGTAGGTTAAAATAGAAAATAAAAACTAAATTTCGGCGTGCAAATATGCATAATTTTCTCACATTTCTAAAAGAATTTCATATCCCAAAAAAGAAAGAGCTACTTGATGCAAGAGCTTCTTTTTCAAGAAAAGAACTTTCTACTTTTACAACTTTTTTAGTTATTTCTATAATAACTATGATCGTAATGGTAAATAAAGTTAACAATTCATTTATGGTTGAAATACCCGCAAAAGGCGGAAAGATAACTGAAGGGATAATCGGTATGCCGACCTTGGTCAACCCAGTTCTTGCTTTAACTGACGCAGATAAAGACCTTACTTCCCTAGTTTATAGTGGTCTGATGAGAAAAACATCTGATGGAGACTTTATAAATGACTTAGCAGAGTCTTATACTGTATCTTCAGATGGAATGACTTATACTTTTATAATAAAAGAAAACGCTAGATTCCAGGATGGAACAAAACTAACGGCCGATGATATTGTATTTACTATCGAAAAAATAAAGGATCCCTTAATAAAAAGCCCTAGAAGAATTGGTTGGGATGGCGTTAGTATAAATAAAAAAGATGATAGGACTGTTGTTTTTATACTAAAACAGCCTTATATATCTTTTATAGACAATACGACAACTGGAATATTGCCTATGCATATATGGAAAAATATAACTTCAGCAGAGTTTAGCCTATCAACACTAAACAATATAAAAGCTATCGGTTCTGGGCCTTATAAGATTAGTTCAGTTTCTAAAAATAAAGACGGGGTACCAGAACAGTATAATTTAGAGAAATTCAATGACTTTTTGTTAGGCGAACCACATATAAAAGATCTAAGTATTATATCTTATTCTAATGAAAAAGATTTAGTAGATTCTCTTTTATCAAATAGGATAAATCAAGCAAGTGGTATATCGCCAGAAAATGCAACTAAAATACAATCTTACGGTTACAATATAAATACTGCAAATCTTCCTAGAATATTCGGGTTATTTTTTAATAGTAATAACAATAAGATTCTACAAGACAAAGATATAATTAAAGCATTCGATAAAGCACTAAATAGACAAGAGGTTATCGACAAAGTTTTAAGTGGGTACGCAGACCCAATTCATGACCCAATACCTGAAACAATAAAAAAAGATGAATCAGTCAAAAGATATCTAACCTCTTCAATAGACGAAGCAAGAGATATTTTAGAAAAATCCGGGTGGAAACAAGGAGTTGATGGTATAAGATCAAAAGGGGGTTCAACAACAGTAACAAAAACCAAGAAAGTGGGTAAAAAAACAATTACAGAGAAAGTAGTAGTGAATAACGGACCAGTTACAAGACTTTCATTCTCTATAACAACTGGAGATACACCTGAATTAAAAAATGTAGCGAATATCATAAAAGAACAATTAGAAAAATTGGGTGTTAGTATTGAAATAAAAATATACGAAACTGGACCTCTAAACAACATTATAAGATCTCGCGACTATGAAGGATTATTCTTCGGGCAAATAGTAAACCACGAATCAGATCTATTTTCTTTCTGGCATTCTAGTCAAAGAAATGACCCTGGATTAAATATTGCCATGTATAGCAATAAAAATGTAGACAGCCTACTGGAATCTGCCCAGAAAACACTGAAGACTGATGATCGGTTAGCTAAATACCAAGATTTTATAAAAGAATTCAATATAGATATCCCAGCTCTCCTTATATATTCACCTAAATATTTATACGCAACATCTTTAAAACTTAATAATATTAACCTGGGCACATTAACAACTCCGTCGGATCGTTTTTTATCAATCTATAAGTGGTATGCTGATACAGATCATATCTGGAAAATCTTCGCGAAATCTTATACTACAAATACAAAATAACAATATATGAATCAAACAAATGGAAGTGGAAAGCCGAGAAATAACCGTTTCCACAATAAACAAGGGTCTGTGCGCACAATGCACAAGCCAAATACAGTAAACCAAAGCACTCATTCTACTGGAACAAAAAGCAGTAGCCCTCATGGTCAACAAAAAACAAACTCTTCTATGAATCGAGGTAGCAGGGGCAGTTATCAATATGGTAGTAACAAAGGAGGAAGGCGTCCAAAACCTCAAGCTCAACCTGAAAATACAACCCAGGTTGTGCAGAGAAGGAAAACTCACCTTATTCCCCCACCAGCTCAAGGAATTGTGCGCATAATTCCTCTTGGAGGAGTTGAAGAAATAGGTAAAAACATGACAGCTATTGAAATCGGAAATGACATCATCGTAATTGATGCTGGTATGCAATTTAAAACTGAAGATACTCCGGGGATTGACTACATAATACCGAACACTACTTATCTTGAGGAAAGAAAAGATAAAATCAGAGCTATGGTTGTAACTCATGGACATTTAGATCACATCGGTGGAATACCGCTTGTAATGAGTAGAATTGGCAACCCTCCACTATATTCTAGAAATCTTTCAATTTTACTAATGAAAAAGCGTCAGGAGGAATTCCCTCACTTGCCTCCACTTAATACACAGATTGTAGAGAAGGATTCAGTTATTTACGCAGGTGAAATAAGAATTAGATTTTTTGGAGTTACTCATACTGTTCCCGATTCTATGGGAATAATAGTAGAGACCCCATATGGGTCAATCGTAACCCCTGGAGATTACAAACTTGATCAGATAGATGGAAAAGTAACAGAAGCTGAAGAAAAAGAATATGCTTTCTTTGATAAAGAAAAAGTTTTATGTCTTCTTACTGATTCTACAAATATCGAAAATGAAGGATACGCAGTACCAGAAGTCTTAGTTCATGAAGGTTTAGATAAGCTTATCAAACAATGCTCTGGAAGAATAATTATTGCGGCCTTCGCTTCACACATAACCCGCCTAGTAAAGATCGTAGAAATTGCTGAAGGATTAGGTAAAAAAATAGTCCTAGACGGTAGATCGCTTAAAACAAACATGGAGGTCTGTGAACAAGCAGGTCTATTTAAACCTAAAAAAGGTACTGTTATACCAGTGGAAGAAGTAGATAATTACCCCCCAAATAAAGTGATAGTCTTAATGACTGGTGCTCAAGGTGAGGAGTTTGCATCGCTCAATCGTGCTGCAAATAAAACTCATAAAAAATTCACAATAAAAAAAGGAGACACTATCATACTTTCTGCATCTATTGTTCCTGGTAATGAAATATCTGTCCAGCATCTAAAGGATAACCTAGCTCGTCATGGCGTGCGGATAATAAGCTATCGTACATCAGAAGAAACAATCCACGCTACAGGTCACGGCAATCAAGAAGACATAAAGTGGCTTCATAAAAAAACTCACCCGAAATTCTTTATCCCGATCCACGGATGGCATTCAATGCTAGTAAGACATAAAGAGCTTGCGATGTCTCTTGGCATGTCTGAAGAAAATATAGTTGTTCCAGATAATGGTTCCATTATTGAAATAATCGATAACGGAGAAAAAATCACTGTGCGCAAAGAAAAGGCTCCTTCAGGTCCTATGATGGTAGATGGATTTTCAGTCGGAGACGAACAAGATGTTGTTATAAGAGATAGACAAATGCTTGCTCAAGATGGAATGTTTGTCCTTATCGCAACAATAGACTCTACTACTGGTAAACTTAGAAAATCACCAGATATAATATCTCGTGGATTTATTTACTTAAAGGAAAATCAGGAGCTACTACACCAAGTAAGACTAATAATCAAAAAGACTATCGAAGATGGTGCTAGGGGTATGCATCCAATAAATTTTGACATCATTAAAACAAATCTGGGAGATAATATATCAAAATTCTTATATCAAAAAACAGCAAAGAGGCCGCTAGTAATACCTGTTTTATTGAGTGTCTAATCATATGAAACTAACAAAAATTAACAGGATGTATCTCTTGTCATTCCTATTTACTCTTCACATATCCTTATCGGCATATGTTAATTCAACATTTTTAATAAAGTTCATAAATGAAAAATACGTAGGGCTTCTTTACACTGCTGGTTCGCTTATAACACTTATATTACTCGCACACAGCGCAGGTATTCTAAAGAATCTTGGGAACCGTAAATTTGTACTGTGGTTACTTCTGATAAACATGGTATCCTTGATTGGACTCATAACCTCTACTAACCCATATATTGTAGGCACATCTTTTGTGTCATTTATAACTACAAATGTATTAGTATTCTTTTGTATTGATATATTTATTGAACACTTTGGAGATCCAAAGACTATTGGTAAAACGAGGGGCCTTTATCTAACAATAACAAGTGTGGCTTGGATGATTTCCCCACTTATAACTGGATTTCTAGTTACTAAGAGTGGTTATGTCTTAATATATATTATTGCTCTAATAACTACACTACTTGCGACGTTAGTGTTATTATTTTCTGTAAAAAAATTCAAGGATAAAACATATTTGAAAACACCATTCACAAAAGCATATACTTATTTAAAAACAAACCCTCATATGTTAGCCATTACTCTGATTAATTTTATTTTGCAATTTTTCTTTGCTTGGATGGTTGTTTATACACCCATATATCTAAATCAACATCTTGGGTTTAATTGGGATCAGATAGGTATTATATTTACTTTTATGCTTGCACCTTTTGTAATATTCGCACTACCAGTAGGACTCTTAATAGATAAGTATCATATCAAAAAAAGAACCCTATTATCTATCGGGCTTGTGATTATGGCTATATCAACATTCTACATTACTCGAATAACTACTTTAGATATTACAACTTGGGCTCTAGTACTATTTTTAACTAGAGTAGGAGCAAGTATTGTAGAAACGACTTCAGAAATATACTTCTTTACTCATATTAAAGAAGAAGAAGCATATCTACTAGGTATTTTTAGAGATATGACACCTCTTTCTTATGTTATCGCACCACTTCTTGGTAGCTTAGTGTTCGTATTCTTACCAGTTAAATCTTTATTCTTAATACTTAGTATCTTTGTTCTAATTGGACTCTACTATGTAACAAAATTAAAACACAGCCATGGACCAACAGAAATATCCAATCAGAATAAATAAATACCTAGCTCAAAAGAACTACGCCACCCGTACTGGGGCAGACGAGCTTGTTAAGAAGGGTTTAGTAACTATAAACGACCGCAAGGCAGTTCTCGGAGATAAAGTAGAAAAAGGTGATAAAGTAGTTGTAAGTAATAAAGCAAAAGAAAATAAATACGTATACTACGCTTACAACAAAGCAACTGGGGTATCAACAAACCCTGATCCGAAAAGTAAAGATATTCTAAAAGTCACTAAATTCCCAACTAAAGTATTCCCTATTGGGAGACTAGATAAAGACTCCCATGGACTTATCATAATGACAAATGATGGACGTGTTACAGATCGCTTACTCTCCCCTAAATACGTTCACGAAAAGGAATACACTGTAAGAGTCGAACCTGCATTTTCTGATAAGTTTTTAGAGCTAATGGCAAATGGTGTAAAATTTGATGGATTTTTGAGTAAGAAATGTAAAATTTGGCGTAAGAATAAAGATACATTTCATATTATCTTAACTGAGGGTAAAAAACGCCAAATCCGTCGTATGTGCGAGGCACTCCATCACAAAGTTATCGATCTGCGCCGTATTCGTATTATGAATATAGAACTTGGTAAAATCCCATTTGGAGAATTCGAAGAAATAAAAGGAAAAGAACTCGACCAACTATTAAAATCTCTTAGTCTAAAGTAAAATAAAAATCCTCTCAATTGAGAGGATTTTTATTTTACTTTGCTATGTAAGGAAGCAATCCCATGAAGCGAGCGCGCTTGATGGCAAGCGAAAGCTTTCTTTGATTTTTAGCTATAACATCTGTACGATTACGAGACATCATACGAGCACTTGGCGCTAAAAAGCGCTTTAGCAATTCAGTGTCTTTGTAATCTATGTGTTTTATATTGTTTGATGAGAAATAATCTTGTTTCATGATTTATTAATTCTTAATTTTACTAATTTCTAAAAAGGTATATCTTCTGCGTTTATTTGCTCTTCTGGGTACTCGATAGTATCCAATGAATCATCTTCTCCTGACTGCGCAGGCAGGTCTTTTGGAGCAGCAGATTTTGCTCCACTTCCACCACCTGAATTGCTTCCAAATTGAACTCGATCTGCTATAACTTCAGTACGGTATTTTTTAGTGCCAGTTCCTGCGTCATCCCAGCTTCTTGTCTGCATACGTCCTTCAACCATAACCTGTGAACCTTTCTTCATGTACTGGGCTACGGTCTCAGCCTGGCGACCAAATACTACAATATTGTGATAATCAGCAGCTTCTTGTTTAGCACCATTTTTATCTTTCCAGACACGATTAGTAGCTACAGAAAAACTACAAACTTTAATCCCTGAGGGTATCGCTTTAAGCTCTGGATCTCGAGTTAGATTCCCTATTATTAACGCTTTGTTTAGATACATATTTGTTTAAATAGTTAGACTATTAATGACTCTATTATACTACAAGTGCATCAATTTCTTTATCGATAACTTCCTCATTTATTGGAGTAGAAACTTCCTCTTTTGGAGTAAACTTTCTCTTTGAGCCTTCAGTCTTACTGAACGTACGTTTTGGAGACATAGTATTTTCACGTACAGTTTTAATCAAAAGGTATCTCACGAGCTTCTCGTTCTTATCGAGTAGATCCTTAATGATTTTAGCTTGAGCTCCAGCACATTCAAACTTTACCCAACCAAAGTATCCATAAGAAAACTTTTGCTTTTTGTTAGCAATAGAACGAGACATTTCATACGCAAGTTCAATCATCTTAGGATATTCATCTGAGATAAATGTAACTCCGTGCTCAAGAAGCATATCCTTAAAAGCTGTAACTTCAGCTCCAAGACCTTCTTCAGCTATTGTTGGTACCATCACGTATCCAACTTCATAAACACTCATCTTAGACTCTTCTTTATTTTCAACCTCACTTACCTTACTTACTTTTGTTTTTACCATTTATAAAGTGCGCAAATGCGCGATAATTCTAACTTATAATACTACCTCATTATGGACCTGTGTGTACCGACTTCAGGGTCGGGACAAATGAGATGTGGGAATATACTAACAAATATAAGGCTTTTTGTCAAAACAGGTAGGGATTATCTATTTAGCTAGCTATATTCTCCAGACTCGCTTTGCGTTAGCTATGAGTGCTTCTGAGACAGTATCTGGGGCTACATTTTTGATCTCCGAAATACGCTTTACAACCTCACTTACATATATCGGTTCATTACGCTTCCCTCTATATGGCACAGGAGATACATATGGAGCGTCGGTTTCAGACATTATCATGTCAAGTGGAGTATTTTTGATCACTTCATCATAATTTTTAGTAAATGTAATAACTCCGGTGAAAGAAAGAGTGAACTCAAACTCAACAAATGCTTTTGCATCACTCAAACTTCCCGCAAAAAAATGTACATCCCCTTTTACTTTTGCATATTGCTTTAAAATTTCTAATGCATCAGCATATGCGTTTAAATCTTTCTGTTCAGGATTATTCCTGATATGTAACATTAAGGGTTTCCCAACTTCATTTGCTATTTCTATCTGCTCAATAAAAGCTTTTTTTTGTTTTTCAATTGACTCTGTATCACATCTAAAATAATCTAGTCCACATTCACCTACCCCTACAACTTTTGGGTCGCGTAAAAGTTCTAAATATTTTTCCTTGTCGAACACTTCACCACGTGAAGTAAATTCTGCACCACCAACGCCAAGCTCTTTCTCGTCATGAAATGATGCTCCAGTATGAATTGGGTGGAGGCCGATAATTGCATACACTCCTTCTTTATACTGATGAGCAATCTCAACTGCTTTTCGAGAAGTATCTATCTGTGTGCCCACATTTATAACCCATGTATCATTCTCGAGCGCTCGACGAATAACCTCATCTCGATCTTCGTCAAAAGCTTTGAAGTTCACATGTGAATGTATATCTATGTATTTAGGCATTAGTCTTTCCTTGCAAATAATGGAGCTTCTGGCTTTTTGTTTGCTCTAATAAGTTTTTTAAGTTTCTCATTTGTTTCTGGAAGTATTGGGTTAAGCATTCGAGCAATAGTATAAAGTCTTAAAACCATTTCAGTGATTAATTCTTTACCCTTAAGAACATCTACTTTTATTACTTTAAACGGTTCAGTTTCTTGTATAAATTTATCTAGTTTTTCTATTTCTATCCAAATATAGTCAGTAGCTTTTTTAATATCAAAAGTTTCTAAAATATCAAAAAACTCTTGGGAAATCGACATTTCTGGAATCTCTGGACACTTATCTAAATATTTTTCAGACAAAGTTAAAATACGAGAAGACAAATTCCCTAACCCATTTGCAAGGCCTGAATTATAGGAGTCTTTAAAGCGCTCTATTGTAAACGGTGAATCTTCAAATGAAGATACTTCGCGAAGCAAGAAATAGCGTAGGGCATCAGTTCCATACTCAGCCACAATATCTTTAGGGTCTACAACATTACCGAGGGTTTTAGACATCTTAAGGCCTCCATCTGCAGTAATAAAACCATTTACTACTATTTGATGTGAATTTGGTACATTTGCAGCCATTAGCATTGCCTGCCACATAGCACTCTGAAACCGTGTGTTGTCTTTACCGCAATATTGAGTTGGGGTGCCTTCTACCCAATACTTTTTGAAATCCCCGTCTTCATCTGGCATGCCTGCGCAGTCAGGCCAGCCAAGAGTATTTATATAATTTGTAAGAGCATCAAACCAGACATACATGACGTGAAGAGGATCATCTGGTACTTCTATCCCCCAAGGCATCTTAGTTTTAAGTCGCGAGATAGAGAAATCTTGAAGGCCGTTTCTTACAAAGTTTTTTATTTCATTAAAACGAAAATCAGGTACAACAAAATTTGGATTCTTTTCATAGAACTCTAATAATTTTCCACTAAACTCGCTGTACTTGAAAAAATAATTCTCTTCCTCAATTATTTCAAGAGGGATACCTGAGTGATCCGGACACTCCCCTTTTTCATTTAATTCTGAATCTGTTTTCTCGCTCTCACAACCTACACAGTATTTAGCTTGATATGTTTTTTTGTAAATATAACCATTATCTTTAACGCGTTTCCAAAATTCTTGAGCTCCTTTTTCGTGGTTCATATCTGTAGTACGAATAAAATGAATATCAGAACTAACTCCAAATATTTTAAGGCTCTCTTTAAAAGTATCAAACCCTTGATCAACAAAAGTCTGAACATCTAATCCTTTCTCTTTTGCTTTTTCGTAGATCTTCATCCCATGCTCATCTGTACCAGTATTGAAAAAAACATCAAAACCTACAAGTTTCTTATATCGTGCTATAGTATCTGCACGAACAAACTCCAAAGCATGTCCCATGTGAAGAGGTGCATTTACATATGGAAGTGTAGTTGTTATGTAAAAATTCTTACTCATAAGTTATAAACTGCGAGCAACTTTTTTCTTCTCCAAATCATTTAAAAATTCAAGCAGGCAAACTGCGCATGGTATAGCAAGTATCACACCCCAAAAGCCAACCAGACTTCCTCCTATAAGAACAGACAAAATGACGATGAGTGGTGAGATACCTATCACTTTTTTAACTATTAGGGGGTAAATTAAATAATTTTCAAACTGATGGAGAATAAAATATAAACAAAGAGTCAAAAATGCAACAGTAAGGCTACCATTTAAATAAGCAAAAACCATAGCTGGTATAACAACTAAAAACAAACCAAATGGGATCAGTTCTGCAAAAGCGGTTGCGAGCGCCAAGATAAATGAATACTTAACCCCCAAGATCGTAAGTCCTAAATATGCAAGTACCCCAATAATTAAACCGAGCAACATCTGACCTTGGATCCATAAGCCAATCTTTCTCTCGGTGCGACTCCAGAGGTCAATAACATATTCCTCACTACTGTCAGGCGTAATAATTCTAAGGAAGTTTTCAATGCCTTTTTCCTGAATAGATAGGTAAAAAGATATAATCATAATCAAACCGAGGTTTAAGACTCCACCGAAGGCCTGGCCAAAAATATCGAAGAAGCCTCCAGAAAGACTTGAAACCAGATTTTGAGTATTTTTAATAATCTCAGACAAAGATCCGTTGTGAGAAATTGTACTAACGACACTTTTAGCTCCAGAGATTGTATCTGTTTGGAATGAATTTAAAATACTATTATCAGGAACATAGTGGCCTAGTGACGAAACGAGGAGTGACATTTCTTGGATAAAAACTGGAACAAACACATAGGCAAGACCAATAAATATACCTCCTGTTAAAAGATATATTAAGAACACGGCTAGAGTTCTATTTCTAATGTATTTTTTAAGTTTATGAGCTGCTGCACCAACAAAGGAAGCGATAACTATAGAAGTTAATATTATGAGTACAACATTTATGAGTTTAACAATAGCAAACACAAGGACACCTAATAAAATTATTCTAATTAGGGTGCTTGTTGAGATATTTATATTATTTCTCTCAGGGGCCTCTGACATATACCTATAATAGCATAGTGAGCTTTTTGATACTAGAATTTTAAAATCCTAGAAAATGTGGTCTTATCCTTGAAGGGGCCTATAATCGCAAGATTGAGCTTCTTAGTTTTAAATATAATTTTGGCCATTTTTAGTATATCCTTTGAAGTTACACTGTTTATTGCTTTAATTTTTTCATCTAGGGTCTTAAGTTCCTTTTTCATGAGCTCTTGTGAACCATAAAAACTAGCTATATCATCTGTTACCTCAAGAGACAATTTCATATTGCCTATGAGCATTGATTTGACTTTTAAAAGTTCTTTTTCAGCAACTTCTTCCTTTGATAATCTACTGCATTCTTTTAAGATAGCCTTTAAGACTTCCGGCGTGCGAGTATTATTTACCCCAGCAGATATTTGAAACGACCCGTGATCAATAGATGGATCATTAAATGACCTGACATAGTAAGCCACACCCATTTCTTCCCTGAGTTTTATAAAAAGCCTTGAACTCATCCCTGCTCCAAGTACACCTGAGAGAACTGATAAAACTGCGTTTCTCTTATCAAAAATAGAAAATGACCTGACTCCGAGAACAAAGTGAGTCTGATCTGTATTTTTATATTTAATTACTATATTCGGTTTTGTTTGTGAATCTTTTGTTTTCTTTTTGCCAACTTTTTTACCTGTATGTATGTCGCCAAAATGTTTAGTAACTTCTTTATAAACATCTTCTTTATTTACACTTCCTGCAACAACGATAACAGTGCTCTCTGCAACATAATGAGATTTTTTATATTTTATAAAATCATTGCGAGTCATTTTTCGAACTCTCTCTCTTGTTCCGGCAATATTTTGCCCTGCTGGTTGATCAGAATATAACACTTCCCCAAATAGATCCTGAACATGCCTATTGGGCATATCTTCATACATATTTATCTCCTCTACTATAACTCCCTTTTCTTTTTCAATTTCAGCTTCAGGAAAAGTTGAATTTAAATAAATATCAGATAATATATCGAATATTTTCTTGAAATTCTTTGAGTCACTTTTTGCATAATATCCTGTCACTTCGTGATCAGTAAAAGCATTGTACTGAGCACCTAGAGAATCAAGCTCTTGAGATATTGCTTGCGGACTTGGGCGTCTGTCTGTGCCTTTAAAGCACATATGTTCTAAAAAGTGGGATATACCGTTTATCTTCTTTTCTTCATAGTCACTACCCGTTCCAACAAGTACAAGCACAGTCACGGTAGGGTTGTCTTTCATGGGAATAGTTACAACGCGAAGTCCGTTCTTAAATGTTTTCTTATTTGGTTTTTGCATATTAGGCTAACTTTTCTTTAATATAATCAATAATCTCACTTTTTTTAATTCTCTCTTGTACACCTGTATCTCGATCACGAATCGTTACACATTCATCAGTTAGAGTATCGTAATCTACGACTACACACCATGGAGTACCTATCTCGTCTTGTCTTCGATAGCGTTTGCCGATGTTGCCATTATCATCCCACATAACTCGGCCAAACTCTGCTTTGAGCATCCCATAAACAATCCGTGCTTGATCAACAAGTTCTGGTTTATTTTTTACTAATGGTGAGACTGCACAGATGACTGGCGCAACATTTGGCTTAAATGCCAAGTAACTGCGAGTTTCATTATTTTGTTCACCTGACTGCGCAGGCAGGTCTTCTTTGTATGCAGACAGAAGTAATGCAAGTAACATACGATCAACACCCATAGATGGCTCAATCACATGTGGAACTATTTTCTCTTTCATTTCCTCATCAATGTATTCAAGCTTGTGATTGTCCAGATCAAAACTTCCCCTGTAAGCTAGTCCAAATAATTCTTTTTGGCCAAATGGATATTCAAACTCAAAATCAATAGTGCGTTTAGAATAGTGTGCTCGATCTCCGTCCCCTATCTCTATCTCGTGAACTAGGTTCATATCAAGCCCAAGCTCTTCAACAAACTCTGTAACAACATCTTTGAAATAAATAAAATATTTCTCCCAATCTTCCGGCCTTATGAAATATTCAATTTCCATCTGTTCAAATTCACGCACTCGAAAGATAAAATCTCGAGGTGTTATTTCGTTTCGAAAAGCCTTACCGATCTGTGCAATTCCAAATGGTAACTTTGGGTGAAATGAATCTACAACATTTTTGAAATTTACAAATACTCCTTGAGCAGTCTCCGGTCTTAGATATACAGTTGCTGACGAGTCCTCCATGGCACCGATTTGGGTTTCAAACATCATGTTGAATTGTCGTGATTCTCCAAGATTGCCACCACAATCAGGACATTTTTTTGTGTCTTCAAGTTGATCTGTACGAAACCTGTGGTGGCATTTACCACATTCAACCAAAGGATCAGAGAATCCTGCAACATGCCCAGATGCTTCCCAGACTTTTGAATTCATCAAAATTGCGGCATCTACTTCATACATATCCGTACGAGAGGATACAAACTTTTTGCGCCACAAGTCTTTTATATTATTCTTGAGTGCTACACCTAAAGGCCCATAATCCCAAGTACCCCCAAGACCCCCATATATCTCGGAACCTTGATATATGAAACCTCTGCGCTTAGCAAGCGAGGCAATCTTTTCCATTAAATTTTCTTTTTATTCTTGCATCCAATTCGTAATTGTTAATTGTTAATTCGTGATTATTGTACCACACGTTCGTTCCCTGGCTTAAAGTTCGGATCATCGCGAAGAAGTGTTGTAATTGGTCCACGCTTACTCTTTACTGTTGTATTTGTAAACATATCAGTACCAGAAAGATATACATCTTTCATGAGTTGTGGCACGCTTCCAACTTGAGAACTTGAGGGAGAAAGAGACAAAGTAAATGTGACTTCTCGACTTGAATCTGTACCTGTATTTGGTCTGACTGTTCCTATATCCCAAAGAACTTCGTGAGTTGTCTCATTATATGAAACTTTTTCTTTTCCATCTCCAAGTGCTCCTACCCATTTTATATATATTGGTAATAGAGACCGAGCTTGAGCTTGATTCACAGTATTAGATGAATTCGAAAGTGTCCAAGTAATATTATAGCGAGTTTCATTTTCAGCCTTTGGTGGAATAGGACCAGATAAAGATGCAGCAGATGATGCAATTTGGAGGTCTGAAGTAAGTTTAATAATTTTTTTCGTAAAATCATTTACATTACTAAATGTTGAGCCTTCAGAGGGTTGTTTACCTCGGATACTGACTTGTAAAACAACTTGTGGTTCTTTCATAGGAGTACTAGCTCCTACTAAAGATATTGGTTTAAAGTTAAAACCTACCACTCCATTTGCACCAGGTTCCACAGAGGCAAGTTCTCCTATAGTATTTTTATCCCAAATTATCTGATTATTTGCAGAGTCATAAAAACCTTCGAGCGGATTGACTTCGCTTTTATCAAAAACATTACCAGAAAATCCTAATATAATCTGAGCGTCAGTAATACGAGTCTGAAGATTGTTAGACCAAGCTATTTCACCGTCAACTTGATCTCCCCCAGAAGCTGTATAAGAAGGTAAATCTTGCCCTCCAACCAATATACGAGCTTCTAAGAATGGCTTGGTTATGGCGATAGTCTTTAAGAGTGAATTGTAAACAACATTTACAACAGATTGATCGTTTGGACTTGTTGTACCTGCGTAAACATGGAAAACTTGTTCTTCCCCATCTTGGCCAATCAGACGCCCTTTGACTTCAATAGATATCGGATGGGTTTGAGTCAAACCATCTAAATTCCATATAGTATTACCAAATGAAGGTTTAGGTATTGCACTCTCAAAAGCAAAGTTGTTTGGATAAGTCACTTGAAGCATTGTTGCTCCTTCTGGAAGACTTGTATTTAATGTAGCTGTTATCTTAAAAGAAACTACCTGGTTAGATGTTGCAGTATCTGGTGCCTCAATTACAAGAGAGAGCGGTGCAGAGCTGATAGATACTGGATAATCTTTTTCTTTAGCAAAAATAGCATTTGAACCTTCGGGGTGATACTCTAGAGTGACTTTAATATTACGAATTGATTTTTCTTCACCAAAGAGAGTAACTTTTTTATTTAGAGTTATGCTTGAACCTTTTTTAATTAGTCCAATATTTTCACGAGGGAGTCTAACCATATCATTGGGGTTATCACTTGCACCACGTGGATACTCAACCACAAGATTTGCAAGTTCGAGGTTGGCATTGTTGCGGTTAGTAATTTCAATTTGAAGAGGTAATTCATCTCCGCCTTTTGTAAAAGCATTACCCAAGACTTTGATATCAATATTTTCATTTGAAACCGATACTCCGCCATTTAAAAACATGTAAGCAGAGAAAAGTATCGCGCCTAGAAAAAAAACTAGCGCAACAAAGAAAAACTTTTTAAACATTGACATATGGGGTTTTCTAGAAGGATGCATGGCGGGTTTTAAGATATCATCTTTTGGAGCATTACTATGCCAACTATCAGGAACAGGATGAGGAACTGGATGAAGAGTCCCTTCGTGAGGACGATTCGTAACTTTATCCTCACGATCATAAAGCCTGCGCTTTATATCCTCTATTCGACTTCTATATTCATTCTCTGCCATATTCTGTTTATTATATCACAAATTTTAAAGCCCACTCTCGTTCATAGCCTTATTTATATGAGCAATTATAGATTTACGTTCCTTTAAAATGTCCTCAATTTTTACCTTTTCAAAGGATAGAGATAGATATTCACTTAATATCTCTGAGTCCCCAATATACCCTAAAGTATGCATAATGCGTAAGACCAAATGGAGTTCTAACGCTTCTCTTGTTTCCATTGAGATCTGTTCATCATCCATCAAATACAAAGACTGAATAAAATCGTCAAATATTTTAATATTCGCCTCTTCTCCATCGCAAAGCCTTTCGATTAGCTTACTAATACGAGCAATCAAAAGGAGGGATTGCTTATCGGTACGTGCATAAGTAAAAGAATTTACATTCGTCGCTGATGTAACTCGCCAAAGATCCCGACCACGAACAAGATCAACTTTAACATAGGAAAAATCTTGCAGAGCAAAGCGGAGTTTCGATTTATTGAGTCGTATCCCTTGCGCAGCACACCTGACCAACCCCATCTCACGGGTATAAATCGTCAGCATCTTATTTGCCTCACCCATATTGCGAGAGCTTAATATAAAACCATGAGTGTGAAAAATATGGTGCATTATAAATCTTCCTCTTTTCCAATTTCTAAAATTTTAAAAGTTATTCCAGATTTTGAAAGGAAATGTTCTGGAATTTTATAAACAAAAGTTGCAAATGGTTTAAGTGGTCCATCATGAACTGGGAAACAAATTCGTGGCTTTATTTCCTTTGCATAATCGATGGCTTCTTTCATTTTCATCCATGGACCAAGCACTGGTAACGCTAATATATCTACTTGGGCGTTTGGCAAACTAAATGAATCTCCTGGATAACAAAGAGAATTAATCATGTATCCAGTATTTTGCACTTGGCCATAATCTTCGTATATTTGAGCATGTTTGTCTCCAAAACCTTTGATCAAAGTTCCTTCAAAGTCGTAACTCTCTCCGTCTTCTACTTTAGTAAACTCAATCCCTGCTTCAGTTAGCAATTTCCCAACAGAAGTATTAGAAATGACTTTTGCATTTGGATTATTTTCTAATATTTGTTTTAGAGTATCTATATGTAGATGGTCAGCATGTTCATGGGTTATTAGAATTAAAGAAATATCTCTTTCAGAAATTGAATCCCCACCATAATCAAAATTACTCGGATCGGTCATGATCCTTTTACCATTCACTTCTAATACAAAACAGCAGTGCCCAAGTTTTTTGATCTTCATACTACTATTTTAACATATTTATCACAAATAGAAGTTCATCAATTTTTACCTCAACTCCTTCGTTTTCTACTATTTGTACTTCTTTGGCTCCTACTATTTTCATAAGTTCATCTTTCCAAGTATTTATGAGCTCTTGGCCTTCTACGTTTGTCGCAATTTGAAGTGTGATAACATCATTAGGATTTAACCCCTTTTCTTTTCGCATATCTTGAATGGCACGAAGAAATTCACGATATTGACCTTCTTTTTTTAACTCTAGAGTAATATGTGTATCCAAAACAACAGCACTGTTTATGGATTCATCATATATGACTGATTTTATATTTAGTTCGTCTTTTATTATATCTATATCGGATTCTTTTAATAAGTAACTCTTTACAGTCAGAGATTTTAAAGGCTGGCGAACTTTGATGCCAGCTTTCTGGCGAGCTTCGAGTCCCAATGTTACTACATGGCGTACAATTTCCATTTCAGATATAACATTTTCATCAATTTCTTCTGATTTTGGCCAATCTGAAAGATGGATACTTTCTGTATCACTCTCGTTTTTTAATTTTTGCCAAATACTTTCCGATATAAATGGAGCAAATGGAGCAAGAAGTTTAACAGTATTTTTTAATACATTATAAAGTGTTATTTTTGCATTTTTGTCTCCTTCTTTTAACCTTTCTCTTGAACGTCTTAGATACCATGTTGAAAGGTCTTCGATAAACAAATCAAAAGGTCTAGTTGCTAAAGACATATCATACATTTCCATATTTCTAGTTACCTCATCGATAAGCTGACTTAGGCGTGCATTTATCCATTTATCCAAAGTATTTTCGCTATTACTTTCTGTATCTTTTTCCAAGCTTTTATCTCTATAGAGTTCGTAAAAAGTTACTACATTGTCTAGTCGAGAAATTATTTTGCTTGCTATATCTTGCACTGCTTTTTCTGAGAAATTCACATCCTCCCCTTTCATTACAGGACAAGACATAAGATAAAAGCGCAG
>OFRG01000350.1_pt1 | contig 19078 bp, 15 predicted proteins | sample 1543071 | NCBI WGS metagenome assembly OFRG01 (sample SAMN07774222, study PRJEB24372) | wastewater metagenome | isolation source: WWTP Verbania (Effluent) | place: Italy: Verbania | collected 2015-12
CTCTATTTCTCAAAAGAGCATTCCAGAGACCAAGAATCTTTCTGAAGAAGAGCAGTTGAATGCTTTGATGAAATCTAAGCAAAAAAACATGTATCATGCTGTTCGTGTTGGAAACATGATTGTTGAAATGCTGGACGAATATGATTTGCGTGTTTATCGCCCGGAAGAGCGAGAACATCTATTGAGTATCAAGTCTGGTGTGATTTCTCTTGAAGACGCACGAGATGAAACAGCAGAGCTTGTCGCAAAGATTGAAGAAAAGCGAGCCATCTCAAATCTTCCAGATATTGCAGATGACAGCATTCTCAACTCACTACTTGTTTCAAGCATTCAAAAATATTGGAGCGCAGAGAAGTGGATTTAACATATCAAGCTAATGGTGCTAATCAGCACCGAGTGAGATTGTTGTCAGAAACTCTTGGGGCAAGTAGTGTCGCAGCCTTAGATTCGTCATCTAAGGTTGCATTTTCAATTTGGTGCGACCACACTACTCCGCCGCCAAAATATCACGTCTGGTGGCAAAATACTAGCCTTGAATCCATTGATAAAATCGTTTCATATGCAAAACAACAAATTGATTCACACCCAAATTTAAATATCGTTATTTTCGAACACTCTTCTCAATCCGTTGAAAATATTACGTTTTTTGTTGTTGTGTCAAAAGATAATGTTGTCCGCACGTTTCAAAATGAGAAAGATGTTTGCTTGTATCTAAAAGAGCTGGCATCTAAATATAGTGAAGTATGAAATTTCTATCTGTATGCGAAGTGTGTCTACAAACTTATTATCTGGATGGTGATGAAGTTTACACGCCGCCAAATATGAAAATACGAAGAACGCCATCTAAAAATCCATATATTGGAACTTGGGGAGACTGGGTGTTACATATACAATCACATTGTCCCATGTGCAGGGTGCAACAGTGTCCCTTAAACGCAATGGAAGATTTGCAGAATCACAAAGACGCATTAAAAGCAGAAAATGAAGAAATAACCAAAGACAATGAAGTTTACGACGACGAAGATTAGGTAAAATATCATCATGCAAGAGCGAAGTAAGTTAAAATGTGCCTTTTGTCTTCTAGGCCCACCAGCATCTGGAAAGGGCACGGTTGGTTCTTTACTCAAAAATTCTTTTGGCTATCCGAGTATAATTCCAGGCGACATTTATCGTCGCATCCGAGATGAACAATCTGACTTGGGCAATTTGGTGAGAGAGTCTTTAAAAGACGGCGGATATTGCCCAGATTCTCTTACTAACCGAATTATGCTAGAAGAAGGTGAGAAATTACAACATCAGGCTTTTATCCTTGACGGATATCCAAGAACAATGGTTCAGTTTGAATATCTGATGGAAAATTTTGATGTTGGAAGCTTTTTGCATTTTGACGCTCCGTTCGAAGACTTAATTGTTGCCGCCACAAATCGAGTTCAATGCAATGGTTGTGGAAAAATTTGGTCAAAACTAATGAACGAAAACACTTGTTGTGATTGCGAAAGTCATAATTGGAAAGAGCGTTTTGATGACTCGGCGGAAATGTACCCCAAGCGATATGAAACATACATATCACTCACAGCTCCAATTGTTGAAGCTGTTGAAAATTTGCCGAATTATAAAAAATTCCAGAGCCTCGGCAATCCTAATATAACTGCCGAAGTTCTGGAATATGTAAATAGCTTAAAGGTTTAATAGCCTCTATTCTTAGCACTAGGATAAACATTGGCAGTAGGAGTTTGGTCTCCAGCGGTGCCAGTGTATTTGCTCATGTAAACTTCCATTTTCTTTAATTTCTTAGCCAAATCAATAGCTTCGTTTTGAATTTGTTTTAGTTTACTTCCGTACACATTAGTAAAATATGTTCGCTCGTTGGTTGGAAACACAGCGTTGCTGGGAAATGGTCTGGAGCCATTTACGCTCGTAAATTCTTCCCATGTGATACTTGTGCTTCCCATTGTAACAGTCGCTGTATTTGTATTTTTAAACCACTTACCACCGTTGGATGAACCACCAGATGCAATCTGAACACTTAGTCCAGAAGCATAATCAGCAGTTTCATCAGAATCAGTGGTTCGAGTTAATACCCAAGGAGCGCCGCCGCTGCCAACAGCAGTGACACTGTAAATACCAGCCTGACTTGTACCAGGAATTAAAACTTCTCCAAAAGAAACAGCCGTAGTACCAACAGTTACAGCATCGGCGCTAGTATTCTTAAATTGTTTATTGGCGTTAACTGTTCCAGCAGTAACAGTTACGGCAACATTGTATACGAATTCAGCGATTTGGTCTAAATCAGTGGCTCTGGTCAAAACGTAATCGCCACCACCAAGTGTGGTTGCAACATAAATTCCATTTTGTAATGCTGTTACTTGATTTTTAACTAAAATTCTGTCATTAGCAAGAACCGTATATCCATCAATAAGTCCGATGGCAGCATCTGCAACAGTAATAGTTGCTCCCACACCCAATGTACCATTGTTATAGGTGACAGTTCCTGGAAGAATAGCAGTTGTCGCCGCTGCTACTGCGGTTTTTACAACATAGTTGTTTGAATCTTTGTATAGAACCCTGTCACCAACAGCTAAAGTTACACCGTCAATAGTGCCAAGAGCACCGTTTTCTCCTCGTGTTAATGTTGCCCCAACGCCAGCGGTGCCGTTAGAATAAGTGATAACAGCATTTGATGGCAAAAGAGTTGTGGTGGCTGCTTTAGCTGACAAGACAGTTGCTTCGTCGCCAATTGGGAGCTGATTTTGCGTAAGATATTCTGCAAAAGTGATTGCCGTAAAACCAACTGAAATGCTAGTTGGAGATGTGCAAATAAACATTCTTTTTGCACCAGCGGTTCCGTTTCTAACGATAATGTTAAAACCTGGGCTTAATTCAGAAGTTGTTCCAGCGTCAGCGTCTGTGGTTCGGGTCAAAACGTAATCGCCACCACCGAGTGTCGTGGCGATATAAATTCCATTTTGTAATGCCGCTGCTTGATTCTTAACTAAAATTCTATCTCCAGCTACAACAGTATATCCATCAATCGTTCCAATAGCAGCATCTGCAACAGTAATGGTTGCACCTACGCCCAATGTACCATTGTTATAGGTGACAGTTCCTGGAAGAACGGCTGTTGTGGCAACAGCTACAGGAAGAGACGTATGCAACAATGATTTTTTAAGATTGTCGATTTCGACTTCAAGCATACCAAGCGCCTTAAACATATCGCCGATTGGCTCGGTTGTTTGGCTTAGGCTTGACAACCCTGTTGAAGCAACATTGTCTTGCACTGACTGACGTTCAATCACAGTATCGTAAGATAAAGATGATGTGTCATTAAAATTTGAAGGATAGTTTGGCATTGTTATGTCTCCGAGTTATTAGTTATGATTTCTGCGGAAGTTTTGTGCTTACCTTTTCTCTATCGCTGATTAAAGATTCAAAAATTTCTTCAATTTGCTTATCTGCTTCAACAATTCTATGAGATGAGTATAAATTTTCAGCAGTTGCTGTTTGATTTAATATGTCGCCACCAGATGTATCGCCCTGGTTATTTTGAGCCCATTGTTTCCACATTTCAAGGCATTTTGAGCAATACCAGGGTTTAACAAAGGCGGGTCTATGTCTATTGCAGACAACTTCATGACAATTATCGCATGTGGCTGGGAAGCGCACCAATTTACCGCAAACATGACAAGTTGGATATGTCTGTTTCTGCTGTTTGAAGTATGATTTGATGCCAATGTTTGGATTCATAGACTATTATTTGATTCTTGCGAGCCCTTTAAAAAACCTTTTTTAAGACACGAAAAGTAGGATAATTATACTGGGATGCGGTATAATAAGATTCGAAGCCGGAATTCCTCAAGAAATCTGGGTAAGACCTATATGGAAACATAGAGAAACTCAAGGCGGACTAACAGCCTTTCTCTCCATAGTCACTTGCAGCTTCTAGCATGGTAAGAAATTGTCGTGTTAAATCCCCGAGTTGCGAGAAAAAGGAAGAACAAATGAATAAAACGATAAAAGGGGCGACCCTCACTCTTGCTCTAGCAGCAAGTATGGTCATGGCCCAAAGTAGTCGGCATTTGCAACAGAGTGTATCGAAGTCACCAATGGTGTCATCAAACACGCAAAGCCAAAGTGTTAAGGTTAAGTCTAGTACAAGACCTGTCACTTCGACACATACGACGAGTAAAGTCGTACAAACAGAGTCTTTGACAATTACGAGAGTAAATGCGATAAAGGCTGTGGGTGAGAATTCCGCAAGCGATTTTCTTACACGACGAAAGAATGCTGAAGTAGCTGAGCGCTTTTTTAGAAAGCGTGGCGTTACTTCCGATAAGGCAATTATTGCTATTTTGGTCAATGCATGGCATGAAAGCACGTGGAATCCATCGTGTCAATCAGGCTCCTGTATTGGATTTTTCCAAATTTTGAATCGAGGCGGCATGGGTGATGGTCATTCAACTGCAAAATTGAAGCAATTGGTATATAACATCACCATATTAGCGGACTCGCTTTCATTTAAGCAATGGGCAAAATGGGTGGAGAAGAATCCCAGCGTAACCGCTGGAGAAATGTCCTACCGATTTGCCGCAACTGTCGAGCGCTGTGCCACCAAGCATCGTGCTCCAAGACGTAAAACTGCCGATAGATGGTTTAAGGCATTAAGCTAACAAAATTGTCTTAATGTCAACAAAAAACTGGATGGCTATTAGCCATCCAGTTTTGCTCACCAATAGTTCGGAGCTTAGTTTTCTTACCAACCACGGTTCTGAGCAGATGGGTAAGCAGGGGTCGTAACCGCTGCACCAACCTGGTCGCCAGCAGTTCCAGTGAAAACACCAACATGAGCAGCAAGGAAACCAAGCTCTTTAACAAAGCTCATTGCCTTACCAGTGATGTCGTAAATCTTTCGCTGATACTGTGCTTGAATGAAATCAATTTCACGAGCAACTAAGTTACCTTTTGAAGTTGGCAACTGAGATTCTTGAGTGAATTCTTCAAAAACCAAAGCAGTTGTTCCCATAGTGATGGCAGTCGCTGTAGTTTGAATGTAGCTCTTGCCAGCGCTCGTGCCGCTGAGAACATTAACAAATGTACCCCAGCACATTTCAGTAGCAGACGCAGTGTCTGCTTCTCGAACACGAGTCAGCACCCAGTTGGTTGTTACGCTTGTTAAAACATAAACACCGTTGTTTGCTGGAGCAGCTTCGTCTTTAACCAAAATTCTTGCGCCAACAGTGGAAAGAGTCACACCGTCAACTAGCAAGTTTGCATTACCGCCAGTTGCAGTAAGTGTAGCAAGTACACCAGAAGTACCATTAGAGTAAGTTGGCGAGTTTGGAAGAACAGCTTGAGTAGCATAATCGCAAGCCTGAACTGGAACTAAAAGCCACTTCATAGCAGCAGTTACATCTCTGTTCAATCTAGCGAGAGCTAAGAAAAAGTCAGCCCAAGTTTGCGTAGCTTTGGAAATATTACCAGTACCAGCAACGTTGGTGTCAGTCGGATAGCGCAAACCCGTAGCAGAGTTTGCACCAGTTGTGTCTTTAAGCTCTCGATTGCTCGTAATGTTATCTACGGTCAATGTTGGCCCATTTAAGTTTGAGGGATATCTTGGCATTGTATTTCTCCTGTTGGTAAGCGCACCAGGTAATTCCTTCTAGAAATTTTCCTAATACTCCTGCTTTCGTTGTTGATATTGCTATCACCTTTTTTACTTGGCAGATTTTGTTTATTCAATTGAGCAGGCTCAACAACCTTTTTTTACGAATCTTAGAGTTGAAACCCTTCTTTAATTTTCTCGGAGCTGTATAAACACCTATTGATATAAACGGTAAAAACATGGATTTTGACATTTCACCACTTTGGAAAGGACAACATACATTTCTAAAGCCTGTTATCTTTTCACCAGGTCAAGTCTTTAGTGGCGTCAATTGTAAGCTGCCAAATCAAAATAAAGGTTCGATTTCATTTTTTGACGGCAAAGAATGGAAGTCATTGGGGGTGGGGAATGCCGCCCAATCACTTATTGTAACAAATGGGTTGCCTAGCTGGGGAAATATTGATATATCAACGTCAATAGGAATTTTGAGCGCAGAAAACGGCGGAACTGGAATATCAAAATACGAAGCTGGCTCAATGCTTTTTGCCAATTCAAAAAATAATCTCTCAAAATTGGCTCCAGGAAAAAATAATCAAATTTTAACCATTGTTGATAAAATTCCATCCTGGTGTGATTTTTCAGGTGTCACTGGAAATGGTAAATCATCATATTTAGCTGTCTGGTCGTCCAAAAAAGATATTTGTGAAACAAATATACAGATTGACAACGAAAAGCTTATCTTAAAAGAGAAAAATTCATCTATCCTTATTGGAGATGTGTTGTTATCTTCAGAGAATGATTCTTTTACAGTGATGTCGGCTAAAGAATCATTAGCTTTAGTAAAAGATACTTTTTCAATACAACACAACAACAAAGCTGTTGTTAAATTTTGGAAAGGCAAACTAACTGTTGGCAGCATCCCTGTAGATAGAATTGATGGAACTCTTGATGTTTCAAAAGGCGGCACAGGGATGGCGCAATATAGTGTTGGTAGTATCGTTTATGCGTCATCTAACGACACTCTCTCAGCGCTATCTATTGACAACTCAGATGGCTTTTATCTCAAAGCTGTAAATGGAAGACCACAATGGGCACCCATCGAAACTGTTTCAGCAAAAACAACAAATAACACCACCCTTGAATTATCCCCCGGAACACAACACAGGGCTCCTCTTCAATTTCAGGTTGGAGAGCTTACTAGTTCTCCACAAATTGGGGCTATTGAGTGGGATGGACAAAAAATTCTTGTTACAACGAAAGACAATCAAAGAAAAGCTCTATTGTTTGATGGAGAAAACATCAATTCATTATCAAAAGGCGTCTTTGAGCCTGTTCTAACCAATATGGGTGGAACTGGAAGAAATCTTTCAAACAAACCGATTGGAAGTCTTTTGTTTATAGAATCTAACTCAACTGTTGGAATTTTATCTCCAGAGCCCGGTGCGTTTATTAGATTTGATTCAAATAGTTTACCAATTTTAAGTCACGCTGTTCAAGACATAACAAGTGATGGCGGAATAGTTGTATCGTCATCAGATAAATATGTGCCGCATCTATCCATAGACCAAACATCAAATTTTAGTCCTATTTGGAGTGGTGTTCACACATTTGTCAACGGCTTGTTGCTCGGAACTGACACGACGCTTAATTTTGCGCAAAACATTAAGTCTGGCTTGCCACAAATACATTTTGAAACGTGTCAAGAGCCTAAACAAAAACAAAACGGAGATATGTGGTTTAACAATGACCTTTTTGTTTTTGTCAATGGGTCAACAGTTAATGTAACAGCGCAAAGCAATACAACTATTGCGCAAGTTCAACATTTGCGCATTTGTGAAGGCGTGTCACCTGTTTCAAACACAATTAGGAAAATCAAATATCCACTTCCGTATGGCTCTGATGGAGTTTCTAAAATTAAATGGAAGTTTGTTAGGGCAGATTTAAGAATAGAGGAGAGTCCGTCAAACAACGATGGAAAATTAAGGATTTATGTTAATGGTGATTCTATTTTAGAAAGCGAGCTTACTGTCAGTGTCGGTTCTCAAAGCGCAAGCTCACAACATTTTATAATGCCATATGCATATTCTGGAGACTTAATCAGCATTGAGTTTGGAGAAACTGGCGGCGGTGATTGTTGGAGCCTGTATCTTACAGTCATTAGTGATAATTCATAAGGAGAAAACATGCCAACTTATTTTATTATCCCGCCCCGTAAAGTAGTAGGTAGTGGCTATGGTGTAGATGTTGTTACATCATTGAACACACTTAAGGGCAATCTACTTCTTGCATCAGGAACTGGACTAACGCTTACAACACTTGGCTCAACATTCACTTTTTCTGTAACTCCTAATACATATGTGCTTAGAACTGGAGACACTGTTGTTGGAAATTTACAATTTACTCCCAGCGGCGGCGCATATGGATTAAGACTGCACACATCTGTGTCAGACCCTGTGCAAAATGCCACTGGAGCTATGTATTACAATAGCAACACTAATACCGTTAGGGTATATGATGGAACATGGCAAGACTTGGGGCAAATGGGGGCGCTCACGGAATCATCTGCTGATGCACTTTATATCAGGCTTGATGGAACAAACGACAATTTAATTTCTGGTGATATTGATTTTCAATCAGTTGTAATCAGACTTGGAAGAAAAAATAGCGACCCTGTTACCGGACACACAGGAGATTTGTATTTTAACACCATTTCAAGTGTCGCCAGAATTTATGATGGTTCTTCTTGGAAAACTCTAGACGGAACTGTTAAATCTGTTGGTGGTAGCGCAGGCATTATTACAGATTTGCTTGGCAACGCACCAATTATTTCCACTGGCTCATTACAGCTAGATTTAACCTATTCGCCAACATGGACTGGAATACATACTTTTACACAAGCTGTTGTTTTTGCAACGGCACAAACTTTTAACATCACAAAACTTACCATCGGTGGACAAACCAATGGAGATTTAATTAGATATAACAGCGGATGGGAAAGGATTGGAATAGGAAGTTCTGGGCAAATACTCACCGTTGTCGCAGGCTTGCCAGCATGGGCAGCGCCAGCAATAGGAGGAACTATTGGAACGCCAACTGACGGTGTTTACACAGATGGCTTCTTTGATGCATGGACACCATCGACAACAACAGCAGATGCTGTTGATGATTTGAACGAGATTATTAAAGACTTAGCACCAGCACAAGCCAATTTGCTAACTGGTACCACTTTGTCGATTTCTACTCCGCCGACATTCTATACTGTAAATGTTAGTGCAGGCATCCCAACTCTTTGGTACTACGGCGGTGCATCGGCTGGCAGTACAATCACGACTTATTATACTACTGGCAGCTTGAATCTTGCAACACCATCTACATCTGATACGTTTAGGTGTGGGTTGAAGTCAAACACTGCAACATTCGGCACCGTTTATCATAAGCGATACAACCCCGCTGGAAATAGCGACTTATATTCTTTTGATTTAACCCCCGGTGTCACAGGAAGTAGTGGAGATTTAACTGTTAGTTCGCTTGCTACATACAATAGCATTTGGAAAAAGGCAAACGCATCTATTGCTTATACTCAATCCGCCGATGGATACGAAGGGCACACTATCCGACATGTATCAACGCCAAGTACATATTCCGCTGGAGAATCAAATGAATATAGTGTTTGGCTTGATACCTATAGTGCTGCAAATCCAAACCCATCTTTCTCTGCTGGTCCGACCGCCACAGAAGTTACACCAGTAAACAAATATCTCAGTGGAATTAACTATTACGGAGCTAACTCAACATTTAATATGTCGTTTGTGGCTGCAACAGGAATATTTAACAGATGTTATAACTCAACACAAGTGGCAAGAATATCTGGTGCGGGAATGAACAATTTAAATCTCAATCCCGTTGGCACCCCAACATATACAGATACTTTTGATAAAAGCGGTGGAAGTGTAGTTCTTACAACCCTTGATGCAGCGAATCAGAAGACAATGAACAAATATCTTACTGTGACCCTTTACAAAGCATCTGGAAATTCCACATCAAGCAATGCTGCTATTAGCAGAGCAATCTGCACATATGGTACGGCATCAACTACAACAAGTGATATTTTTGTAGACGAAGCACAAAGAGTTGTTATTGGAACACTTACAGCTTGGACATCATCGGCGGCATTAACCAACGGCAATGCACAGGTGAGAAATGGAACATTGCAGTACCCAGATTCTGGAGACTATCCTGGGTTTACTGGAGACCAAGAATATCAACGTCTCTTTTCCAAAACAAGCGCATCTACAGGAACGCTAACCTTTAACGGTGGTTTTGATGTTGCAAACATTAGTGCATATGGTACTGGTGATTTGAATGTTTTGATATATCTTGATAATGATGCACTTTATTTTGATTTGGGAGTTGCAGCAGGTTTGGGTGGCGATGGTTCAACTAAAGCTTTGGCTATAGGTGGAAAAAATACTGGTAGCTCTGGTGTCACATTAAATTGGTCGATTGGCACTTATACTACTGGCCCAACCGGAAGCGGAAATCTTGGAAAATATAGAGTTATCATCATTTTCCGCAACACCAACCGCACGATTACATCAATAACGAGTTCATAATGTCCTGGAATAAAACAGACCGAAGTTTCAAAACACTAATCAATCGGCGCACAACTGATGCGGAACCGAGTAAGTATTGGTATAACGAAAAAAGCGATTTTACGATTGACATTCATAGTTCTGAAATTAAAACAGACACAATTCCAGGCACACCGCCCGGAGCAGACACAGCGGTTATTGATGTATATGCCTACGCTGCAAGATTAACACTTATTGAAGATACTAGCGTCCCTGGAAAAATGACATGGTTTGCTAGTAGTGAAAGCAATACAGTGTTGGCACAGACAGATGAAGGTGCAAGGCTAAAAGATTGGATTCCAGATAAATACGGCTCTGGGTATGCCATAGCACTATATGATAGTTCAGATGTTCAAATTCCATACTCTGATGCTTCTGGTTGGTATTTTGATTATCCAACTGGCATTCTATCATTCACCAATGCAAACACAGACAGTGGAAGTGTTAGTTCTCGTGCTCCTTATAAAATCGTTGGATATCGTTATATTGGAACTAAAGGCAACGTAACCCCAGGAAGCGGCACGACAAATACTTTAACAAAATGGACAAGCTCAACATCACTGGGCGATTCTATTGCAGCAGAATCTGGCGCTATTTTGACTGTTACTGGAACACTTAGAACTACAGTTGGAAAATCGTTCTATATCCCACACCCAACAAAAGAAGGATGGAATTTAGAACACGGCTGTCTTGAAGGCCCAGAAAACGGGATATATCAACGTGGATATTGTGAAGGAAAGGAAGATTATGTTGTGACACTTCCTGATTATTGGGCTAAATTAAGTGACAACGACTATACCATCCATATCACCCCATATGGAAATTACAGCCTTTATGTATCTCATAAAGATGCAAACGGATTTGTGGTGTCAAGGTGTAAGACGTGGAAATGGCGAAAGAAATTTGTGAAGTTTAGCTTTGTTGTAGTTGGTAACCGAGTTGGTGCCCCATTACAATTGGAGACCGAAATAATACCATTCGGCTCCTAAAGAGGACCGATTAATGGAAGAAAATACAGAAAACAATTTCAACGAGCCAGCAAGTGATAGCTTGTCAGAAGAGATTCTTGTTTCTGCCGATGAGTTTGGCGAAGTTAGTTTATTTTCAGCCACGGGAACTGCTGGTGGCATCGACGGAGCAGCCGTCACCACTGCAAGCAAAGATATTCTTATCACACCTGGTGTCGGTAACACTCTTAATCAAATCTCTCAACTTGATTTTAAACATGTTAGAGCTACGCCACCAGCCGACATATCCGAGCCTCAAGATTCTGAAATTAAAGTAACTTTATATCCGTATGGAGAGCGAAAGAGTGGAGATGCGTATGATTCTCCCGTTTTGGTAATCGGTGGAACATGGAATGGTGTTCGATATGCGCCGTCAACTGATTATATTTCTGGCGCAAGCTCTACAGTTGCACCTATTTGGATTCACCCTCGTAGTGGAAAAATTGAAGCAACTTTGTTTAGTGCGCCAGCCGCTGGTTTCAACGGATTAACACTAACTCACGGAGAGGGTTCATTTACACTCAAGGGCGGTACAAATGTTGCCAACGCAGTTTACAGTGACCTTCTAACCGTTAATTTTACACAACCTGCAACTAACTACTTTCAATCAATTACGATTCACACTTCTGGCGATGATGTTCAAAACGGCGATTTAGTAATTACTCACGGCTCTGTAACAGGGTCGTCTTACCGAACAATAACGTTTAATAGTGCTGCTGGAAACACATCTGGCAACTGGACATTTGAAAAACAAGGCACAAATAACACAACCTATCATTTTGTCTCCAGCGCCACAACTCAACAAGTTCTAAGCACAAATGCTGTCACCACAACCCTTGGTGATATATATTATACAACGGCAGGCTCAACACAAGCTGCTTTAACCCGACTTCCAATGGGTGGAAGAAGCTCAGCGCTCGTCGGCAACTCTGCTTCTCCAATTCCAACTTGGCTTGCTCCAACTACAACCGGACATGTGTTAAAATGTAGTACCACTGGTGATGCGTCTTGGGGTGTTGTGGGTACAGCCGGAGGCGGAACTGGAATTGCCACTACACCGTCAATTGGTCAACTTCTTTGGGGGAATAACGCCAGCGGATACACTGCCAACGTATTAGTGGCTACATCTCCAATTACACTAATTACCAACGGAACCACCGGACAAGGAACTATTGGTGTTAATGCAACTAATACAAACATAAACAATTTTGTTGTTCAAAGAGATGGTAGCGGTGGTTTTTCTGCTGGCGCAATTGTAGCATCATCTATTTCTCTTACAACTGGCACTATTTCATCTGCTCCAACTGGCACAACAGATATTGTTAACAAAGCTTATGTAGATGCGTTAGCACAAGGCATTGATATTCGAGCGTCTTGTCGCTTAGCCACTGCAACAGCTTTGCCAGCTCATGGTGCTATATCCGGGAATGTAATAACAGCTTCAGCCAACGGAGCACTTTCTGTTGATAGCGTGGCAACTGTAAACGGCGACAGGATTTTAGTTAAAAATGAAGGTGGGGGAACACATTTAGAAAACGGTATTTATGTTGTTACCGCCACTGGTTCTGTTGGTACGCCTTATATTTTAACCAGGTCTAGTGATGCAGATGTAAGTGCAGAAGTTACCAGTGGAATATTTACTTTTATTGAAGAGGGCACAATAAACGCTGATTCCGGGTGGGTGTTATCAACAAACAACCCCATCACTCTTAATACTACTGCGCTCGCATTTACACAATTTTCTGGTGTTGGCTCAATTACTGCTGGCTCTGGTTTAAATAGTAGCGGAACCAACTTTGCTTCTAATGTTTATCTTGATAACTCCCAAGCTTCAAATCAAATCAGATTTCAAGGTGGTAGCGGAACAAATAACTCTGCGTCTGCTGGTAATTCTGGAACAACTGTTACTTTTGATGTAAAAACAACTGGCTCTGGGACAATGCTGTTTGAAGGAAAAGCAGACGGATTTGAACTTACTGCTGGTGCAACTGGAAGAAAATTAACAGTTACTGGAGCAGCTAAAACCCTGGCTGGTGCAAAAACAACGCTTACACTTGGCGGTTCAGGTACAGATGGCGTAACCATTAACACAAACGCTGATGGATTTGATATCGCCGCAGGAACATCATCAAGAACGCTTACTGTAACTGGCTCAAGCGGAACACTTACTCTTGGTGGATTTGTTTTAACTGTTTCTGGAGCAAACAAAACACTCGCAGGAACACAAACCACACTTACATTGAGTGGAAGCGGGTCAGATAATATTACAATTAATAGCAATACTGATGGTTTCAGTATGTCTGCTGGCACAACTGCAAGAACGCTTACATTAACCGCTGGTGGAAACCTTACATTTACGTCTGGTAGTAACAACCCAAACATAACTGTTCCAAACCTTGCTGCATCAACGATGGTGGTGAACAACGGAAGCACTTTCACACAATATGGGGTGCTATTCTCTTCTGTTGCAACAAATGGTGTGGCTCTTTCTACGGGGCAGGGTGCATCTGGGCAACCACTTATTGGTCAGGGCGCAGCCAATCCCATATTTGGTAGTGTTAATGTAGCTTCATATGCAACTGGAATTCTTCCAATTGCTAACGGTGGAACAAATAACGACACCCTGGCTGTTACCGCAGGTAGAGTTGTTTATACTGATGGTACAAAATTGGTGTCTCTTGCAGTCCCAACATCAAGTGCCAACGCTGTTCTTTATTATGTTTCTTCCGCTCCAGCTTGGAGTGGCACAACAACAACTGCTGGGTTAACATTCCAATCACAAGCTGGTGGTGTCCCACAATGGTCGAACCTTGTTACTGGTGGTGCTATTTCTGCTGGAACTGGTATTACGATATCCACTGCGGCACCCGCTGTTGTTGCAGTTGACCAGGCTTTTGCACCAACTTGGACAGGCTTACATATTTTCAGAGGCTCAGCCACACAAATAACTGTTCAAGATTCGGCAGACTCTAATGTAGCTAGATATCGTGTTGATATGACATCTGGGCAAGCTGGTGTGGCTCTTGGAAAAGACATTACATCAGCGGGCGCAATTCAACCATTCCCTGTATCATTCTTGATGCAAGCTGGCGGCGGCACTTTAACAACAAAAACTGTTGTGAAGATTTCTACAACAGCGGGTGCGGTTCTCAATACTACAACTGGAGAAAATGCTCTTGCGATTGGTGTATTGGTAACAGGAAACACCATTGGACAAGCAGTCAGAGTTGCAAGACTTGGGCGTGTTACAGTAACTGCCGACACAACAGCGGTTGCTGTCGGAGATTATTTAATTTGTGGTGCTAGTGGTGCTGTTACTGGTGGTAATGCTTCTGCACCAACGTCTGGTGGTTGGGTAGGAAGAGCATTAACAGCTAAGGCAGGCGGCTCATCTGGTGACGTTGATATGTTGCTAGATGTGGGTGCTGCTGGTGCTGCCGCAGTTGGTGGAAGCGGTACACAATACAATCTCGCAATGTTTAACAATGCTGGTGGAACTAGCATCGGAAACTCAATGGTGACACAGAACTCTGGCACCACTGAAGTATATGTTGGAAGCGGCGCAGCAACAAATAGATTGGTTATTGGAGGAGCAACATCTGCATCAGCTCTTACTTTAAATTCCAACGGTCAAACCACCGCTGCTTACGGTATTACATTCGGAACAGACGGCAATAACGTTAATTTGTATCGCTCGGCAAATGACACATTAAAAACCGACGACGCACTCATTGTTGTTGGTACATTATCTGCTGGCGCAACTGGTTTTAGCACAACAGCAAACGGCAACACGACAATAACCCCACAAACCGCTGGAAATCCAACATTATTACTAAAAACACATGTTACAGATGATAGCTCTACAACAGTTAATTTCCTAGAACTTAAAACATCTACAAACACGCTTTTGGCAAGAATAACAGGCGCAGGAAAACTCATTTCCCCTGTTAAAAGTTTTGATATTCCACACCCCAATAAAAAGGGATGGCGACTTGAATATGGATGTCTTGAAGGTCCAGAGCACGGAGTCTATGACCGAGGATTTGCAGAAGGGCGTGGCGAGGTTTATGTTCCTTTGAAACATTATTGGAAAGACCTTACAACTGGAGAATATACGATTACAATAACATCACACGGACCATATCATTTGTATATTACAAAGAAAGATGAAGATGGTTTCTGGATAAAATCAACCGGACTTTTTGGAAAATTTAAAAACATTGCTTTTGATTGGCTTGTTACAGGTGGTCGTGCCGACGATGCTCCCAAATGTGAATATCAATCTGATGAGATGGATTAGCATAGGTTAAAGAGACCGAAATATTCAAAAAGATATAGAGAAGATTAATATTCTATGTCTACAAACGACGTACTGATTACACCAGGCTCAGGTGAAGTGAAATGGGTCGATAGCGGTGGTAGCGATTTTGTTCGCATCATTGGTGATGCTGGTGCTACTAACACCATTACATTTGTTGGTGATGACAATACTGCCAATGGTGTTGTTTTTCAAGACCACGCCACAGATGTATTTTATCCAGCCACGTCTGGATTGAACCTCGGCGTGTCCGCAAATCGTTGGAATTTATTCGCTACAGCAGGTGATTTCTCTGGCGCAATCACAACTGCAACTAATCTTACTCTTTCTGGCGCAAGCTCAACAATCACAATTAACGGAGCTTCTGCTGCCATTAATATGGGCGGAAGTGCAGGGCTTTTCACATTAAGTAGCGGAAGCTCAATACTTCTGAGTGGCGCAACATCTTCTGTAACACTAACTGGATTATCGTCAGTGTTGACACTCGCTGGCGTCACTGGAACAAATCTTGCTCCTCTTAAATTTACAACTGGAAGCGCACCAGGAACATCCGTTGCTGGTCAAATGTGGTGGACTGGTGGCTCAAACCTTCAATTTGCTAAAACAAATGGCACAGCATCAACCTTTGCATTTACGGATACAGACCTTAGTACATTTACTGTTGGGATACTTGGTGTTGCTCGTGGCGGAACTGGCACTGGTACTTCATTTACCACAGGAAGTATTGTCTTTGCTGGCGGAAGTGGTGTTTATACTCAGGATAATGCAAATTTGTTCTTTGATGACACTAATAACACGCTTGGTGTAGGAACTACAAGAACTGGAGCTATTTCTGGAACCAATCCAAGCGTGAGAATACTTGGAACAGGAACTACTTCAGCAACTTCATCGTTTGAAGTTCAAAATTCTAGCGCTGGAGTTTTATTTTTTGTTCGAAATGATGGTTTAATTAACTTTGGAACAAAAGGGACATATACAGAAAGCACGGGGCAATTAGCACTGTCCACATCGGGAAGTGGCGCAGGTATTTTACTTGGTGGAGATGTTAGTTTATATCGTCAAGCGGCAGACGTTTTGAGAACGGATGATGCTGTTTGGGTCAATAGCAGAATCGCTGTTGGTGCAGACCCTGCGAGTTATCCTAACTCATCTATTAGAGTTTCCAAATACCCAGGAAGTGATGCTTACCACCGTGCTGCCGACTTTTTAGTTTGGAACACCTCGGCATATACACGAACAACATCAACTGCTGGTGTTTTATGCGACCATTATTACGGAGCCACAAGTGATAATGCGGCTGGTTTGTATGGCGGCGTCTTTAATATGGTCGTTCAAGCCACTAAGAACACTGGAACAATTTCTAATGTTGCTGGCGGAAGCTTTATCGTGGTGTGGAGCGCAACTACCACGGCAACAGGGGATGATATTTCTGCTGCAAGAATTACACTTTCTTCAAGCAGCGCAACAGCCAACATCACAACTGCTTATGGTATTAAAAACTCGACTTCAATTACATCTGGTTTTACAATAACCAATCTTCATGGCGTCTACACTATAGGCCCGGTGGCAGCAACTGGTACTATTACAAACTATAATGGTCTTTATGTTGCAACTCCTACATCTGCAACAATTACAACACATTGTGGCTTGTATATTGAAGACTTGGGTATCGGTACTAACAGATATGCAATCTATCTTGCTGGAACTTCTGGCGCAGCAAGACAGGGTATTACATGGAATGGTGATGTTAACCTTTATCGCTCTGCCGCTGATACTCTAAAAACAGATGACAGTCTCGTCGTCGCCCGAGCATTAAATACTGGTGTTTCGACATTATCAGACGGAGCAACACCAGCACTCGACGCATCACTTGGAAACACGTTCCTTTTGACAGCGGCAGGCGATAGAACAATCGCCGTTCCCACTAACGCAGTAAGTGGACAAAAAATTACCATCGTTCATAAAGCATCAGGCGGCGCAAGAACTCTTTCGCTTAATACTGGAGCAGGCGGGTTCAGATTTGGCACAGATATTACGGCACTGACTTCAACAACAAGTGGATTAACAGATTATATCGGCGCTATTTATAATGCTGCTGACAGCAAATGGGACATTGTATCATATGTTAAGGGATTCTGACATAAACTTATAAATATCATGAAAAAATTAATGAATATTAAAACAGAGGTGGCGAATGGCTATTGCACGAGTACAATTTAAATCAGGCTCGGGGGCGAGTGTTTCTTCGTTGGCTATCACACCCGATTCGGCTCCATCAAATGGCAATTTGCAAGTGATGACTATAGCTTATAATTCTGCCACTGCTAGCAGGGTGTCAAGCATTTCTCAGACTAACGCCACCTGGGTGAGAGCTATACAAAAAAATAATACTGGAGGTGGTGCTATTTCTGCTGATATTTGGTATGCAGAAAATACAACATCTCCTGGAGCTACAATAACAATAAACTTAGCTTCTTCTTTAGACATTGCTGCGACATACTTAGAATATTCTGGAATAGCAACATCATCTTCTTTAGATAAAACAGCAAGTAATGAAGATTATGTGTGATTGGGGTAAAATCAATGGCAGGATTAAGTACAGGAACGACAGCAACAACAGTTCAAGCAAACGAGCTTTGTATTGGGTGTATTGCTTTTGACAGTGATACATCTACTCAATCACCAACAAATTCTTTCACAAAAGTTACAGAAAGGGCAAGCGGCTCACCAGACCTTACAGTTTTAGAAAGGATTGTTTCTGCAACAGGAGCATACGGAACCACAGTTGATTGGACTGATGAGACCCCTATACCATATGGTCTTTGCGGTGTAATTGCTACATTTAAAGATGCCACTCCTGGCGGTTTTGATAGAAAGAAATCATCATCGTTCTTCGTGTTCTAATTCTTAACTGGATTCTTTACAGGCAAAATGATTATGTTTTGGGAAATTAAACATAGTCTATCTGGTATGAATTATGGCAAAATTTGGCGCAACACCATCAAACAAAGCACTTCCACGCTCAAAACATATAACTGTTGAAAATCCATCAAACAGTGAAGATATTACTTTGTTTTTTACTGACGAAGCTTTAACCATTACAAAAATTGTTGCAGTTTTAACTGGTAGCTCTACACCCTCGTTGACTTGGACATTGAGATTTCACGCTGACCGCTCTAATGCTGGAACAGAAGTTGTGACTGGTGGAACTGTTATTGCCGAGCACGGCGGCGGCACATCTACAGGACAATCAATCACATCTTTTAATAGCGCATCCATATCAGCAAATACATGGGTTTGGTTTAAAACAACTGCGCAGTCTGGAACTGTAAACAAAATTCATCTTACAATCTTTTATGATTAATAGTTCTTGGGAGTAATCAATGGCAGGATTAAGCACAGGAACGACAGCAACTACAACCCAAGCAAAAGAACTCTGCATTGGATGTATTGCTTTTGACAGTGATACATCTACTCAATCACCAACAAATTCTTTCACAAAAGTTACAGAAAGGGCAAGCGG
>OFRG01000351.1_pt1 | contig 19076 bp, 38 predicted proteins | sample 1543071 | NCBI WGS metagenome assembly OFRG01 (sample SAMN07774222, study PRJEB24372) | wastewater metagenome | isolation source: WWTP Verbania (Effluent) | place: Italy: Verbania | collected 2015-12
ACGAGGACGCTAAGGCTGTTGAGTTCTTTAAGGCTAGTCAACTATAGCAACCGAAGGAGAATACTTTGACCTACAACCTCGAAACCCGTGCAGCCGATCTATACCCTGACGACACCTATAACCAGTTGCAATGGTTGAAGGCCATCAACTATCTTCGCACACAGTCTAAGACAGACTACATGTTAAAATAACGGAGTCACACGATTTCAAAGGACAATGAAAATGAAAGACACCGCTGTTTCAATCCTGATAACTCCCGTTGTGTTGATGGTCATGATTATTCTTGCACCTATTTTTGCTGTAGCTTTGATCTGTAGTGGGATCATGGCCGTCTTTGTGGTACCTGTAAGAGAAATTGTCAGATACATGAGGATTCGACGCACACTTAGAGGTCGTTAACGTGTACAAGGATATGCTTGTAGTTCTCATTGTGTCGATATGCATGTTGTGCTTGTCTATATCGGAAATTGATGGTGCCAAGCAAACACAAACTAAGATAGCCCATATTGACAAAAGTACCCATAAGCGGGAGATTCTGACACGGTACATATCGGAGAACTATAAAATAGATGAGGCGTCGGCGTCAGAAATAGTGTATCATGCAGATATGCAGAGCAGACTTCACAAACACAATGGATTGACGCTACCTTTAGTTTTGGCAGTAATCGCAGCGGAATCGAGTTTTGATAAAGGTGCGGTTTCCCCGACAGGTGCTAAAGGACTTATGCAGCTTACAAAATCTTCTGGCAAAAGTACTAGCATGGACGTGTTCACTAATATCGATTCCGGAACAACACATCTATCTGAGTACATCAACCAAACTGGATCAGTCGAGAAGGGTGTGCAAGCGTATAACATCGGCATAGGTGCATTCCTATCAGGAGGTAGATCGGAGACATATTTATCAAAGGTCATAACTACAAAGAAAAAGTTTGAAAAAGTGTTGCTAGCTGCAAAAAAGGTTGATAAAATGTGAGGCATGATGACGTTTGTTAGGTAAGGGGGTAAATGATGATTGTATGTGGATAGTTTGTGTTGATGGATGGGTTAGTTGTTAATATGATTAACGTAAAGGACAGTGACATGGATGGACGAATACTCACATGCGTTTATTGCGGACATGAATACCCGCAAGATACTCCGGCACACGGTAGCGATGTGCTGACCGAACACATAAAGGTTTGCGAGAAGCACCCGATGCGAAAAGCAGAGAGTGACATTTCTTTGCTGCGCTCGGCGCTGGTTGGATTGATCGGGGCAGACACCGAGCCGGAACTAAAGAATATGGAAGCTGCGATGAGGATGCTTCCAGCACCGGACGAGGACAAGGCGGTTTCCATAAATGCGATCCATGCGTTGTTGGCGACCATGACGGCGTAACAACAGGAGGTAGAGAAATGACAGACGAAAAGACGACCAACGGCGCAGCGTCCGAGTTGAGCGACGTGTTGGGCCTACGCTTCGAGCAACAGCGGGATGGGCGACTGGCTGCGCTCGAAGCGTTAGCAATAGTTGAAACCGAGAACAGACGGTTACTCGACATCATCGGCGAGGTGCATTCATGGGCGGTGTGTGCCTGCATCGCAACGCCGGAAGAGATGATGCAAAACATATCTCGGATCGTGGAGATTACGAGGCCCAACGTGTAGTAGACCCCCCTAATCGGCATAGGACGAGTTTTACACCTACCAACAGTTAAAGTTGACAACACATAATACATGTAACATAATATCACTTTATGGAGAAACAAATGAACAAGAAGCAAGACATCAGCGCATTCGCAAAAGGAGTAATCCAACGAACCAAGAACGGTCCTCGGGCTGTCTTTGAGACCGATGAAGGGTATCGGGATGTACCTCAAGACGGTCAGGTGTACCCTAAGCTGCTGAAACATGGGTACACGCTTGTAGGAATCTACGATAGCACATGCAAGCCCTATTGGCTGCAATCAGACCTTCAATGAGGCTTCCGGGAATCGAAAAGCATTCAACGGTCATATGGTGGTTGATTAGGATGCTTGAAGTTATTACATGTTTGCACATTTGTGCAGGTATTTGGAGACATTGGTGATGCAATATTTTTATGCGTTTATGTTAGCATGGAGCCAAATCGACTTGGCTATAGCTAGGACGGCAGGGTCAAACCTAAACTACATCAAAGAACTTTCACGAGACGTTTTCAAATGGGAAAGTCTTCTGGTAAAAGAAAAGGTTTCAAAAGGCTTGACAACAGTAACCGATTCATTAACACCCCTTGACAAACCTAAACTTTTGTGATACCGTAGCTTCATTAACCTAACTAGGAGACAAAGTGTACAAAACCAGGGAAGCTATAAAGCTAACTGGCCTTCATGGGAACACTTTACGAAAATATGCAGACACAGGTGTCATCAAGTCAATTAGGCTTCCTTCAGGACAGCGGTTATTCGACGTTGACGCCTTCCTTGGTAACGGGCGCAACAAAACTGTCGTCTGCTATTGTCGGGTGTCTAGCACCAAGCAGCGTGATGACCTTGAACGACAGTCAGCAAGAATGCGTGAACTCTACCCAGAAGCAGAAGTTGTCCAAGAAGTCGGCAGTGGACTTAACTTCAAACGTAAACAATTGCTTGCCTTACTGGAACGAGCAATGCGTGGTGAACAGCTTACGCTTGTGGTTGCCCACCGAGACCGACTGGCTAGGTTTGGCTTCCAACTCGTTGACTTCATCATACGGCAGTCAGGTGGACAAATCTTGGTTCTCGATGAAGCAACTGGTTCACCCGAACAGGAGCTTACACAAGACCTACTCTCCATCCTACACCACTTTTCTTGCCGGATGCACGGAGCACGTTCGCATAAACGCCACAAAGAAAATAAGGATTTACCCGACACAGGATCAGAAGCGGCTGTTCCGGACTTGGTTTGGGGCTTCAAGGAAAGTTTACAACAACACTGTAGAGATGCTGAACAAGACGGACAAACCTCAACATTGGATGGGGTCCGCGAAGACACTTCTGAATGAGTTACCTGACTGGGCTAAGGAAGTCCCTTATCAGATTAAGAAAATGGCTGTTAGTGATGCTTACAAGGCACGTGGTAATGGGATTAGTAAGTTTAAGAAAACTGGTCAGCCGTTCCGTTTGAAGTTTAGGTCACTTAAGAACCCTCAGCAATCATGTTATATACCTAAGTCAGCAGTTTTAGACAAAGGTCTTTACCCAACTTTGTCAGGCAAGATTGATTATGCTGAATCGCTTCCTGAAGAAGTGTTGGACTCACGGCTGTTGCTTGATAACGGTCGTTGGTTCATTGTAGTCCCAACTAAGTCGATGACCTATAAAGCCGAGAACCAAGGCCGCGTCATCGCTTTAGACCCAGGAGTTCGCACGTTCATGACTGGTTACTCACCAGTTGAAGTAGTTAAGTTTGGGGATGGTGATTTTACTCAGATAGCTAAGTTGTGTAGGTTCCTTGACGATCTTAAGTCACGTATGGTTAAAGTAACATCGCGCAAGCGTCATAAGATGCGTAAGGCAGCAAGGCGGTTACAATGGCGAATTAAGGACTTGGTTACAGAGATGCACTGGAAAGTCGGAACCTACTTGGTTCAGAACTATGACGTGATACTGTTACCTACGTTCGAGACAAGTCAGATGGTCACGCGGACTAAGCGCAAACTCAGGTCTAAAACTGTGCGAGCTATGTTGACATTCAGCCATTTCCAGTTTAAACTGCGACTCAAGCATCTAGCTAACAAGTTCGGCAAAGAAGTCATTGATGTCAACGAAGCCTACACAAGTAAGACGGCTAGTTGGACGGGTGAGATCAAGCAGAACTTAGGCGGTGCGAAAACGATCACTTCTGGCGAAGTAACGCTAGACCGTGACATAAATGGTGCACGAGGCATACTGCTTCGTGCTTTGGTAGATAAACCCTCACTGGCTTACCAGTGTGCAGTTGTTAGCGTAAGTTAACAATAATTTATCGGCTTGACAACCTAAACAGTTTCGGTAAAATACCCCACTCGCACAACAATAGGAAGCAAAAAGCATGGCAGACATTGTAGATCACGCTAACAATTTCGCAGAAGATTTTGTTGATGATGGTGTTAAAGCTGTACGCGACATGGTGCCTGAAGAACGCCCAGAGTTGGATGAAGACGTTGAGTGTTCGTGCGGCACCACAATTGACCCGAGACGTGCCCGCTTAGGTTATGTATGCTGCATAGATTGTCAGTCGTACATGGAGAAATCGAACAAGCAATACAATCGACGCGGATCACGTAACTATGACGACCTCGACTGAGTATAAAGGTCTCGTCCGCCTTAAAGATGGTACGAAAGAGAAGTACACAGTAGCTAAGGATGTCGGGACAGTTGAAGACGCTGTAAAGTGCCTGATGACTGACGTGCCTAACGCTCGTGTAGGTATCGTGTTGGTGCAGAAGTCTTACGACATGGAACCGGAAGCAGATTAAATCTGACACTAAGGCAATCAAACATGAAAAATATACTGATAACTTTAATACTTACACCCATCGTAGCACCTATAGTTGCGTGTATCTTTTGCTTCCTGACAGTAGCGGCATTTGTAATAGGAATCATGGCTGTTTTGAGTCTCCCAACTAGTATGCTCAACCACCTTAACCAAATCGATGATGACAGAAAGAAACTTACAGGAGATAGCAAGTGAATAAGCCTACTATTTACATCACCCATATCGAAACTGGCGCAAAATACAAGGTGGTTGATGTTAACAAAGAAACGAAGCGAATCACATTGCTCGACCTGGAGAAAAATGCAGAGTTTGAAGCCGATATTAATGACTTCAGCGGAAGTGCATATAGTTTTGAGAAAGTCCAAGAGGAACAACCAAGGTTCCACTTCGGCCCGCACCCAATCTATGATAAGCATAACGAGCCTAACGAGCCTGAAGTGTCGGATCAACGGGAGTCTAACAGCAGTCCGGCGCTTGTCGACGAGCAAAGTGAGACAGGACTAACTGCTTCGCAAGCAGGCGCTCCCACCCAACAAGATGCAGCCGAAGAAACTACAACGACTGTAGCATTTAGCAACATCCCCGAAGTAACCAACCGCGCATCAGCATTGGCCGTATCAAACCAGTTTAAGGAAGAACTACGGCCAATCTTTGAGCGTATGAAGGCAGTTAAAGCCGCTGTTGAGTGTGGTCATAAAGGCGAGGCTAAAAAGATCGCCTATATTATTCAGTGGTGTGAGAAATATCTTGCAGATTAGTTTGGTTAGTGTATAATAGACTTCACAAGAATCGTTCATAAGGGGATTGATATGACTAAAGAACTTCTCGCAGTTTTCTTCGCCTCACGTGACATGCTCGACAAACTAAAATCGGGTAAGCCCGTAGACCAAGAGATGTTGGAACGGCTGGATAGGGCTGTTGGGTTGGTTAAGGTTGAGTCTGAGGAGGTTGTGTGAACGTACTGAGTCTATTTGATGGCATGTCCTGCGGACAGATCGCACTGAACCGAGCAGGCATCGCTTATGACAAGTATTACGCGAGCGAGATAGATAAACACGCCATTGCTGTCTCACAGCATAATTATCCGAACACCAAACAACTAGGTGACGTAACCAGGATCACCACAGTTAACTCGCCTAAGATTGACCTGCTGATTGGAGGTAGCCCGTGTCAGGGCTTCAGTTTCGCAGGCAAGCAGTTGAACTTCGATGACCCGCGAAGCAAGCTGTTCTTTGAGTACGTCAGGCTAAAGAACGAGTTGAAGCCTAAATGGTTCTTGCTTGAGAATGTGGTAATGAAGAAGGAATACGCTGGCAAGATTTCCGAACTGCTTGGAGTACAGCCAATTAGGATCAACTCGTCGCTCGTAAGTGGTCAATCTAGGGATAGGCTGTATTGGACCAATATTGAGTTTGATTTACCTGAGAATGTCGGCAAGAATCTCAACGAATACCTTGAACCGGGATGGTACTCAACCCGCGAGAAGTCCTATTGTATTGATGCTAACTACGGTAAAGGTTCTAATCTAAGACGCTACTTGTTCTGTGGTTCACGTCAGTTGGTGTTTAAGGACGGCTTTACGATACCAGAATGGATCAACAAAGAGAACGCTAATGAGTTCGGAACAGACAACAAAGGTCAGTGGCGACTTCTGACACCAGAAGAATGTGAGATTCTTCAGACTGTTCCGGTTGGTTATACTTCTATAGCACCTAAGTTGTGGCGCTATCATATGTTAGGTAACGGTTGGACGGTAGATGTTATTGTTAGCATATTAAAAGGCTTGCATCGATCATTGAAAAGTGTATAATAGTCTCACTGAACAAGGAGAATACTTTGACCGCAGACCAAAAGTTAGATAGACTTCTTAAAGCCATTGAAGTCGTACTAGAGACAGGAGAGTTTCATTTGTGGTTTTGTAACCAGAGGTACTCCGATAAAGTTGATGCAGAATTCTCTGAGTTAGAAGAAGCCTATGAAGATATGGCTGATATTACAGGACATGAAGTATCGCTGTGACCGAAGACCAAAAGAAACTAGCACTAGACCTAGCCCGCCAGATTTGGCCTGAAGCCTTCTCTGATGACTGTCCGTGCGACGAGTGCAACTACATGACCAAGAGCATCCTTGAGTTTGCTGATAGCTTTATGAAAGAATTAAATGACCTATAACCTCCCACAAGCCCTCGAACGGCTCCTGTACCACGGCGAGTTTGCGGGGTGGTTGAATGACCAAGAGATGCCTTTGGCGGCGGCTAAAGAACTTGAGGAGTTTGAGGAGTTTGAGGAGTTTGAACGGATGGTGGATGCGCTTCGAGATACTGAGTTGCGAGTGGACTGTAAACGATGAAATTTTTAGTGATGGACTACGAGTCCTTCTGGTCAAAAGACCACGACATCAAGAAGTGTGGTGGACCTATTCGATATGTCCTTCATCCTGATACCGAGATCATATCTTGTGCGTTTAAGGATGGATTGGACGGAGAGACTTTCGTGCTGTTCGGAGATGACGTTAAGCGCTATCAGGATCAGGTAGATTGGGACAACACAATGGCTATAGGCCATAACATGAGCGGCTTCGATTCGCTTATACTTGCATGGCGTTATGGTAAGCGTCCTAAAGCATGGGGATGCACGCTTGCTATGGCAAGGCCATATTTCTCAAAGACAGTCGGCAACAGTCTGAAAGCAGTTGCAAGCGCTCTAGGCATTGGTGAGAAGCTGTCTTTAGAAGGCACAAACACTAAGGGCAAGCATTTGGCAGACTTTACACCAGAAGAACTCGAAGCAATGAAGGTCTATAACAAGGTCGATACTGACCTGTGTGCTGGCATCTTTAAGATTCTTGCGCCGCGTGTTGGAATGAAGGAACTCAGGACGATTGATTATACCACTCGCATGACGACGGAACCTAAGTTTGTTCTTAATGCCGACCTAATTAAGGATACTTTGGTTGCTGTCGATGCCGAGAAAGCAGCCGTGTTGGATCAAATTGCTACACAATTCAACATCACCGAACAGGATAGTGAGAAGCGGCAAGAAGAAGCCCGTAAGCTACTTGCATCAGCCCCAAAGTTTGCTAAGATTCTTGAGGATTATGGCATTGAAGTCCCACTGAAGATAAGCAAGGCTACCGGCAAGGAAACTTTTGCACTAAGCAAGACCGACCAGGGACTGCTTGACCTTCAGGATCACTCAGACGAGCGCGTACAGGCTTTGGTGGCTGCTAGGTTGTCAGTTAAGAGCACAATCCTTCAGACGCGGCTTCAGGCGTTCTTGGATAACCGTGTAGGCGGTAGGTTGCCAATGCCGTTAGCTTGGAGCGGAGCCGATACTACCGGGAGATGGTCGGGACAGCTTTACAACCCACAGAACCTTCCTCGGATCAATCCAGACAAACCTAAGCATTCTGACGCACTACGCAAGAGCCTTGGCGTTAAGGATGGGTATAAAATTGTTGTTGCGGATGCCAGCGGCATAGAATTGCGGGTCAACCACTTCTTATGGCAAGTTGATGAATCTGTTGATCTTTATAAGGCTAGTCCTGACAAAGCTGACTTGTATAAGGCGTTCGCGTCGGCCTTATATGGTGTTGAGGTTTCCGAAGTCGATAAGCAGATGCGCCAGACAGGGAAGATCGCGCAGTTGGGTCTAGGCTTCGGCGCAGGATCAGCAACGTTCCAACGGATTGCCAAACTTCAAGCCGGTATTGACATGTCACCGGCAGAGTCTAAGCGTGTTGTCGATATGTGGCGTAAGTCGTATCACAAGATTGTTGCTGGATGGAAGCAGTGCCAAGACGCTATTCCGAGTATGGTAAGCGATGGCGGTGTCGTGATTGATCCTTGGGGACTGTGCGCGACCGAGAACGGTGGTGTAAGGCTTCCATCTGGCCGTCAGATCATATATCCGAACCTGCGAAAGTCCCAAGACGACAAAGGCAAGATGCAGTGGTATTATGGCGAAGGTCGCCACAAAGCATCGCTCTATTCCGGTAAGTTTGATGAGAACCTTGTGCAGGCAATCGCTAGGGACATCGTGAATGACAACGCCCACGAATACAACAAGCGTACAGGCCGCTGGCCGTGTTTATGCGTCCATGATGAGCTTGTGTATGTCGTGAAGGAAGAAGACGCTCAGAAAGCCTTAGATGACCTTCAGGAAGTCATGCGAACCCCTCCTGTGTGGTGGCCTGAGTTGATCGTATGGAGTGAAGGCGATATTGGTTCGTCATACGGGGACGCAAAGTAACACAATTCAACATCACCGAACAGGATAGTGAGAAGCGGCAAGAAGTCCTATACAGCACTTGACAAGCATGTATTTCTGTGATACAGTACATCTTTCTTTAGGAGATTGTTATGGGTCATCAGAACGCTAAAGGTGCTTGGACGGGTGATAAGAATCCACGTTGGTCTAGGGATAATAGAGTCACTATCGGACAGAAGTTCGGACATTGGGAAGTCCTTAGCCAACCTTTCCAGTTGTATGGTGCTCTGTATGTTATGTGCCGATGTAAGTGTGGCAAAGAGAAAGAAGTAAATTTACGTTTTATGGAAACTGGTCGTAGCAGCCAGTGTAAGAGTTGTGCAACCACTGAAATGCACCACAAGAACGGTAAGTTGGTAGTAGATACTCTTGAGAAGAAACTACTCCAGAAGCGTGTTAACGCGATGAAACAACGCTGTCAGAACCCAAACGATCAGAGTTATGATAATTATGGTGGTCGTGGTATTGAGTTTCTGTTTGAGTCTGTTAAGCATGGCGTTGAGTGGATTCTAGAGAACCTCCCAATGCAAACTTATGTCGGTTATGATCTTGATAGGATAGACAACGACGGCCACTATGAACCCGGTAATCTAAGGCTAGTTACACGCAAAGAGAACCAGTCAAACAAGAGGACTGTCAAAGAAATGCAGGCTAGGATAGACGAACTTGAGTTAGAGAATAAAGTTCTTCGGGGAGAACTTATGGAGTTGCAGTTCGCTATGGAACACGGGATTAGCTGAAGGCGAATACGACTGGTCAGACCAATAAAAGTTCTTGACAGCCATGACCGAAAGCGTATAATAGCCTCATCGTAACCAAAGGAGAACGAAATGCCGTGGATATTCTTTATCATCATATTTCTGCTGTTCCCAATCCCGATGATTGTTATCGGAATCATTATGTTGGTCATCAAAGCTATTAGCGGGGTTATGAAATGAATCAAATCACAAAAATCCTCATGGAACGTGATGGTATGTCTTTCAAGGAAGCACAAGAGCTAGTAAACGAAGCGCATCACGCCGTTCGGTTTGACGAGGAAGACCCTGAAGAAGTTCTATCGGACTGGTTCGGGTTGGAGCCGGATTACATCTTTGACTTGATGTAGGAGAACAAAATTACTACCATAATCCAAACCCGACTAGCCGGTATCCCCTGCCAGATTGCGGTAGCTAACTTTAAGCGAGTCAAGGGTTCATACAGCTACAATGCACCAAGCGATCTTGACTACTACGGCTATACGGATTATGATTACGAAGTTTTAGACCGTCGTGGTCGTCCGGCACCATGGCTCGAACGTAAGGTGTCGGCTGACGATATCGAGCAGAAGATTATTGGTCATTTTGATGATTACCTGGATGATCTACAACTTGGAGAAAGCTATGCAAAACGAGAATGTTATTGAAATGCCGCCTTACCACGCACACGCCCTGCGTTCAGGCATCCTTGACATGATCGAGTGGGCTTCGGAAGACGGGATGGCTTGGTGGGAGATTTATGGGGTCATCTCTGGGCTTGAGAAGTACCTTGAACTTGTTATGAAGACTGACTTGTTGACGGGTGTTGAGGACTTGGAGGGTTGCGAAGATGACTGAAAAAGAGTTCCGTCAAAAACTATCAGACCTGTGTAATGAAGCGTTTCAGGACGGCTTAGATTCGACTGCTGTGTTCGGATCAATTCACGCTGTTGCACATGCTTGTGAGTTCATTCTTGATATGGAACTCATGACTAAGATTAAGGAGGGTAATGATGAAAATTAAACTCGAACCCAATGGCACAAAACCAACTCGCGCTGACCAAGGCGCAGCCGGTTACGACCTTTACGCCTGTGGTGACTACACGATCTACCCCAACGAAGTCGTCAAGGTGTCCTGTGGGGTTGCTATGGAGATTCCCGAAGGTGTTGTAGGGCTTCTGTTCGCACGATCAGGTTTGGGGATCAACAAGCGGATTACGCCGTCGAATGCCGTAGGTGTTATTGATTCGTCATATCGTGGGGTTGTCGTAGCAGCACTGCAAAATTTGAGTGCTGATCCGTTTAAGATTAGTCACGGTGATCGTGTTGCGCAGATGGTGTTTGTGCAGTACAACTCTTATGACTTCGAGTTGGTTGATGAACTGTCTGAGACTTCTCGTGGGGTTGGGTCTTTCGGGAGCAGCGGTAAATGAAAGCTAACGAATACTTAATCCTATCAGAGTGCGTTGAAGACGGCATCAATCTAGGTTATACCCGCGCCCACAAGCACACAGATACACCAACAGAATAGCAGATCAAAGCCGCTATTGTTGACGCGGTGATGTTGCAGATCTGTGAGTATTTCTTTTTTGAGGATATGAAGGGTGAGTAAAGCAACTGAGTTGCGAGTAGACTAAATTTGGGAGGGTTATGACAGCACCATATTCGTTTAGTAAGATCAGTGCCTATAGGACTTGTCCGACACAATGGGCGGCACGTTATTTTTATAAGTCGGTCAAGTTCGAACAGACAATCCACACAATTTGGGGAAACGAAGTCCATAGTTGTGCTGAGGCATATATCAAGGAAGGTAAGCAGCCCACACCTCGCTTTGATCTTCTGAAACCTTACCTAAATGTCATAGACAAAATGGAAGGCGATAAAGGTGCTGAGGTTGAGTTAGCCGTAACCAAGGATTTGAAACCAACAGGCTTCTGGTCAGACGACGCGTGGTTGCGCGGAAAAATCGACTTCAGGTGTCTTCAGGGTGATCGCGCTATTCAGTGGGATTGGAAAACTGGGAAGAAAAAAAATGACTTTGAGGAGATGCGTTGTTTTAGCTTGATGACGTTCCTTAACGAACCGGAAGTCGAGAAGACCAAGAACGTCTACGTGTGGCTTAAAGAGGGTGACACACCAACATCAGAAATACTAGAACGCAAGCAGATTGACGAGTTGCTTGACCCCTTGGTTTCTACAATTGAACAGATTGAACACTCAGTATGCTATGAGGATTTTAAGCCTCGCCCCAGTGGGCTTTGCGGTGGCGGTTGGTGTCCTGTTACTACATGTAAGTTTAACAAAGGTAAGAAGTAAGACAGGACTAACGTGGTCGCACCACGACGCTCCCACCTAAAATAACCGAAGGAGACCTAAATGGGAACAAACCACTACGTCCGCAAAAATCATTGCGAGTGCTGCAACCGCTATGACCGTGAGTACCACATCGGTAAAAGTTCGTGGGGTTGGGCCTATACCTTTCAAGCCTACCCTTGGAATAAACTAGACTCGTGGAAGAACTGGAAAGAGTTCTTGAAGAACGAAGTTATCATTGATGAATATGGTGATGTCATTGACTACGACGAGTTTGTTTCAATGGTAGAAGGCTTTAAGGCTCCGGGATTTGTACGCGATGATGGACACATAAACAAGAGCCACTACGATGAGTGTGTAGCTACGGGAAGCCGTATGGATCGCGATTGGGTTGATGACGCTGGTTATAGTTTTACTACTGCGGAGTTTTCGTGATTGAACTAGCAATCCGCCAAGCCGAATCAAGTTCCTTTGAACGAGCACCGATGGGTGCCGTTCTTACTAAGGGGCATAAGGTTCTAGGGTCAGGCCAGAACAAGACCAATCGCCATCAGTCCAAGATCAGGACAACTAGCTGGCCTGGAAGCCTTCACGCTGAAATCGCGTGTGTCCTTGATGCCTTGCGTAAGCACCCAGTAGAGAAACTGAAAGGGGCTACGATGACTGTAGTTCGCTTAGGTAAAAAGAACAAGTTAAGGCTGGCTAAACCATGTGATTCTTGCTATAGTGTCATCAGAAACTTAGGTGTCAAAGAAGTTAGGTTCTCTAATGATGTTGGTAGTTTTACTTCAATGAGGTTTGAATAATGGTTACAACAGAAGGCGCTAAAATCAGCTACACATTCAACAACTACTCAGAAACGTCTGAGACAGGTAAAGCTACAATTTACAGCAAGTTCTTCAGCAACCCTGAAGCACTCTTAGTTCTCGATGACATTAAGTTTTATCAGGTGCTGGACATCGTTAAGGCTATTGAACACGAGGTTCAGGCTTGTCGCCAGTCGGTGATCTCTGAGTTCAAAGTTCATATTGCTTCTTTTTACTAAGTTGTGTATAATAACCACATCGAATAACCGAAGGAGAACAGTATGTGGTTCAAAGCAGAACAGGCACCGGAACTCAAGGAACAGGACTTCGGTTTGTTCCGATCTGATGACGTTCTTGGGTACTTCCCTGACGGATCGATGCGCGTGATTCATGCTAGAAAGTACGATGATAGCTACCTTGAATGGGCTACGTCTTGTTCTGAATGTTGGAACGTTACAGGCAGATTTACTTATTGGCGCGCTTTGCCAGAGAAACCTTTATGATTGACGCAGTTACGTTTATGTTAGGGGGATTCTTGGGTTTAGGTGTAGGAATAGTCTACATTCAAGAGATGTTTAGGCAATCATTAGAAATGAAGGCTGACACCGGGATTCGTCTTGAGTGTAAAGGTCGCTTGTATACGGTTCAATCTGTGGAGATAGAATAAATGGAATACTTCGTAACCAAAGAACAAGTCAAACAAATCTTGGAACATCATGGGCATCACGTCGTCATGGACAGTGCTTTTGTTACTGGTGCACCAATGACAGAAATCGAAGCTATTGTGGATGTCTGTGACGCTGTAGCACAAGCGGCTTATGATCAGGGTGTTAAGGATGCTACAGAACACCACATCGACCTTCAGAACCAGATGGCTGAACTGAATGACCAGGTAGGTGAGTTGCAAGAGTTCAATCGACAACTCCGAGTCGAGAATGAGCAACTTTGTGAGACAGTTGAAGACCTGCGCGAAGCAAATCGTGGTCTGGCCGATTCAGTTGTTAAGAAGGATGAAGCCCTAGAACTAGAACGCGCCATCGAAACCGTCCAGATCGCACTTTCAGGCTCGTTCCGAGACAACTTGAAGGTCGAGATTACACAAGACCACGCTTGGCTGACTTATGGTGACTTGAAGTTTCTTGTAGAGCCTATGGAAGCGTGGCAGGCTGTGCAGTCTTGTGTTTATTTGAGCGGGTTGGAGGTTGATAATGAATAAGAGTGTCGCATCAGTTAAGCGCGAGATTGAACAACTCAGTCAAGAACGTGAGAAACTGTATTCTGAAGTCCTGCGCGAGATTGATCAAAAGATCACCGCAAAACACGATTGGATCAAGACCAACTGTAACCACCAAGAAGACAATCTGATTGTTACAGTAGAACACCAAGATGATGAATATGGTAAGTGGTGTGAGTCATGGACGCTTTACAACATTGAGTGTACTGTTTGTGGTCGCAGTCTGAGTGTTAATAAGTCTAAGTTTGATAAGACGACATTAAACTTCTCTGGTGTGTTTAGGATTCGTGATTGTGAGTTGAAGGACTTGAAATGAAACTTAAACGGTTGTTAGGTGCAGACTTTGATTGCCCGCCAGAGATGTCAGAAGTTGCGCTGACTATTCGTGACCTTGAGTTTGCCGCAGCCGACTTAACAGAGAAGTACAACGACGCCCGAAGCCTCCTTGACGGCTGTTACGAGATCGTAGAGTTGTTCAACTCTGAAACACCATCACAGATCGTATGGAAGCAGAAATGGCTTGAAGGTGCTAGGAAACATGGAGCGAGTTCGCTATGACACCCGAATGGAAACGTTTAGCTTTCGGCAAATTATGGTTCTGGAACCTGAACCGAGCAATTAAGGCACCATTTAGAATGTTTAAGGAGTTGTGGAAGTGAGACATAACGTCCTTGACGATTTGTGTGACCGTATCGATGCCGGAGTGTTCAGTAGCGACATGTTGTTTGATAACGAACTGCGTGCAATGTTGCGATTCTATATGAGTCGTTGGGGCAAGGCTATCGAAGAACATCAGTCTTATGAGACAGAAGGTGTTACGCCTTTTGATGAACCATGACCACTAAAACCCACGCCTTCTGGGAAATCTACCTGCACTGCGAGTGCCCCGGTTGTCATGAGGACGTAGACCTGCTAGACTACGATGACTTCTGGCACGGCAGAAAGTTTGAAGTTGACTTTGAGTATTAGCGGGCGTATAATACTTAGACTAAATAACCGAAGGAGAATGAGATGACTGAAATTCATTATGGACGTAAGCGTTCTGGTATCAAGAAAGAAATTGAAGCCAAACTGAAGGATTGGTTTGCTACCATTGAAGATGAGGTAGTGCGTAAGAAGGTAGAGAAGAATACTATTGTGACGGGTGGTTGTATTGCCTCGATGCTCCTTGGAGAGAAGATCAATGACTTTGACATCTATTTCCGAGATCACGCAACTACTGTTGCTGTAGCCGAATACTATGTTGCTAAATTCAACGAGAAGAGCAAAGTTGAGGTAGCAGAAGGTGTAACGCACTACGAACCTAAAGTTCAAACAGCAACTATCACCAACATCAAAGGTGAGGCAGAAGATCGGGTTCTGATCTACATGAAGTCGGCTGGAGTTGCTGCTGAAGAACAAGTCAAGTACGATTACTTTGAGTTGCAGACAACTGATGATAAGTTGAAAGATTTCGTTGAGTCTCTTGCTGAAGCAGAGAACGACACTAAAGACAAATATCGCCCGGTATTCCTTAGCCAGAATGCAATTACGCTGTCACACAAACTCCAAATCGTGATCCGCTTCTTTGGGGAACCTACAGAGATTCATCGTAACTACGACTTCCAACACGCTATGTGTTACTATGACAGTGGTTCAGCGGAGATGGTGCTTCCAGCAGAAGCTCTTGAGTGCATGCTGTCTCGCACTCTGATTTATAAAGGCTCGCTGTACCCAATCTGTTCGATTTTCCGTGCTAAGAAGTTCATTGAGCGTGGTTGGAGGATTTCTGCTGGACAACTACTCAAGATAATGTGGCAGATTTCAGAACTTGATCTTAAAAACATGGAAACGCTGCAAGAACAATTGACTGGTGTAGATGCGATGTATTTCTATCAGTTGATGCAGGCGGTTAAAGAACTTGACGCAACTAAGATTGACTCGACTTATATTGCTACTATTATTGATAGGATTTTTGGGGAGTGAGATGCTGGACTACTATATCATCGTAGCCCGACAACAAGTTAAGCGATCCGAAGCTCGCTGCTTGCAGTGTGGAGAACCCTTCAGCAAGCATAACGTCTTTACCCGCGAAGGGATGGCTGAGATTGCTATCAGCGGGATTTGTGAGAAGTGTTTTGATGGGCTTTTCGAGGGTGATGAAGAATGAAACGATTCAAGAAACAAACGGACTTTGGCGAAGTTGGTAATTGTTTTAGTGCTTGCCTAGCATCTGTGTTTGATGTTCCTATCGAAGATGTACCTAACTTCTACAGGGTTGCAGGAAACGATCCGGCTGCTTGGTGGGGCGCTGTCCGAGGTTGGCTGCGAGATCGTGGTTTCGGTGTTATGTCTATTCAAGCAGACCTGATTGACCAGTTTGAAGGTCTCTTTATTGTAGGTGGTGAGTCTGAACGTGGTATCGAACACGCTGTACTTTATCAAAACGGTAAGGTCATCTTCGACCCACACCCATCTAATGTTGGAGTTAAGGACGTAACATCAGTTGATTTGCTTTATCCTCTTGACCCGTCTAAATTGGAATACAAACCATGAACTCCACACAACTCTACGACCTAATCGAACTGATAGCAGCCACGCCCAAGAAAACCGAAAAGGAGCGGTTGCTGAAAGAAGCCGACTGTCCTGAACTTCGTCGGGTGCTTGTAGCTTGCTATAATCCGCGAATCAACTACTACGTTAAGAAGGTTCCGAGTTCAGGTGTCCATCAGAACGAGAACTTTAGCGATCTGACTTGGCTTATGCTGGACTCATTGTCTAAACGTGATGTCACAGGTAACGAAGCCCTAGACCAACTTGAAGCTACGCTAGACTTCTTGAATACCAAATCCAAAGAACTCCTAGCCCGCATCCTCAAACGCGATCTTCGCGCAGGCTTCTCGGTATCTACGATTAACAAGTGCTTTCCTAAGCTAGTCGACGAAGTACCTTACATGCGTTGTTCGTTGCTGTCTAAGGTAGATACAAGCGGTTGGGGGTGGGGAACGGGAGTATTTTCGCAGACCAAACTAGATGGCATGTTCTGTAACATCTCTGTGGTCGATGGAGATACTGTTGTCATGACAAGTCGTCAAGGGACTGAGTTTCCTATTGAGGAATTCGTTGATTTAGTCGAACACATGTCCGAGTTTGCTGAAGCCGGTTATCAGTACCACGGCGAGTTGGTTGTGATTGATACTGAAGGTAACGTGCTGCCGCGCGAGATTGGGAATGGTATGTTCAACTCGGTCTTAAAGGGTGGTGTGATTCCTGACGGGCACTACCCAAAATTCATCGTGTGGGACATGGTGGAACTTGATGTCATTGAGGGCCGTAAGAAGTCAGATAAACCATACCATTATCGCTATGATTGTGTTAATGAAATTCAACGATCCGTATTCTTCCATGCGGCACCTACCCGCATCATCCACAGCCTAGACGAAGCCTACCAACACTACCAAGAACTGCTTGCGGAAGGTCAGGAAGGCTCAATCATCAAGAATCCCAACATGCTATGGCGTGATGGTACAAGCAAGGAACAGTTGAAGTTGAAACTGGAGTTTGAAGTCGACCTAAAGATCGTAGGATTCACTCAAGGTAATGGTAAGAATGCTAACACCTTCGGTTCGATCAGCATGGAGAGTTCTGATGGCCTCCTTAAAGTCGATGTCAGTGGCATGTCGGACGATCTGAGGATGTATGCTCACTTGCATCGTGATGATTTGTTGGATACAATTGCTACTGTTAAGGCTAATGACATTACCAAGAGTTCTCCGGCTTCGCTATATCTGCCCAGGCTTGTAGATTTTCGGAGTTTTGAGAAGACTGAGGCGGATTCGTTTGAACGGATTGTTGGACAACTTGAAGCGGCTAAGAGGGGTGGTTGAGATATGCAATACCTAACCAAAGAACAACAAGCAGTAGTTGAATACAGACTATCTATTGGTTACGAAAGTCAATTACTGTCTAATGGTGATTGGTTGCTTTGGAAGGGTAAGCACACGATGCAAATAAATTGCTTAGGGTACGACTGTTACGTTAAGAAAGGTGTATTGTCTTGAACGTCCTAAGTCTGTTTGACGGCATGTCCTGTGGACAGATCGCACTGAACCGTGCAGGCATATGGTACGATAAGTATTACGCCAGCGAGATTGACAAACACACCATTGTGGTAACGCAGCATAACTACCCAAACACTAAGCAATTAGGCGACGTAACCAAGATCAGCGCAGCAGGTGCTCCGAAGATTGATCTGCTTATCGGGGGTAGCCCTTGTCAGGGATTCAGCTTTGCTGGAGAACAGTTGAACTTTGATGACCCGCGAAGCAAGTTGTTCTTTGAGTATGTTAGGTTGTTACGCGAATTAAAACCTAAGTGGTTCCTGCTTGAGAACGTGGTGATGAAGCAAGAGTTCGTAGATATTATATCTAGCTACCTTGGCGTTCAGCCCACGAAGATCAACTCGTCGTTAGTGTCATCTCAGAACAGAGAAAGGCTGTATTGGACTAACATACCTTTTGAGATGCCAATAGATCGCAAAATCCTGTTGAGTGACATTGTTGGTGAGAATGTTGGAGTTTGGGTGTTCCCTAGAGGGTTTAATAAAGGTGGTGTTCAGTCTTACAGAGGTAAGAGTCCTTGCCTAACTACCTCAAGTTGGCAATATAACTTTAAGCTACAGCTACCAGATGGAAGTAATAGGATGTTTACACCAGAAGAGTGCGAACAGTTTCAGACAGTTCCTGTTGGGTACACCTCTACGGCATCCACCAGTAATAGGTACAAGATGCTAGGTAACGGTTGGACTATCGATGTGATTGCACACATCTTGCAAGGAATTAAATGACCCAACTACCCACCCCAATCCTTCACCGCAGCACAAAATCAATCTTACTCCCCAAATCCTGCGACTACCTGCTTTCGGAACTTCAGAATGCTCGGTTGGTTACGGTTGGGGTTGGGGATAAGAGCGTTGTGCAGGTTAAGCATGATGAGGTGAACACGCTTGCTTTGAGGGCTATGGGATGGGATATTCAGAGTCCGTTCAACACCTACTATAAGCCCCCTAAGATCAAGAGTCGGTTTGATCCGATGCCACACCAATTAGTTGCGGCTGAATTTCATACCATGAATCCACGTAGCTTCAATTTGAGCGACCCTCGTACTGGAAAAACATACTCATTGCTCCTGAGTTTTCACCACCTGAAACTTAGTGGTCAGGTTGATAAGATGATTATATTCTCCACACTTTCGACAATGGATTC
>OFRG01000352.1_pt1 | contig 19029 bp, 29 predicted proteins | sample 1543071 | NCBI WGS metagenome assembly OFRG01 (sample SAMN07774222, study PRJEB24372) | wastewater metagenome | isolation source: WWTP Verbania (Effluent) | place: Italy: Verbania | collected 2015-12
GGTGACGCGTGGGCGGTGTACCACATCGCGGAAGCCCCTCTCAACATGAACGTCTCCGCCTACGGGCGCAAGGTGAGCTGAACCATGGCCGAAACCATCAACGGGATCCGGATCCGGGTCTACATCGACATCGACATCAGCGGACCCACGGATGGCGTCAGGCTTCAGGATTCCCTGGCCTACGAGAAGGTCATCACCGACGGTACCGGCGTCGACCAACTCGGTCAGGTCTTCTTCGACAAGGCGCGGTCTCTCGCGGCCACGAATGAAGACCTGGATATGAACGGAGCGACCAACAAGGACTCCTTCCTTCAGAGCATGGCGCTCGCGCAGATGGGCCTCGTGTACGTCCGCAACAAGGACACCACGGCCGGGCACACGATCACCGTGTCGCAGCCCGCCGCGAACGGCATCCCCGGCCCCTTCATCGCCGCGAGCGACGGGATCATTCTCGGCGCGGATGGTCTGTTCCTGTGGGTCTCCCCGACCGACAAGGTGACGGTAACGGCCGCGACGGGCGACCTGATCAACGTGGCCGCTTCGTCCACGTCCACCTACGACGTCCTGATCGGTGGCGACAACACCTGATGTTTCAGCCCTCCGTCACCATGAACCGCGCGATCCTCGCTGCCGAGATACAGCGGTTCACGCGTGGGCGCCTGCCGCGGGAGATCGACAAGATCGTCCGCCGGTCGGCGTTGCTTGGGGTGTCGGAGATCGTGAAGTCGTTGAACGGCGAGGAAGCTGGATACCCGAACCCCAAGCGCATCGATACCGGGCGGTATCGGGCCGGGTGGGGGATAGGGCTGCAACAGGCCATTGGCACGCGTATCGGCGTCCCGTCGTCCACCGACCCGAAGAACCAGACGGAGGCCGGCGACGGCACCGGGACGCAGACCGGACGCGGCACGCTAACGAACCGGGTGCGCGTTGAAAATAACGTCCGCTATGGGATCTACGTCGAGGAGGGCACCGTCTTCATGCGCCCCGGGAACCACCTGGAGCGCGCCCTTCTCGTTGCCGCGGCGGACATCCGCAAGGCCGCAGGAAAGGCCATCCCCGACGCGTGGATTGACCGGATCAGCAGCAGCAGCGTGGGGGCGTCCACATGAACCCCTCCGCCGACCGTCGCAACGTCCTGCGTACCCTCATGGTCTACCTGTGCGCCGCCAACATCGGGACCGCCGTGATCATCCCCCCGGGTGACGACCGTGTTCCCGACATCGGCACCCCGTCATGGGTGCGGGTCTCCGTCCAGGACATCGCCGCGGTTCAGTCGGGGCGTCAGGCCGGCGATCACATGGTCCGGCAGGATGCGCTCGTTTCCGTCGAGTGCTACACCCCGTCGCTTGCAACGCAGCCCACCGGCGCGGTAGATGAGGTGGACGGGATCGCCTCCCGTGTGGCGTCGGCGCTCCGGTTCCGTGACCTCCCCCTCAAAGACTACGTCTCCGACGCATCCGGCGCGACCGCGATCACCGGCGCGTCGATTCGCAACATGTCACCCCCTACGATTCTCAACCCCGCCCCCGTGGAGGGCTACCAGCGCCGGATCGTTCAGGCCCGCGTGTACTGGTTCGCCCGTCACCAGGAGACGTAATGGCATCCTCGGATCTCGCGGTACCGCTCTCACTCACCGACGTCACCTCCGTCACGCTGACGAACGGTTCGCGTTCGGTGACGATGACGTTTGACCAGACCGCAGTCGAATGGAAGGAGGAGGGCGAGAAGTTCGTTGAAGCCCGCACCCGGGACAAGCACGAATCGACGCCGGTCACCCGCAAGACGGGCGACGGAAACTGTACGTTCTCGGCCAAGTTCCTGGTAACCGGGTTCCGTGGCTCCACCGCGGCGACCCCCTACGAGATCCTAACGTTCACCGGGCTGTGCGCCTCGGATACGACCATCGGTGTCGGCGATCGGAAGCAGATCCGGGTGGCGATGCCGTTTAGTGCGTCGGGCGCCGGTGGCGTGACGCAAACCGCGACCTTCAACTACTGCGTTGTGAGCAACGTGTCCGTCTCGCCGACCGGCGCAGATGGGCTGTTCCTCTGTTCCTTCGACGCCGTCGATCACGAAAACCGTCCCACCCTCGCGTAAGGAGGCAGCATGAAAAGCTCGTTTACCTCCCTTCCCGAGCGGGTGGTCAAGCTCACCCGGGACACTGCCGAGACCGGCCCCGAAGGGAAGCCAGTGGAGGCGTCGTTCACCCTGGTCGTCCGCCCGTACCCGGCCGGATTCCCGCAGTGGCTCGTGAGCGTCTACCCGTCGCCCGTGAGCTACGTGAACGGCGACCCCGTGCCCGACAAGGCGGGGGCGCCGACCTACCAGATCCGGCTCAATGTGCTGTTGCTGGCGAAGTGCCTGGGCGACCAACTCGACGCCGTGGCGCCTGCGGGCGCGGCCACCCGTGAAGCGTGGGACGCCTACGCCGTGGGGATCCTGGGAGAGTTCGCCGCGGCTAACCTCGTGCAAGGGGACATTGACGCGCTTTCTGACGCCATGACGCTTGTAAACCGAGGCGCCGGCCGCCTGGGAAAAGTCAACTCGTAGGCGAGGGGGGCGGCTGGACATGGCTTGCCCTCGTTCTCGACGTTTGCGCCATGTTCAACCAGCCGGACCCGTCGTGGTTCTACGCCCTATCGCCGACGGTGCAAGACATGTGGATCGACCACGTCCGGAACCTACGCAGCGGGGCCTACGAGACGCGTCAGGCGCCCCGCAAGCGCACGCACGCCGAGAATATGCATGCGCAGCGGGAGGCGCTACAGGCCGCCCGCGAGCGCCGGGGCGGGGGTGACGGATGAGCACCCCTCTCGTATTCGACACCGCCGTCAACGCTGCCGGGTTCACCCGGGGCATGAACCAGATAGAGGGCATCGCCGGGAAGACCGGCCAGCGCCTCGCCGGCATCTTCTCGGGGCCTATGGCGGCCCTGACGGGAGCTCTGTCAGTCGGCGGCATCGTCGCGCTCGGCAAGGGCTTCCTCGATGCCGGCGCGGAGATGGAGACCTTCGAGACACGGCTTGGCACGCTCATGGGGTCCACGTCTGAGGCCAAGGCCCGGATGCAGGATCTCTACCAGTTCGCGGCCGTGACGCCCTTCAACACCGCGCAGGTCGTCGGCGCCGAGGTCACGCTTCGGGGCTTCGGGGCGTCCGCGACCGACATCATGCCCGGCCTGATCGACCTCGCCGCCGTGATGGGGATGGACCTACCCCAAGCCGCGATCGACATGGGCAAGGCGTGGAACCAGGGCGCCGCGGGCATGGAATCGGACGGAGCGAAGGTGCTCCGGACGATGATGCAGCAGCGGTCATCGGTCGACCTGACGAAGATGAAGATCGAGGACTTTCGCAAGGTCCTGATCGAGACGCTGGATACCGGTGCCTTCGCTGGCGGCGCCGCCCGGATGTCGACGACGTTCAAGGGGCTCGTGTCGAATCTCGAGGATTCGTGGGCAGGCTTTCAGCGTCAGGTGGCAGATGCGGGGTTGTTCGACAACGTGAAGGAGGGGCTTGCGCTTACCCTTGACGGCATCAACGCGAACACCGCGGCGTCGAAGGAGTGGGCGCAGATCATATCGGATGACATCTGGTTCGGCGTAAAGGGCATCGCCTACACGCTCGCGGTCGCAACAACGGGCGTTAACGCGCTCCGGCTCGGCTTCAACTTCATGTTGGCGCCGTTGGCGGATGCGGTGATTCTTGCGAACGACCTTGCAAAGCGGATCACCGACATTGACAGGATGATCGCAGAGAAGGCCGGATGGAGCACAATCGTTGCGGGCTTGGACACCTACCGCGCCGGGCTTGACGCCGTGGGTGAGCGGGCAACGAATGTGCGGGACCGGGCCGTTGAAACGGTGCTTGCGCTCGCGGGGGCAAAGACCCCGATCCAGACGATGCAAGACCTGTTCGCGCAGATCGAAGCGTCCACGAAAAACGCTGCCGACAACCTAACCAAGCCCGGCGCAGGAACGAAGCCGGCTGGTGGCGGTGGCGACGCCGGCAAGGCCGAATCGAAGGCGTGGAAGGACGCCCTTGAGGCGCTTGAAAAGTACCTCGACGCGGAGGAGAAGCTACAGGCCGCGGAGGATGATGCCGCGCAGAACACCCGCGACAACGCCGCGAAGCTCGCCATCCTACGCGAGACTGACCCACGCCACAAGATCGAGCTACAGGCCCTCGCCGACATCGACGCCGTGCGCCGGGCGAATGAGGAAGCGACCGCGGAGCAGCGCCGCAACCTCGAAACGATGACCGCCGCCGCCGGGGCGAACCTCGACGACCGGTTGGCGGCGGAGGCGGAGTACCAAGCCGCCGTCGTCGCCATGAACCAGGATGCCGCGTCACAGGTGGCGCTCATCAATGAGAAGAAGGCGCAGGACATCCGCGCGCAGAACATGGCGACGGTGTATCAGACGATGGGCGCCGTGCAACAGGTCGGGGACCAGGTCGCGCGCGCGCTGACCATGGCCTACGACGGGCAGGCCGAGACCATCAACGCCCTACAACAGCAACTCATTGACGGTGACGAATACTACACCGACGCGCAGAAGAACCAGATCAAGGCGCGACTGGACGCCACGAAGAAGGCCGCGCGCCGGTCGTTCGAGATGGCGAAGATAGGCAGTCTCGCGTCGATCATGGTCAACACAGAGGAGGGCGTCAGCAAGGCCCTGGCGAGCGCGGCCCCCCCGCTGAACTTCGTTCTTGCCGGGATCACGGGTGCCGCGGGTGCCGCGGCCTTCGCTACCGCCGCGAGTCAGCAGCCGGCGTTTCACTCCGGCGGTCTCGCCCCGGATGAGCAGCTATCCCGCACCCTACCCGGGGAGGCGTGGCTATCGCGCACCGGCCGGCAAACGATGGGCGACGACGCGATCAACAAGGCGAACGCGGCCGTGCCCAGCCGACCGGAGCGAATCGTGGTAGAGAACTACTATGGTCACACCCTCTACGACACCGCCGAGGCCGTGCGTATCCGCCGCGGGTCGCCATACGTGGCGCTCGTGACCGCCAGCAAGTCAACGCCGACGGGCCACCGGGCGAGGGTCTGATATGCCGCTTGACCAGCCTGCCGAGGATCTCCGGGGGATACTCGTTCCGATACCCTCGCTTGTGGGGGCTACGATCACTGCGGATGAGCAGGCGGGACCGATCCCCGGCTCAATCGAGGTTGCGGCCGGGGTGCGTACCGAGATGGTTCTGGAGGCGTCCGGAACCCTGACGAAAGCCGTTCGCGCCGACATCGGCACGGCGCAGGCGGGCCACCCCCGCCCCGGCGGAGGCACGTTCCGGTGGGATACCTCTCACCAGACGATCACCGCGAACAACTACAGATCCTGGAATCCGCCATGGGTCATGTCGGGCTGGGAATACGCCGGCCGTTCCACCACAGCGGGGTATTGGACATCGTTCCATGCCGCGTCCCTGGCCGACGGGCGCGCGCTGTGCGTTGCCGTGAGGGAGACGAACAAGGTCTATGTGTGGCGGGAGACAGCGCAGGGGGTGTTCAGCTCGGCGCTTGTGGAGGATACCGGGCACGCGACGACGGCATGCATCGCCGTGGCCCCCTCCGGGCGCGTGTTCGTCTGGTACACCTACTACCTCACCGTGTCGCAGATGACGGTCAGGATGGCCTACAGCGACGACGACGGGGCTACATGGACGGTCGGCGCGACGACGTGTATCCCTCGGGCGGATGCGATCACCGCGGCGACGTCCGCGATCCTGCGGATCCGAGTGGTGCTCTACGGCGGCGCCGCACTGCTCGTCATGTGGAAGCAGAACGGCGGGACCGACTCCCTCTATCAGTACGTCTCCGACGACGGCGGGTGTTCGTTCTCGTTGCAGGAGACGGTATCCACGGCTGACGAGGCGTGCCCCGACATGATCGTCCGGAACGGGGTGATCTACCTCGTGACGATTGAGAACAACGCCTCTGCCGGCTCGGCCTACGTGCCCTATCTGCGGAAGCTGACAAGCCCTACCCAGTCAATCACCGGATCGACGAAGATCCTCGCGGTGGTGGACGCGGAAACGGCGGTGTGGGGAACGTTCGCGGGGGGCGTGTTCACGGGGTCCGAGTGCGCCGTCGTCTACGGTACCGACGGGGCGATCTACCTGTACGGGGCAGAGTTCACCGCGGGCCGAAAGTTGATGGTTTACGTCAGCTACGACGACGGGGAAACGTGGCTTTCCGCATACGATTCCGGGCACGTTGCGTCTACCGCCATGCCGATATGGATGGACGATACCTCTACCTACCTACGCGACTACGCAGTGACGTGGGGGCGCTCGCGGGTGGCCTTGTTTCATCGGCACGGCGCCAACCCTGGGACCGCCGACGACTCGCTTTCCGTGGCATGGCTTGGCGGGTGGGACAACGTCGCGCAGCCGGAGGATACCACCTACGCCTACCAGCTCGGCGCCGCTGGATGGTGTCTGTCGTGGCTCCCGATTGACCTCCCGGAAGACATCGGCGCGACCTGGGCGAAGCTTTCAACCGGAGCTCCTACCGCGGTTCTCGGTACCGGCGGGATGCACGTCGTGACCGCGGGCGGTGAGGATATCTCATGGTACACCCGCCCGGTTCTCGGCGCGGGCGACGAAGAGGACGGAATCCTCGGGGTGTTGGAGCTCCTCCCGGTGTCGGGCACGGCGTTCTTCAAGATGCGAATCAGCAACGGAACCGACGCGTTCGGCGTCCACGTTCACGTCACGACGACGACGATCGGTCTGTACGACGACTCGGCCGGACTGATCTCGACGGCGTCAAACGTGACAACGACGTACGGAGTCAGAATAAAAATATCGCTGGTAAACCAGATCGGAGCGTGGTCCGCCAACACCGGAAGCGTACGCGCCTGGTACATGGAACTTGGCGCATCAGGCGCGCAGTCGGAGGATTGCGCGTGGGTGGAAATCGACCGCTCTAACACTCTTGTATCAATCGCCCTGACCACGACCCTTATCGAGTTCGGCATGGAGACCGGGGCGGGTGAGTGCTACTTCCGCTGGCTCGGGACGACGTACGGGACGTGGGCGGCGGGCAACACCGCAGCGCGGTCCGGCAACCCGACCCGGGGCCACTACTTCCCGACCCCGACGTCGCCCGCGCACCTGGCCGGCGGCCTCCGCATCCATGCAATCTCCGGCCCTACCGCGGTCGGCGACCGGTGGTATCTGGAGAAGGCGTACCGATACCCGGCGCAGAACGTCGACATCAAGCGATCCCCCTCCCCTCAAGCGCGGTGGCGCAGCACGACGGAGGGCGCGCAGAACATCTACTGGGCGACGGATTGCGGCTTTCCTACTGGCGAACTGTTCGGCATCTACCTACAAGGGATCAACTGGCGGACGGGTGCCCTGTACGGCGGGGCGACCGGTACCACGAAGATTTGCGACATTGACACCGCGATCAAGACGGGGCTCGCGTTCACACGAGATCGTGATTGTGTCTACCCCACGGGCGGGGCGGGCAACTCGGCGCCGTTCTATCTACACGAGGAATCCGTCGCCGGGGGCACGTTCCGGTATTCTGGTGGCGGGGCGATTCGGAAGATCGTCCACAACACCGCGGGTCAGTGGCTATCATCCGCTGCGTCGGGAAACCGCGGCGTGCGCCTCTACCTTGAGAGTTACATCGTCGGCGAAACGACTACCGGCGCGGGCGGAATCCTGTGTCCTGACCGCGTCCTGATTATCACGGATCTTCCGCAGTCGAGCGCCGTGATAAAACTCCATATTGACGCACAAACGACCGTAGAGGGGTACCTGACGGTCGGCGTCGCCATGATTGGGCGTGTCCAGGTGTTCGGGCGTCAGTACGGGCGCAACCGGTCCCGAGAGTGGCGCCCCAACTACGCCATCAGCGAGAGCCCGTCAGGCGTGCGTAGCGCCCGGCGCCGGGGGCTTCTGCGCCGCGCTGCCGAGGTCTCATGGGATGACGGGATCGACCTGTCACAGTCGGCCCTGACGGTCACCGCGGCGGACTACGTGAGCCTCGGCTACACGTCGGCCCCGCCAATAGCGGCGCGTGGCTACGACCTACCGGACACCATCGGTGGCATCCTCTCCCGCGGAGGCGGCGCGGAGCTCCCGGTGGTCTACATCCCGTCGCTGCCCCAGGCTGCGAGTGCGCCGACTACCGCCGCGCCGATCACGATCACGGACTCCGCGCGGATGCTCTACAGCCGGATGACGGGCGAAACGTTCCGAGTCGACAACGTGTTCGGCGACGAGTACCAGACTCCGAACGGCGAGTTTGGGCGGTTGTCGAAGCTCCGCTTTGAGGAGGAGCTATGAGGCCATCCGCGATCCAACTTGACGCCGGGGTCCACATCCTTGTAGACATGGAGTGGGCCGGCACCGTCTACCGGCTCGCGGATGACGACCTCGACATCAGCAGCGACAACGGCGATATCCACTACACCAGCTCCATCGCGTCGGTTGCGATCCCGCAGACCGTCGCCCCGCTGGACACGGTAGGGGAGCCGCAGGCGATCCCGGTGGAAATCCTAATGCCCGTGTCGGTGCCTGACCTCGTGGCGCAGGGACACGATCTGTCGTCGGCGCGGTGTGAGGTGTCCAGGTGGTGCGAGGGAACCGACTATGAGGATCGGGAGTTGCTTGCGTCCGGCGCCGTCACGAAGCCAGAATGGGGCGAGGAGTGGGAGTCGATCCGGTTCTCTATCCAGGCCGATGTCTGGGACGACGAATCGCTCGGCCCGATGGACGCATCCGCCATCGTTACCGGGGAGAACTGGACGTATATCACAACCCTCACGGGCGAATGGTTGGGGCTGCCCTACCCGGAGATATTCGGAGCGCCCGGGAAGGTGGACGCCTCGCTGTACCCTACCGGTGTGATCAGCGGGTCGGGCGCGGTTTGGGTGTGGGCGAATCCGGTTGCAGACATCGGCGGTGCGGGCCCAGTGACGACGAACGTGTACGGCGTGGTCGCCCTTCTCGCAGGCCACCACGTAAGCGCGACCGAAGTTCTAATGAACACCGACGCCTATCCCGATGGCTACCGGTTCAAGGTGACGAACGGCTATGACCTCGTTGGGCATCCTGTCGCGTTCGTGAACTGGTACTACTCGGCAGGATCAACGCCCGCTGACGTATTTGCCTACGATGTCACGGTCGTATATTCGTGGTCGTCCGGGTCCGTCTACGGGCTCGGGAACGCGTCCATTGACGCCAGCTTCGGCACCGACGAGCTACAGGGGCGCATCTACGTCGGTTGGAGGGACGCGACGGACGCGACCCTCGGCGGGCGGATGGACCTGCGTTCGGCGGGTGACGTCCTCGAATACATGCTCTCAAAGACGCACATCCCCCTCGACTACGGGAGGATCGCGGCGGCTAAACCGGCGCTGCAACAGTACAAGATCGACTGCGTCGTTGACGCGTTCGTGAATCCTTGGGAGTGGATCCGGGACAACCTGCTACCGATCCTGCCGGTCTCCGTAGTTCGTGGTCCCCGGGGGTTGTACTTCGTGGCGTGGCGCTGGGATGCCGTAGCCGCCGACGCCATCCTGCGGATCGACACGGACGAAGATCCCGAGGTGTACCGGACCACCCGGCTACAGTCAGACACGTCAAAGGTGAAGAACCAGTTCTCACTCGAGTTCGCCTACTCCTACCGGAACGGGACAAGGATCGGAAAGGCGGAGCTCGGAACCGAGCCCTACGACCCCGCCTACCCGATGCGGCTGTTCTCCCCACTATGTGCCGCATCGCAGATGCAGCTACGCAATCCAGACCGAACGCCGCGGGTCATCCGAGAGGCGCTGGTCACCTCGGTCATCTACGACATCCCGACCGCCCACGCCATCCTGCGCGCCCGTGCGGACGCCTACGCCCTACCGTGGCTCCCCGCCAGGTACAACGTACCGCGCCGGCTCGGGTACGCGGAGGCCGGCGCCGTTGTCATCGTGAACGATCCGGGCGGAGGCATCGCTGAACGGGTGGCGCTGGTCACCGGGCGGACGGTGTCCGCGGAGTATGTGGAGTATGCGGTCCTCATCCAGTCCCGGCCCGGCCGGGATATGTACTCCACATGAGCCGGAAAGAAACCCGCTACGTCACGATCGCTGGCAACGCCACGGCGGCGCAGGAGCTTGACCTTGTCGCCGGCACGAACGTCACCCTGACGCCGGTTGTCGCCGGGCGCAAGACGACGCTGACCATCGCCGCGTCCGGCGGCGGCGGCGGAACCACCGACCACGCCGCCCTGACCAGCAACCTCGCATGGGGCACATCCGGCCACACCGGCACGGCCTCCCGACTCGCCGGCTTCGGCGGCGGCGGGGCGACTGCGTACTACCAGATCGGCGTGGACGTCGCCGCATACGACGCCGGGATCGCCTCCCTGGCGACCGTGGACAGCGCGGCGGGCCTGCCCTACGTCAGCGCCGCGAACACCTGGACACTGCTCACCGTCGCCGCGGACAAGGGCCTTTACGCGACGTCCGCATCCGCCCTGGCCACTTACGACCTCTCCGCGTCGGGCCGGTCCATCGGCGGGATCACGCTCGCGGCTACGTCGGTGGTAGTGGGGACCGGGGCAGGTACGGCGGGGGTGCTCGCGTCTACCCGCGGCGCGGTCATGGTCGGCGGCGCGTCGGGGTGGACCGCGCCTGCTCTGGGCACGTCAGGAAAGGTGCTCCAAAGCGACGGAACTGACGCGGTATGGGGGACCATCGGCGGCGGGATGATGGGGTCCATCCTGACCACCGAAGAGGACATGATGATCCGGCGCGGGGGGAGCGCCACCAGGCTACCGGTCGGTGCCAATGAAATGGTCCTCAAGGTCGTGGGCGGGCTTGTCACCTGGGCGCCGGCCGCCGCCATGGTCATGGCCTGCAATGAGGCCGGAATCGTCATTGACTGGATCCAAGAATCATTGAGGGCGACGTAATGGCGAAGAACGCAATCGTAATCCGGAATAAGTCCTCGTCGTACTACCACGCGTCGCGCCCGCTTCACTGCCTCCTTGCTGACGGAACGGCCGCGGGCATCACGGGCGCGCTCAAGAAGAGTGGCGCGGGATCGACACTGATCGCAGGATTCGGCCCCGACGGGGGCAGCGCGGTCGCCAACTGGAAAACAGCGCCATGGGGTGCGGGTCCGGCGCGAAATACCCTGTACTCTGGATACTCCGTCGCCATCGGGTCGGTGACGGGATGGGCAATCATCGAGACACCGCATTGTTGGCGGCTTCTCGTTGAGACAACCGGGCCTGTCGCCTCTGCAAATAGCTTCAAGTTCGGTGAGATTATCGTCGCGCATGACTCCACCATCGGGGAGAGCGCCACGTACGGGAACGCCGATGGGCGCACCATCTACGGGATGATGAGCGGGGTCCAACTGTGGACCGTCGGCGTTACGGGCTCAGAGGCGCTGGTCGGCGGACAATCGACGGGGTTCATTGCGGCAGAAGCGACGGTGCGAACGATCGCCTCCGCGCGTGATGCCATATCGAACGACTTCACGTCCACTTACATGGTCCCATCCGGATACGGCACGGGCGATTGGGTATCCGCAGCCGACATGATCGCCTGTATCAGCGGTTCGTTCAGGATCGGCTCACCGAGCTACGAACAGAACTGCAAGCAAGGCGCCTACTACTCAACCCTGACCGTGGGCGGGCAGGTATGCCGGCGGCTGGGAAACTCTGCGTCCACCGCGCACATCGTGACGACCCCCTACCGCAAGCCCGGGGCGTCCGCAGATACGCTGGTATTCTCACGCACCGTCGCCACCTACGCGACGTGGACCGACTTTCTACAGGCGGTGTGGGATTACTTCGCCAGCGGAACCTACTGGGAGCAGGATTCAAGCGCATGAGCGACACCATGGACCCCGAGAAACCCACCCCTCCCCCACCTCAAGATACGCTCTGGGCTGACCAGGGCGTAGTCCGGCTCCTCGTGCGCGGGTTTGCGAATCTCGTTTCGGTGCTGTCCTCTTCGACGCGGCGACTGGAGGCGCGGCTTTCTGCGGTCGAACAGGTGCTCGCAGAGATCAAGGGCGTCGTCGGGCCTCTCGCGCGGGAGCGGGTCGCCGAGGCGAACGCGGTCCTGCGGCTCCGTCAGGAGTCGGTCCAGGCCTCCGTCGCCGCTGACGAGGAGGTAAGCCAGGCGCATCACCGGGTGCAACTCGCGCGCGTGGAGGGCGAGGCCGAGGTCGTCGAGCTCCGAAACGCTGCCGTCGACACCGCGACCGCCCTTGTGCGCGCCGGGGGCGACGCCGCACGTACCCAGGTCGCCCGATGGATCATCCTCGCCATCCTCGCCGGCGCCTGCGGGCTCGGCGCGGGGCAGCTCGACCTCCTCGGCCAGCTCGCCCGCCTCGCAGAGCCAGCGGCCGCCCTTGCCCCTCCCCCTTTGCCCGGAGGTCCCGATGGACCGACCCCAGCCCCCGCGGGCCCGTAGCTCCGGCATGCTCACCCCGTCCCCGATGGAGGCGCTGCGGACGACCGCGGCGACGCTCTGCTACGCCGTCAACGTCGCCCCGCCGCGAGAGATCGTCGACCCGGGCGCCGATGGCGCGGCCGTGCGCGAGCCCCCCCGCCGGTCGGCACAGGCATGACCCCGCCAACCCGCGAAACCCTCGCAAGTGCCCTCCACGCGGCTGGGTTCCCGCTGTTCAGGGGCGGACCCTACGACCTCACGCTGGTAGGGCTGCGAGCGACGCCGGGGACGCTGGACCGGTTTGACGACCTCCTCTGCTGCCTCTACTCCGATGGCAAGGCCGACCGGATCGAGTGCTGGCCCGCAACGATGGACCCCGGGAAGCCGTCTATCGACAAGCCCAAGCGCCCCGATGGAACCGCGGTCATGGCGGCCGGGCACCACCCGCAGGCGTTCACCGTGGGTACGCACCATCCCGGCACGGTCGGCGCCTACCCGTGTCTCGTACCTGCCGCCCCGATCTCGGTCGTCCGCTACAAGAGCCACGCCGACTACACGGCTGGTCGCGGGGCCCCGTCAACGTCGACCACCACGCAAATCCACCACGCGGGGAAGGCCAGTACGATAGTCGGTGCATGGTCGGAGGGATGCGCCGTATTGGCGAATGAGCCTGACTTCTGGCGGCTCATGGACCTTGTCGCGGCGCAGAAGAACCACGGCCACGGCGCGCGGTTCAGCCTGACGATCTTGGAGTGGCCGGCATGATCGACATCATCGCCCAAGCTGTTGGCGTCGTATCTATCGGCCTTCTCGTGATCGTCGCCGGATGGGTCTACGCCAGCGGCCCGGGTCGACGCGCCCGGCAGCGGCGACACGACGCATGGATGCGGAAGATCCGCCACACGTACGGCCGGGGCAAGCCGTGAGCACCACCGCCACCGTCTGCGACCTCCGCAACGCCAGGAACGTCTTCGAGACATCGCGCACCATCGCGGCGATGAAACGACAAGCCCACAAGCGCCGGCGTGCGGCATGGCGGCGTTGGATTCAGCTCGGCAGCGAGGCGCGCGAACCGACGCCGCGCCCGCTCACCGGCTGGGACATCTCGTGATCCAAACCTCCGCCCTACTCATGGCGACCGTGGTGGTAGTCCTCGCGCTCGCCGTCGTCGCTGCTCACTACTGGCCACCTGGAGATTGAATGTCCCGATTCAAGACCGTCCTCGACAAAGCCCTCCCCGCCGTCTCCGACAACATGGAGGTATTCGCGCCGCTGGCCCAGGCGGTCATCGCCGGGCAGGCGACGCAGGCCGAGCTCGCCGCCACCATCGTCCCCGTGCTCGACTCGCTCTCCGCGTTCGGGCTGACGCCGGTGGGCATCGTGGCCGAGCTCGTCACCGACGCGATCGTGTGGCCCATCGTTTCGCGGATGCTGGCGGGGTTCATCATCGCGCACACCCGGAAGCACCCGCCGGCCGCTGCTCCCGTTCCAGGTACCCCTCGTGTCCGCCAGGTGGCGACCGCGGAGGTAGAGGTCGAGTCAGGCCCTTTCCACGACACGCAGCCGCCGGTCGACGGTCAGTGACCGACCCCGCGCCACCCCCGGGCGGTGTAGCTGGTGAAGCCCCGGTGCGCAGGGCGCTGGTACGGCATCCTTCCCCCCTACCGCAGCTCCGGACGGTCGCGCTGGGCGTCTCCGGCATGGCGGCCGCGCTTGGGGCGCTCTCCATCGTCGGGCTTCACGGTCTCCCCGTAGAGGCCCTGACGCCCGTGTGCCTGTGCATCGCCGGGTGCGTCGGCGGAGGGGCGGTCAAGTCATCTATCGAGCATGTGGCGCGCGCCTACTCGGGGCGTGAGGGGGACCGATGATGCGGTGAGAGGCGCGCGTCCATTTCCTCTCTACTCCCAAGGTTTCGCGTTCAGGATGGCCACCGCGGCGAGGCGGACGGCGAGGGGATCGGTGAGGTTGATGGAGGCGAGGGCAGGGATCCGGGGCAGGCGCCGGAGGATCTCCCGCTGTTCGGTCGCGGCCATCGTCCAACCGCCGTGCGTCGTGCCGTCGTGGGGTGCGCCGATGTCGTGCGTGAACAGGGTGAAGGTGCTGACATCCTCGCCGTGCCGCCACGTCTCGAGACCCCACGCATCGGGGCGCATCCTGCCGGCACGAAACACCGTCGTACCATCCGGATGCCCCATCGCCTTCGCAATCATCCACACCACGATCGGCAGCGCATCAACGCGAGTCGGCCAGCCTTGCGCGTCGAGAGGGGGTGGGGTGAGGTCGATGTAGAGCCGATCGGCGTCGTAGGTATTCACGCCGTCGGTGTACTGGATGTACTCGTCATCAGGACACGTTCGGTACGATTCTCCGTCGTTGAATGTTTGCATGATGGCGCATCCGCTGCCCCCGTCGAGAGACCCCGGCGTCCACATCGGCACCGGCCCGGGGAGAAGCGCGAGGGGGATGTGGAGGGGGTTCATGTCAGCACTCCGGCGCCGCGCAAGATGCCGGCGACGATGTCGAGTTGTTCGCGGGGGAGGGTGACCCACTGGTTGCCGGTGACACCTGCGACGGTCCAGGCAAGGCGCCGGTGTTTTTCTTCGATCTCCGCGTCGGCCCGGCACTTCCGGTAGAAGGCGTCGATCTCCTCGTCGCCCTCCTTTGGCTCTCGGATGCGGCCGTATGTATTCCCGCGTCCGATGCCGTTCGGCCGATACGTGCCTTCGCCGATCGTCACGATACCCGACGGCGACACCTTGTCGATGGTCGCGAAGTACCCCTGACATGGGATGCTGGCCCACCCATTATTCGTGACGACGAACACGCGCTGCCCTGGGGTGAAGCTCATGTCGTCTCCTTCGATTCAGCCGCGCGCTTCTGGATCAGGGCGAGGACTGCGGCGCCACGGGGGGTGAGCGTGTGAGGGCTGTAGTAGTGGCTGGTGGCGAGCTGGCGCTGAACCAGATTCTTCCAGTGCGGGCCGTAGCTGGCGCCGGACAACCACGCCGTCGCAACCTCGGGAGACAGCGCATCCGCAGCGGCGACCACCTCCACGGCCTCGAGGTCCCGTTCTGCCGCAAAGACCGGCTCACGCATCGCCTTCAACGTCGCCTCCAGGTCCGCCCGTAGACGCGCCGCCTCCGCTTCCATCGCGGCGCGCTTGGCGGCTACTTCGAGGCGGAGTTTCTTTAGGGCGGTGGGGGTCATTCGGTCTCCGAAGGTTCAGGCTGCTCAACCCGAACAATCATGTTGCACCGCCGCGCCATTCGGATCAGGTTCGACTCCTCACCGCGAGCCTCAAACCACGACGAGCAACAGACGTCCTCACCGCGCTGCGTCGCCTTGTGGCAGATGAAGTGCCCTCCGCTCTCGCGGACCTCAACAAGAATCTGTTTCGCCCGTCGTGCGCTGACGATCCGGTCGGACGACAGGAGGCAGCCGTCGCACGGCTTGTCGTAGACCTTGAAGCCGGGTTTCATGCGTCTCCCTCCCCGGGCATGCGGGGGCGGTCGTGGTCACAGGCTCAACCCTCACCCCCGCCCGCGTCAGCAGGAAGTGAGACCGCGTCGCGTACCCGCGGAGGGTGTCGAGGCGGGCCAACTCCGGGGCGGTGAGCACGCACTCGACGCGCTCGGTGCGGGGGTTGCTGGTCTTGGCGCGGGGCATCAGTCCACCTTGTTGGTGCGGATGAACGCGAGCACCTTGTCAGCCTCGGTGTCCCACTCGCTGTCCTTCGATGCCGTGGCCTCGGCTTCTTCCTGGGTCATGATCGGCGAGAGGTAGTCGAGCCCGAACTGCGCGAGCTTGTCGGCGGGGATGTCGTCGCCGTACTCGAACCCATCGCGGAAGCTCTGCCACGCATCGCATTCGGAACACGACCCGTAGCCGTAGGACACCCACCCCGTATTGCCTTCGTGGGTCACCTTCGCCCACGCGGTTCCCTGGTAGTCGCCGAACTGCTCGACAACATGCACCATGGCACCGGCTGCTTCCATCGCGCTTTCGTAAGACATCGTCGCTCCTTACCCACCCTACATACTACGGTGCGGTACGGAACGTCAACCCAAAATCGCAACTTCGATCACAACCAGCCCCGCCGACCTCGCCCGCCTCACACAGTCCGCGGTCCCGCTGTCGCCCGGGAAGGCCACAAGGATCGCGTCGAGACGACGGGCGACCTCTACCATGCCGGCGTTCCGGATTGGCCCCGCGGCGCCCTCCCTGCCCGTGACCCGGTAGTAGTCCCAGAGCGCCTCCATCGTCAGTACCTGGACCCCCCGCGCCTGCGCCCACTCGCGACACAGGCGGTCGGCTCCACGGGCGCCGCCCTCGATGACCATCCCTGGGTCCGCGGCGGTGAGGGCGCGGTGGACGAGCTCGGCGTCGGTGAAGTCGCGGCCCCCGGTGACGAGCACGATCCGCCTGCGCCCGGTGGGCGGGGGGAGGAGCTGGGTGAGGATGTCGTGCATCGTCAGGACGGATCCTTCGGCGCCGGCTCGGGGGTTGATGCGGGGCTACTCACCTGTCACCTCCCCATTCTCCCGCCGCACGCCAACTCTCACAGCCTCCACGACACCGGCAAGCCCCGGCCACGTCGCCAAAATATCGGCCGCCTTCGCCTCGTTCACGAGGTACACCCATTCATCCGTTTGCTCCACGATGCTATCCCAGATGTCGGTTTCGACGGCGTTGTCCTCAACCCCGTCGCCGTTCGTCCATCCGTCGATCAGATCGTGGGCGTAGCTCTTGCAGTCGTCGTGGACCCGAAGCCGCGTCGGGCGGCCATCGCCGATACAGGTCCAGGTGTCGTGTTCGGTGCCAACCAGGATCGGCACCGTGCAGAGGAAGCAGTTGTGCCGCTTGCGGGCCTTGACGCGATGCTGGCCTACGATGGTGAGGCTCATAGCTTCTCCGTGAAACCGGGGCAGGGGGTGGCGGTGGGGAGGGGCATCGTGGTGTCCCAGTCGATGTTGTTGCCGATCCAGACATCGACCGCGGTGTCGGCACGGTAGGCCGGGCTCTTGCAATCACGCCCTACCGCCCACCGACACGTCCAGCAAGTCCGCGCCGCCCTCGCAGCCTTCGGCCCCGCCTCCTCAATCGCCGCCGTCAGCGAGTCGCGGGAGACGACCGTAAGCCATGGGAACCGAAACGGCGCCAGAACGGAGCGCAGCCAATCCTCCGCAGCGTCGGCGGCCAGATCGGGCTCTGGATAGCACATCTCCCCGCCGGCTACCTGGATGCCGCCGTGGGTCTCATACCACCCGTCGCAGATGTAGCGGACCGTCGCGAACAGAGGGGATGTCGGCGGGCATGCACGGAAGGCGCGCCGGTCCGGGTCCCACGTCCACCCGCGGGCGTCCATGGCGGCGGTCTGTTCTGGGGTCGGGGTCATGTCGCAGCCCTCGCCGCAGCCCGTTCCGCACGCTCCTGGATGATGGCCTGTACCTCCGCCGCCAACGGCCGATCGCCCGGCTCGGTGAGTGCCATCTCGTAGTCGACGCCGCGCTCGGTCCAGAACTGGTGGACGTTCACCAGCGCGTCTCCCCACCGGATCGCCATGATGGACGCGATCAGGCCCGACACGCCAAGGCTGTCGGACACCTCGATCCGCACACGACCCACCGGGTAGCGCATGTCGGCGGTGGTGTAGGGCTTCGTCTTCCCGATGACGAGTTTGTAGTAGGGCTTCTTGGTCATGACTTCGGCTCCAGAAGGGCGAGGATGGCTGCGGTGATACTTTCGGGTACGGGCGGGGTGATGTGCTCAAACGCTTCGGCGATCCCGTCCTCGTAGCTGGGCCGCGCCTCCAGTTCGGCCACCCTTGCGCGGAGGCGGTCGACCTCATCAGCCATCGCGCGGAGGTGCCGATGGGCGTCCCGGCGGATGCCCTCCGCTTGGATCACCTCGGCGAGGTCGATCACGTAGTCGCCGCGAGCGTCAACCCGCCCCGGCCGATCGAGGAACGCCAGCGCCTCCCGCGCCTCCATCATCCCCGGCGTCTCACTTTCCACGGTACGCATCCGCCAGAATCGCCAGCCGGTCCGCCATCGGGTCCAACGCGATCCTCTCGCCACCGTGACCAGGGACCGGGCACCCCATCCGGAGCGTCTCCTGCGCCGCTACGACGGTCCGTAGCGCGCGGCCCCACCGCGCGCGCTCCGGGCTGCCCTCGGTGGCGAGGTCGCGCATGGCGGTAACCGCGGCCTCGATGTCGCACTGCGCGTTGTAGTCGGTCGCGACGGCCCAGCGGATCGCGGCGTCGCCTTTCGGGGTGTCAGACATTGGCGGGGTCCTTGGGGCGGAGGGCGTCACGAAGGTCATTCTTGGCGCCGTAGACGGCGTCAGCCTCGGGCTCGTGGTATCCAGCGCCGGATGCGTCCTCGTGGCGGTCCAGGGTGGCAAGGAGGGCCGTAGCGGCCTCCGCCAGCCGCGTGTTCTGCTCGCGGAGGGTGTCGCGCTCCCGTGCTGCGTCGAGGTGGGCGGGGATGGCCCCCACCAACTCCCGAATCGCCGCAGCCCCCGCGATCATGGACCGCTGCCAGGCACCGGAGCGCATGGCGCGGGCGTCGGTTTCGAGGGACTCGGCGGTGAGGAGGATTTGG
>OFRG01000353.1_pt1 | contig 18997 bp, 15 predicted proteins | sample 1543071 | NCBI WGS metagenome assembly OFRG01 (sample SAMN07774222, study PRJEB24372) | wastewater metagenome | isolation source: WWTP Verbania (Effluent) | place: Italy: Verbania | collected 2015-12
TTACACTGGTAGCGCATGGGCTTTTTATGATCCAGGAACCACTACTGCAATTCTTGGTACGTTCTCGAATGCGTGGTTTACTGATGCATACAGACTTACCTATAACAGAGCTGCTTATTATCTTCTGACAGGAGTCCACGGCGGAACAGAAGAGGCGGCAATGAAAGCCCAACAATATATGCAGCAGTGGTCAGAAGAGCTTAATCGACTTCGTGGAGATTTTGCAAAGTATACTGGCAACAGAGAAATTCGGAGATATCTGTAATGTCAAAGATGTTTCTGCCAGTTGGAAAGATGAATCTTGATAAAGGGCCAGTTGATGGAGATCATCTATGGGTGGCTAAGGATGTTTTCATGCTGGATGTTGGATACGAAGAGTTCCCAGTGGCCGAGCTGGATACTTCAATAACTGTCACTTCTGGCGACGTTCCGTGCGGGGCGTTTGGATGGACAGGAGGGGGTACTGGGAGAATCTACTATTCGACAAGTTCTTCTATATTCGAGGTTGCATTAAATGTGGCCACAGATGTTTCAAGATCTTCTGGTGGTGCATACACAAGTGCAACAAACGGATCATCATTTGCCTCATATGGCAAGAAGTGCTACCACGCAAACGGAATAGATAGAATCAATTCAATCATTGTCCCAGATAGCGTTGCTCAATCAGACAACTTTGTAAATATCACTTATACAACTGATGGAGCGGTGATTGCACCAAAGTATATTTGTAGTCATAAGAATCATTTGATTGGCGCTAGCATTAAGATGCTCGAAGGATACGGAGAGATTGGATCAGCTTCAACTGTTGGCCTTGCTGCCCCGTTTACGCAACCGTCCACTGTTGGTTTGGAAGTTTTAAGCTCTAGCGCCGCAGATGGTGCAGCTTTCACTGCAACTATTTGGGGATGCAAGAGCGGAACAGATACTGTCGTAACGTCTACAGTAACATTAAACGGAGTTACTCCAGTTACAACTGCTGCTCCCAACACATGGACAAAGGTTCTTGGAGTAGCAAAGAGCGCTGTGACAACCGGTACAATTACGTTCAGGGTGGCTGGAGGTGGAGCCACTGTAACCACTCTTGCCCCAGGAGCTACAAGTGGTGGATTTTATTCCATCCCAACTGCTCTGGCTGCTGGTGAGTCTTACGTAGATCTTGTTTTGGACACTGCTGGCACATATCAAATAGGTATCTACGGAACGAATGAGAACTCATTAGATATTGTTGATTCACAAGCGATGTCTGGTACAACCATAGTACAGAGCAATCTGAAGTTCAAGACCGTAACACAGCTTTTGATTGGAGATCTGCCTCTGGCGTCAACTGTTACTATCACTTCTTATCAATTTGCAACTACTGAAACTTATCCACATCTATTGTGGATAAGTGGCACCGATCTACCAGAGGGATATGGTGATCCTCAGGTTTCTCCTCAGATTGTTGGAAGTGATTACAGATATCTATTTGATGGTTCTGGCGTAATCACCGGAATCATAGATGGTGGAGACTGTTTTTTTGTGTTCAAGTCAGGCAGCATCTACAGATTTGATGGTCCCCCATTTCAGCCGACTGTCATTAGTTATACAATTGGCATGGAAGCTGGTCTTGTTCCATATCGACAGGGTAATCGAGTTTACTTTCTAGCAGATGCTGGTCTTTCTTACATAGACATAAATACAAACGAAATTGTAAATGTATTCAAAGATGTTATGCAAAGATCAATCATTGATTACACTAGTGGCAACTTTGGATTTTCAGTTGGTTATTTTCCAAAACAAAACGTCTCATCTATTGAGGCCGTAATGGCTGGGTACACTAATCCAAAAGCATCTATTTCTGGAGATTCAAACTATAATTTAGTATTTATGGTATATGGAAATGCATCTACCCCGTATGGCCCAAACGCAGTTCAGGTGCTTTGTTACAATTCAAATAATGATAGCTTTTCATTAATAAGCGGTCCTGCCGGTACGGCTGGCGTCGGACCAATCGCCGTAGAGGTGGGGCAATCTCAGGCTAACGGAAAATATCCAGTATCTACTCTTAGGGTATTGCAAACTGGTACATCAACTGTCCATCGCATGTACAAGTGGGCACTGAATGGTCTTTCTTCTGTCATATCTGGAGCGGAGCCCTACATACGATATCCGTTCAAGGGGATTGATCCAGATAATGCAAGAACAAGAATCAGCAGAGTACGTCCAATGTTTGATAATGCTGTAGTGTCAAATTACACGCCAGTATTTGATGGTGTAAAAGCAGAGATAATAAGCATATCTGGTGTTGGGAAGTCATGGATAATCAATGGTATATTATCAGAAGGTTTATCTACATATTCAAAGGATGGATGGATCGACGTAAGCAGATGCCCATTTGCTGATAAACATTCAATTGGTATAAAAATAGATGGCACTGCATCAAACACAAAAGGTATATTTATCAAAAATCTTATTGGTGTTGAAATAGAGTATGTAGTTAATCCATCAAGATCAATATAATGCATAATTTCAACGTATCTGGAAACCCATCAGCATCACAGAATGTAACAAACTTAAATATTCTTGAAGAATCGTGCAATAACAATAGCTATTCTCATTGGGTAAATGCTCTTGGGTTGTACGATACATCTGGAGCAACATTTGCTTCATTCATAACTGGTGTAAATAGAGTTCCGCCACACTGGCTGTTGACGAATGGCAACTCGTCTAGTGTTGGATTCTATGTCAGAAGACATGGCGATTGGAAGTATGGATCATTTGATGTCGTTGTCCATTGGAGCACAAGTGTGGCATCAAACAATGTGTACTTTGGAGTGAAGGTGGATCGTTACAGAGAAGTTGATATTGTCATTCCAGGTACGTCTAAAGCTACGGCTGTAGCTGCTGGCGCTGTTGACGCAATCAAGATGACGAGGTTTGTATCCTCTGAGGTTAGGATAGATTCATTGGTTGATAGAAGCTGTAGTGGAATCTATGTTCATGTGTCCAGAGATGGTGGCAATGTATTAGATACCAACACTGGGGATGTTTCGATATACGGTGTAGATTTGATATACAATGAGACTAAACGAGTTATTGGCGATATAATTAAGAAGTAACATAGGAGAATAGATATGCCTGAGTCTGGTGGAAATGACAACTTCTGGAACGCGCTGCTCACTGCAGGCATGTCTGCGTTTGCCTCTGGAAAGAAGAAGAAAGAGGACAACAAACAGCTTGACTGGATGAACTCCATCCTTGCTGACAAGAGGAGATATGAAGACGAGAAGGTAGCTCGATACAAGAGTAGCCCAGCGGCTCAGATGTCTCCAATGATCATGGATATGCTTGTTCATGCCTATGGTCCCAAGTTCAAGAAATATGGAATTGATATGCCACTGGACAAGATGCTTGCTGCAATTAATGGAGGCTCCCAGGGGCCTTCTGGCGCGTCTGGGGGCACATCTAATGGCGCTGTCCCACAGAGAACTCTGTCTCAGATCGCAAATGGAGAAGGGGTGAAGTGGGGATTTCAGGCTAGATCGGATGGTACCTTTGGTCCAGCCAACACAACTATGAAGAATGGCGCTCAGTACACTATGGGTAAGCTTGATCCTGAAATTGAAGGATACAATGGTAAGGATTGGGGAGACAAGCTTGGATCTGTTGATGGAGATGCATTTGCTAGAGAAAAGACACACAGTGGAACCGGGAATGCTGGGTGGACTAAGGACAGCAATGGAAGAAAGATTTATGTTGGTTCATTAGCTACTGGTGGTAACACTGCATATACTCCATCAAAGACCACCACCAGCGATTGGAGAGACACAATCGTACATAATGGTGGATTTGATGATAATCCGTATGCGCCAAGCGCTACTTCGCCAACTCCTGAGGAGATCATGGGTGGAGCACCTGGTGACAAAAATTGGTGGCAAGAACATGTAAAAACTTGGGGTCCGAAAGCGATAGGTCTTATCGGAACATTATTTAGCGGGGGTGTTGGCGGGGCAGCTGCTGGAAAGGGTCTTTCTCTGGCTCAAAGATATGGTATTCTTGATGCCGACTCAGATACTCCGTGGTTTCATAAAGTGCAAAAGAATGGAGTCCAATAATGGCTAAGAAGAAAAAGAGTGGTGGTGGAGAGCCAGTGGCTCCGAAGGTAAACCCTGGTACGGCGAAGCTCGAAGGGGCTGCGTCTGGAATGGGTAATTGGGATCAGAGGTTCCAAGACTCATATGGAGAGGCTGGTGATTACTCTCAGAACAACCCATATAGCCAGGCAGCGCAGGGCTACATTCAAGATCAATTGTCTGGAAGCATGGGTAGAAATCCATTCATGCAAAATGTCTATGATCAGACAGCCGGACATGGGCAACAAGAGGGACTGGATTATCTTCGCAGCTTCCTTGGCGGATCTCCCGGAAATGGCCCAAACACTGGCGGCTCAACAGGTGGGGCAAAGCCATCTGGTGGTCGTCCTGGCTACTCTCCTGCCCCTAGAGGATATAGTGGTGGATCATCTTCAAGCCATACAAGTTCTGGCAAGGGTGGAAATATCCCTGACTCAACTGTTGGTTCTGGCTTTTTCAGCAAGAACATCAATGCTTTATTTGATCCGTCTAGACTTGATCCTGCAAATGATCCAACTATTAGACCCATGGTGGATGCCTTCCAAAATGAGGCAAAGGAATCCTACTATTCTGGACTCACTGATTTAGTGAACAGTGCAGAAGCTGGTGGCAGATATGGCAGCGGCATGTATTCTGCCCAGCGAAGTCAAGCGCAAGACGAATACAACGAAGCCAGTCAACAGTCAATGGCTGCTATCTATCAGCACGCTCGTGATCAGGCTATCGCTAATCAGATGGATGCTCTTGGGCTTGTAAACACCAGAGATATTTCTGAGGGTCAGATTGCCGCTCAGAGAGACGCCTCATCGAGCGCAGCGTCAAGCGCAGCGGCTGGTATTCGAGCGCAACAGGACATGCATAACCAAGAGATGCAGCTGCAGGGTATCCAGCAGATGCTTCAGTCTGGTCAATTTGATCTTGGATTACAGGGTCAAATGGGTAGTCTTATGTCACAGAATCAGCTTGGTGCAATGCAGGCTGGTTTGGGATATGGGCAACTTGGCATGAGCGGATTCAATGCTCAGCAAGGGTTTGGCAATCTTGGACTGCAGGCGAATCAAGGTATCGGTGCTATTGGTCAGTATCAAGATCAGTCATTCCAGCAACAGCAGCAAGCAGCTGCAGCCAATAGACTTAGACAGCAACAGCTACAGCAGCAGCAGGACCAGTACAATGATAGGGCTCCATTTGACATGATTGACAGACTCACCAGATCTATGCAAGGGTTGAACACTATGGGAGGCTACGAAATGGATCCCGGTTATGTGGCCCCCAGCGCTGGATACAACCGTGGTGGATTCAATTTTGAAGACATCATGGGTGGTCTAGCTGCCGGTGGCTCAGCTTATTATGGAGGTCGGTAATGCCTAATCCGTTTGCCAATACTGGAGGTGGCCCTGGTGGAGCTGACGATGGCTTCCTCGGGCTAGATAGCGGAAACTTCTGGTCGAGGTTTGGACTGCCAACTCCAGCCACCGGGCAGAATGAACCCAATCAGCCGATGGGCCCAGTTGATATCACTGGTCCAGAGATTGGTTCTCCGGGTAGCGAGCTTGAACCTACTATGCCTGATACAAATAGCTCTGCCGCTCCATTGGATGCTCTGTATTCAATGATCGGGATGTCTCCGCTGCAGACTGACAGCATGGGAAGATACAATCTCACCGATGATCAGAAGCAGAGTTCAAGCAAGCGTGCGCTAGCTGGTACCCTTGGCGCAGCTGCCAAGGTTATGTTTGGTACTGGTGGTGTTGATCAGATGGTGAATGCTGGTGTTGGTTATGGTGATAGAAGAGATGCATCACTGGATAAGTTCTCTGCCACCAACAAAGCTGATTATGATGCCAAGGTGGACATGGCAATCAAGGGGAGCAACTTGCTTAGGCAGCAGACTCTTGTTGAAGCTGAGCAAGAGAAGCTGAAAGAGATCATGGATCAGAAGGAGTTCGGTGCCCATTGGGCAGAGACTATGCAACCTGTTTGGGAGAAGTATGCCAACAAGGTTGCAGAGATTGATCCTGACAAGGCCAAGGAATACGCAGCCACACTTACTATGGTGAAGGCTAAGGCTCTGTCTGGTGACATGGCTGGTGCTACGCTGATGTTCGACACTGCCACTAAGGCAATGGTGCCCGGACAGTGGGAGGAGGATATCAAGGAAGATATCGTTCGTGCTCAGTTTGCCAAGTCTGCTGAGTTCTCAAGCTTCGCTGAAGCTGACAAGGCTCTGCAGCAAGCTATGCCTGGATGGAAGATGGGCATGGTGCAGGGTAAGCCTGTGCCAATGTCTCCTGCTGATCAACAGAGAGAAGCAAATGCTATTGATGTTCTGGCTGCGCAGGCTTCCAATTACAGAGAGCAAAACAGTGGATACGCGATGCAGAACAACATTGTTAGGGCTCAGATTGCAGAGAACAAGAGAATCGCAGAGTTGGCCCAGAAGGGTTCTGGGGCGCTGCTGGAGGCGCTGCAGCTCTCTAATACGTCTGGAGACAAGCCCAATGAAGTTGCTGCGCGAGCTAATGCACAGCAAGCGTTTGGGGAGTATGTTCCATACCTCCAAGCGGCTGGGGCACTCGGGAAGGACCCCGCCAACTTCCAGAAGGAAATTGGCGCTCTTGCCGCAAACCCACAAAGACTTGCACAAGCTCTTGCAATTGGTGCTCGATCAATGAGCACTGTTTACCAGACGTATGGTGATCCAAATGGTGGTGGTCAACAGAATCCAGCACAACGAGCTGGTTCTGGTCCTGCGCCTCAAGGTGGTCAGGCAAATCTTGGCGCTCTGATGGCGAAGCTCAATGAAGGGATTGCTAGTATTGGGATGCCAGGAGGAGCTGATCCTGCAGAACTTCTCGATTCAATCAACATGATTCCAGATCCTGGTGCTCGTGAAGCTGCTAAGAAAGCAGTAGCAGATAAGTTGGCTGGCAAGAATCCCACCAGAGTCTATGGCGCTGGTGGTCAAGGTGCGTATAGAGTTCAAGGCAATTCATCATCTCAGTGATTGAAAGGATATAATGCCTTCTAATTGGTATGCAGAATTCATGCGTCTCAATGGATTCGATGTAGAGGATCCATACTTTCAAGAGAAGCGTCAGGCGTTTACGCCAGAGCCTCTTGGGAAGATGTTTGAAAACGACAAAGACATTACCGACTACTTTCAGTCTGGTGGAGAGTATGATAAGGCTGCTGGTGATGCCACTGGTCTGTGGGGAAACACGCTCGATCTTGGTCTACGTGCATCCAAAGGTTTAGTTGGTGGTCTTGTTGGGGCAGCTGGAGTTGTCACTGACTTAGCAGACACTGCTGCAACTGAAATCTCAGATCTCACTGGATTCAAGAAGGGTGGATTGTTCGCTGATGCAACTGACTCTGCCAGAAACTTTCGAAGCCAAGCAGATGAAGCTGTCAGTGAAGGTATGGCAATGCCAAAGAATGACTTCACGTTGGCAAATCCACTTGGCAACTATGAGGGTGCAGAAGGCATTGGTGGATTTCTCAAAGCCACAGGGAAGACTGCACAAGATATTGCATACAGCGGCGCGGAGATCGGCGCAGACATGGTTGGTGCCGCAGCTGCTGGCTGGGCTATGGGTGGACTTGGTTTCCAGGGTGGGGCTGCAGCTGAGCTTGCTGAAGGAGCTGGTCTTGGGGCGAAGGCTCTGGCATATGGTAAGGATGTACTATCAAGTAATGTAGCAAAGGGTTTTCAGATGTCTGGATTTGCAGACATGTACGAGAGCCATACGCAAGGAGATGGAGATTCACGACTAAAGGCTGCAGCAATCGCTGCCCCGTATGCAGTAACCACTGGTTTGCTTGAGGGTATTGGTGCTATTGAAACATTTGGTGCAAAGACTCTCAGCAAATACCTTGTCAAGGATTCGGCAGCTAATTGGGTTGGTCGCAGAGCTGCAGCTGGAGTTCTTGGAGCGATGGCAGAAGGTGGTACTGAGTATCCACAGCAATGGCTACAGATTGTTGCTGAGGAACTTCCTAGCAACTCAGTGAATGATAAGGATCCTCTGTCTGCGTGGAAGAGGATCACTGATAGATCTCCTGAGGCATGGCAAGCTGCCTTGGGTGGTGCTCTATTTGGTGGTCCAGTTGGTATGATTACTGGTCTTGAAACCGTCCACAAGGCTGATGCTAAAGCGCTTGAGGCTGGGAGTGCAACTGATCCAAAACCTAAGACCCCAGACGAAGCGGTTGCGGATATTGTTGGCGGTGTCAAAACCCCAGTCAATATTGCAATGAAGAATGCGTCTGATTCTCTTCTTGATATGTCAGATGACTTGGTTACAAATGACAAGGAAGCTATTGGCAGCGCACAGATGGTTGCTGACGCTTCAGTCAAGGCGCTTGAGAATAGAGAGAAGCTTGAGCAGAAGGTCCGTCAAGAGATCGTTGGCGATGCTGCCGCAGAGAATGCTATCATTCAGACTGCGCCAGAGGAGCACATTGTCTCCTTGCTTGGTGGCGTCACTAATTCAATCGACTCTCTTGTTGCTAGAGATCTCGCTCAGTTTGATAACATCAACCTTGGTTGGCAGAACTTCATGGCAAGTGTTGCCTCTGGTCAGCCAACCGATCTTGGCAGACCAAAGAATCAATTCGATGATGTGAACGCACTGGCTGGTGTTGCTCTTGAGGCTGGCATTGATCCTCAGGCAATGGCCAAAGCTACTGCTGCACGTTTTGAGCAGATCGGCGTAGATCCTAGTGTATTTGCTAATGGTCTTAGCTCAGTTGATCTTGGAGCAATCAGGGGCCAACTTGAGCAGGAGCTTCGACAGAAGTATGCAGAGAAGAGTCTGCCAGTGGTTGAGGCTATTGAGAAGGCAAGAACTCCAGAAGTTGGCAGCGATGTTCAGAATGGCATTGATACTGTCAAGCAACTTGCTGGTCCGCAGAATAGCGAGAGTAGCGACTACGAGAAGGTGCTTGAATTCATCAAGACTGTTCCTATGGTAACTGCCAAGAACCTTCAGGATGTCCTTGGCCTGTCTCGTGATAAGTCTCGCGCAATGGCAGCAAGGCTTGAGAAGGAAGGGCTTGTTGGTCCTCAGGTTGGCAATAAGCCTCTTCAGGTTCTAATGACCCAAGAGGAGAAGCAACTTCCGGCTACAGAAGTTATGGAGCGCAGATCTCCAGAGCCAGTCGATACTCCCAAAGAATCGGTCGCAAAACGGTTGCTCAGCTACATCAGTGACAAGATAAGATCTACTGTATTCACTGATGAGCGTGAAGCAATGACTAAGACTCTCTCGCTTGAGTGGATGACTAAGCCATTCAGATTGGCATCTCCTGGATCACCCACGTTTGAAGATCTTTACAGCGATGATGTTGATACATTAGCTGCAATCAAGAATGTGTCTTCTGCTGCTACTCGTGAAGAATACATTCAGAGAGCAACTGAGAAGATCAAGTCAGATGCTAAGGTGTCCGACAGATTCCACGATGTTGTCACGGCTCCATTTGTTTCAAGAATGGCTGACCTGAAGACCGAACATGATCGTCTGTCTGCATCTGTAGCTGGCACTAGCGGCAGCGATGGTCCACATCTGCAGCTCGCAACGATTAAGCAGAGCATGGCTCGTGAAGTTAGAAACTACCGCAGACAGCTTGTGCGTCAGGCAATTCCTCCGGGTATCGCTCGATCAGTACATGATGCCAAAATGGCAGCTCTTGATTCATACATGCGAGCTTCTGATGCGCTTGATATGGAGAAGTATGGTGAGGTAGATCAGCAAAAGCGCGAGCGCACTAAAGCTGCTATGGGCAAAAGGCTGTTTACTGAGCCGATCAATCTCAGAAACAGCACCGATCTATCATCCGAGTCAGCTCCTGCTGCAAAGATCGTTGGAATGTGGCTGTATACAAACGCCAATCCAGAGCTGTCCAAGAAGATCGTTGCCAAGATGCTTGGTGAAGAAGGGACAATTGAGAGTGATACTCAGTTGGCCAATGAATTAGCTCGTGAGCTGTCCAATGATGGACTATATGAGTCTCTTGTTGATGAGGATGCCTTCACGCAGAGAGCGTTTATGGAGAGCATTGTCAATCAAGGTAAGTCAATCTCGTCTCCTCACGGTCTGTACATTGCTCTGACGCAAGCTGGTGAGGACCCTGCAGTGGCAATCTCTACTGTAGCTGGTCTTCATGCTGCCTCATTGAACAATCATGCCAGAACTGGAGAAAGCTTGACCACGTTCTGGGATCGTCTGTCAGACCACATCATGACCGCTCCAGAGATTGCACAGAAAGAGGCTCCTGGTGGTCTGTTTGTCGCTCGTGGACGAAAGCCTATTGACAACTACTCAGGTACACGACTGCGAGACTTTGCCAGAGATGCAATCTATGTACTTGGTAGATCATTTGATAGCGTAAAGCATTCACAGTCCATCGTTATGCAGCATGAAATCATGCATGCAATGCATCATAGCGGGTTGCTTAGGGATATCGTTGGCCCTGAAGGGCTGGCTGCTATAGAAAAGGTGACTGGTAAATTGTACAATTCGGATGGTAGCCCCATCTGGAATGAACGTACAGCTGAACGCCTTGCCACCTCATGGGAGATCTTCCTTGCCACCCAGAAGGCCCCTAACGCAGAAACCCAGTCAGCATTTGATGCTGCCAAGGAGTTCTTCAGAACCTATCTGAATACAGTTCTCAATATGTTTAACAAAACATTTAAGCGTGGGGATTGGGATTTGACTGGTGACAGAGGCAGACCAATGCAGTATGCCACTGGCAAGAACTCTGCGTCAGAGAACTATGGTGACTTGTACCAGCAGCTTGAGGCCAACAAACCAGCCATTAAGGCATTGTATAGGCTTGTGTATGCCCAGCCAAATTCAGAGGCTCATATGGCCACTGGTGGCCTTGTAGGGGCATCCAGTGCGTTGATGTCAGAGATGAGTGATATTGCTGGAATCGACATGTCTGACGTAATGACAAAGACTGCTCGCAGGGTTGGTGTGGAGCATGGTCCATTTGAACGTAAGGTTGTTGGATGGACTCCTGAATCAGACTCACCTATCACTAAGGATCAACTGTCAGATTCACTTGGTTTCCAAGGTATGAATCCAGAGGATCCGCTGGTGATTGAGGCGTTGGATAAGCATGATGGCAATGTTGGCGCTAGGCTTAGCAATTGGTCAGAACCAGTTGAGCGCAGAACTGTTCCAATGATGTCATCTGGTATTGACAAGAAGAAGCAGAAGGTGGCTGAGACGCTGCTGAAGAATGGTGCATCTCTGCGTCCTAGCCAATCTGCTGCCGACTGGTTGCAAGAGGTTAGTGACATGCTGATCACTGACAGCAAGATCTCTCCTATGTACAACAACGAGGAGATTGATTTTACCTCAGTGACTGGTATCAAGACATTGCTGACTGAGTTCCCACGGCTAACCAGAAGGTTCATTGACTACGCAAAGGTCAATGGAAACATGGCAGCAATCAACAAGGCACTGCCATTCATTGGCAAGGCCAATCTCCGTGGAATTGTCACCCAATGGACTAAGGCAGAGAAGAACTTTGCCAACGTGCTGGCATCTCTTGAGGGTGCAGTTGAGCATCTTGGATTGCCTAATGTTGCCATGCACATCAACAACATGTTCTCGCTGTCCAGATGGGCAGGAGACATCACTGAGCGTGTGCCAATGTACTACGATGAAGAGACTCAGGATTGGGTGATCATTCCAGGATCAGAGTCATGGCGTAATATCACGAATGATCTGATTGCATGGCAGGAGGCTTACTTCAAGGCTCATGGAAAAGAGATCCCTTCCAAGACTATGGCTCAGTTCTCGGTCAAGTCACAGAGAGATCTGCGACTGTGGATGCTTGCGCAGAGAGAACTTGAGGTGTTTGAGCATTCACAGAAGGTTGTGCAGGAGCACATGGATGCTATTGCTGAGTGGGAGCAGAAGGTTCGTGACGGCAAGACCACAGAAGAGCGTCCAGCTGCCCCCAAGATTCCACATATCTCTGAGGCCGCAGTAACGCTCGCAAAGAATGTGAAGATGGTACTGGAGATGACCTATGGAGATGACATCAAGACTCTCGATATGATGTCTCTGCGCTATTCTAAGTGGGAGAGCGATTCAAAGCTTGTCCCATTGCTGAAGTCCAAGCTGATCACTGCCAAGCAGTATGCAGATATGATGTCTGCTGGTATGCGTCACGTTCCATTTGCTCGCGTTGCTGAGCTTGTGAAGTCTTCGGGTGCGGTGAATGTAAACATTGATGGGTCCATGTATGCAGTGCTCGATTACTTGAAGCAGGACTTGACCTTCAATGTACAGGATCCATTGCTGGCAGCAATCAAGAGCGTACAGGCTGTCAACATTCTGACGCAAAGACAGATTGCGAAGAACGCAATTGGCAAGGCTGTAATGGAGAGCGCGCCAGCTGGAGTCCCTAATGGCGAGTTCGTTGTGCTTCATAGCAAGCGCAAAATCTCCAAGGAAGAATACGACAAGCTTCCAGATGATCAGCGCGAGGAGAAGCAAGAGAAGCCTGCTGTGGCTATTGGTAACCAGGAATCCAAGGACTCTGCCAAGCAATACTATCAGATTGTACCGGCCACCAAGGATGATATTGGAGAGGTGCTGGCTCAACTACGCCATAGATTGCAGGGTCTAAAGGGCAGCAAGCGTGAGGAAGCTGAGATCCTGATGAACGGTGGAATCTTTGCTGCATACCTTGAGCCCAACAATCCGGTCTATATCAGGATTCTTGATGCAGAGGTAGCACAGGCGTTCTACACCATGAACAATCCACAGGTGTTGTATGCTACGAGCGCACATGCTCAGATGCTTGGTAGAACTCAGAAGTGGTTCAAGGGCCAATATGTCACCTCACCACAGTTCATCTTCAACCAGCTGTTCCGAGATATCCCGAACGCTATCACTCGTTCTAAGCATGGCCTACGCCTGTCAGATATTGGCAGAGGGATCGTTGCTTCGCTGCAGATGAGTGGATTTGAAGATATCAGTTCCAGAATGGACAAAGACGGGGCTGCTGCTGGTGTGTCAGAAGATGCGCTCAAGGGCTTTGGTCCATTTGGTGGTCTTGTATCCTCAGTTGGTCCTGGCGGGAACATGGACGTTGATCTTCTGATTGCTGCATCGCACGATGGTGCTAATACACAGAATGCTCGCGGGCTGTCTAGTGCGTTCACTGCATTCTATGAGAACATGAAGAAGCATGGGGCTGTGTTCCCCAGCTTTAAGAATGTTATTGATGCCACCAAGACAGGCGATTGGGCTGGCGTTAAGGACAACGCATTGATGCTCCCAAAGCTTGTGTTCTCGCTCCCAAGAGCTATCATGAGCGTACCGGCGTCTGTGCTTGAGAATGGTCCTCGTCTTGCTGAGCGCAGATTGATGATGGATGTTGATATGACTCAGTATCCAGAGATCATGAAGAGGTTCCCTGACAGATATAAGGTTGATGTTAATGGTCAGGCTCTTGCTGGGTATGCTGGCACCTTGCATCGCAGAGCTTGGGAGGCTGCAGAGAAGCGCTTGAAGGCTGATCCAAACGCAATTATTGCAGTAGAAGATCTCCCTATCCAGTACACAGCCATGAACAGAGACTTCGACACCAGACATATCACCTTACCGTTCGATCAGAAGGGTAAGTGGACTCCGACCATTGACTTGTTCCATGTGTTTTTTGGCCCTGCAATGCTCGATATGTATACCACCCTCAAGCAAATTGGTAATAACACGGCAACCCAGTCGGTGCTTGATGTGATCAGATCGTCAGAGGATGTTGCAAAGAGAAAGAGCAAGCTGAATTACAATAAGCGTAGTGTCCTGGGTAAGGAGTTTACCTACACTGACGAGGATGGTAGAGCACTGGCAATGTTGATCAAGGCTGTCGGTGTTATCACGATCCCAGCACTGGCTCAAGCGCTTGTTTATCACGATGATGATGAATGGCAGGCGCAGTCGTTTACCGAGAAGCTTGGTTACTACCACATCAAGACCCCGTGGGGTGGTAGGCTTAGAATTGCCAGAGGACTTGGATTCATGCAGCTGTTGTTTAGCGACTTACCCACTGCTGCCATTCTACAGTTTGGTGATAAGGATCCACAGGCCATGAAGAAGTGGCTCAATAGATTCTTTCAGTCTACTCCTCTTGGGGCTGTGGCTGCTGGTCCGATCTCATATTTGAGTGGTGATGGGGCAGCTACTGCAATCAAGAAGGGGATTGGTGAGTGGACTCCAGAGATTGCAAAGGGAACCACTGAAGGATTGATGTTTGATTATGATACCTTCAGAAACAAGCAAGTGTCCTACGAGACTGGATTCTCTCCTCAGGACCCAACCAGGGTTAAGAGTGAGAGGTACAACATTCTCGCCAATACAATTGCCAGAATCGAGGGAGTGCAACCTTCACAAGCTAGGCATCAGGTGGAGTCTCTGTTCCCTGGCACCAAAGCGTTGATTCCTTGGCTTGCCAATAAGGGTATGGAAGCCGCCTACGGAGCCACTGGTGGGCTTCCAGCTGACGTAGAGGCCAGCAATGCCCCCATCTATGGCCAGGGTACTGGTGGAGTTGTTAGGATCTACAGTAAGTCCCCATTTGGCGTAGGCAATGAGTTTGTCCAATCACTATACAAGCTGGATCGTAAGCTCACTGGATACTATAACAGTGCAGAAAAGATGCCCGACACCGCTAAGAAGATCTATGAGGCTGGTCATCCCGAACTGAAGTACAGAGATCTAGTACATGATGCAGTTGAAAAGATAAATGGATACCAAGATAAGGTTATGGAATTGCGCAAGGATGGTATCGCAAAGAATGATAATGGTTTAACTGAATATGATTTGAATAAACTAATGACCATACAGGCAATGGAAGTGTATCGGCTGTTCTATGGTAAACTGCTTGGCCAATAGGAGAATCTGATGAATCTGTCTACAGCTGAAGTTGGTATCATTGTTACTATCTTATTGTTTGCCATTGCTCATTTGGCCGTGCTTTTCAGATGGGGGAGTAACTTGGATAGATCAACTGGAATACTCGCAAGCAGAATGGATTCATTGGCAGATGGTCTTGAGAAGGTGGAGAATGCATTGGCTGCAATCGCAGATGTCAACACGAGATTTAACTTCCTTCAAAAGACTGTGACTGACAATATGAACAGGGCCATTGAAGGACACGTTGACCATGAGAAGAGGATCAGGTCTGTCGAGAGTGCATGCAAAGTGTGTGGATCAAACTCATGAAAGCATCAGCCCTCATTGCTCAAGTGATTATGGCAGAGGAAGGGCTGAGCTTAACCCCGTACAAGGATTCAGCGGGTTTCATGACAATTGGCTATGGACATCTCTTGCCTATGTCTGGGTATGTCCCTGAAAAGATCGAGGCTCACGAGGCAACGTCGTGGCTAACAGAGGACATCCAGAAGGCAGAGGATGCAGTCAATAGACAGGTAAAAGTCCCCCTGACTCAGGAGCAGTTTGACAGCCTTACATCATTCACGTTTAATTTTGGGGAAGAGAAGCTGAGGAATAGTGGATTACTTCGAGAGCTGAATGCTGGTCACTATGGGGAGGTGCCGAAGAGGCTGATGCTATGGTCAAAAGTCAAGCAGAAAGATGGCAGTCTCAAGGTCAGTAAAGGTCTACTGCACAGGAGAAAGCGTGAAGTTAATATATGGGAGAGAGGGGACTACAGTGACCCACGAGCACAGCTATGATTGATGCTTCTGAATGCACATCTGATAAGTTGGTTATTATCAAATGGTTAGACCACAGTACCCCATCGGGTACTTGGCATAACTCCACAGAGCTGGAGTCTACCTTCAAGGGGAATGTACCAGAGACAATGATCACTGCTGGATGGATCGGAAGTGAGACTGAAGATAGATATTGCATCGTATCAACAGTATGTGTGGCTGGTGAACCGGCAGAGCAGCAGTTCAGTGATGTTAACTTCATTCTGAAGTCAACCATAACAGGAATGGTATACGCTAATGGGCAAAAGTTTCAGAGATCAAAAGTCAAGAGAGCGCAAAAGGTCAATGGACCTTCTTCCAAAAAGAAATCTTCATAGAAAGCTTTTGGATAACGAAAGAGAAGAGGAATCCAATGATCCAAAGTTCAAACATCTATGGAACAGATTGACTGATGAAATTAAGACTTATGATTGAAGCATGGTTTGCTAGAACTTGGTCAGCAATCGCTGCGCTCCTGGTGTTGTTCATCACTGGGGGTGGATTTGCTGTGTTCAGGATGTACTATACCAGATGGAAAGATGGCAGGGATGAAGCATTCAACTCTCAGGCATGGACTGGTCTTGTTGTTGTCGTCATGTTGGATGCTGTGTTGTTTGCTATCTTGGATGTTGGCCAAGCATTCCCTCTTGTGAGTGAGGGGTGGGGAGCTATCGTTGGCATCTCAACGTCTATCATCCTGCCAATTCTTGGATATAAGTCTGTTCAGAATATCACTGCTTCAAAGAAGGATTCAACCACTACGACAACGAACACCTCTACTACTACGAATGAGACAAAATGACCACATGGATTAAGTTGCTCAAGTATTGGAAGGCTGCGCTGGTTGGGTTGGTGATTGGGTACATTTTATTTCTCAATGTCAGACTGTGGTACAAGGGATTGGACCTTGGTGCCACATCAGTCTACAGCTACAAGCCAGCTCCGTATTTTGCTGAACATACTAAGCGGTGGAAGAAGGCTAGGGTCGAGACGTTTCCCTGCGTGAAGGTGCAGGGTATCAGGGTTCCTTCTGATTCCACCAATACCGCATCTCTTTCTCAGAAAGTCCCCACAGATCCTTCGTATAGCTTGGGCGCAATCGAGCTTGGGGAGTGGCAGCTGAAGCGTCTTCCTTATGGCGGGGTGGCCCAAGCGCAGTTAGATACAACCGGGCTGACCCATCTGGTTGTAACTCAACACGCACCGAAGTTTCTGGAACTAGGGAGATCGAGATCTCTTGGCTTGTCTGCAAGTTATTCACTTCTTTCTGAAGATCATCCTGTATCTTTTGAAATATACCTTCGGCAAGATCTTGTGAGAGTAGGTCCTGTGTGGATTCAGGGAGGGGTGTCAGCCGGTCAGGGTGGAGCATCCAACGATCTGGATCTTTCTGTGCAGCTGAATGCTGAGCTGAGATTCTAGGGTCTTCCATACACTGTGGAACATCATAGCCATCAAGCTCTCCACAGTTCATCAAAACATACCCAACTTCTTCTCTTGTATATGACTTGGACTTTTTAATGTCATTAGACGTTGTGATGCCGAAGTTGCTCCATCCAGTAACATATAGAGGCAATCCTTTATATCTTGAATCGTTCGCGTAAAACACGATGTAGCTCATTCAAGCCTCGCTTTCAACATTGCTAGTTCTGTTTGTAGACTGTTGTTGTGATTACGTAACCCCTTAATTTCATCCATCAGCGCCTTTTCATCTTTATCGTAAGCGTCGATGGCCTTTCGTGCTCTGTCTAGAACTTTCCGCAACTCCTCGATCTCCTTCTCGCGGGCGGTCGCGGCGGCGATGTAGCCATGCTGGAACGATGACCGCTCGCGGAACCCCTCCTTTGCGGGCTTCCCGGCATAGAGCTTCCCTCCGAGACGACCGGCGCCCGGCGGATACCATCGCTCCGCCGCTTCCCTCGCCTCCCGCTCCAATTCCTGCCGTGGATTGTCGGTCATGGCTTCCTCGCCCCCTCTCTCCATGAAGGCCACGGACGATTAGCGTTACCCGATCCCCAACATCGGTCGCAAACGTCTGGGGTAATCGCCTGTCCTCCACAGCCACCGCGCCACGTAGCAGTTGAGCCATACATTTGCACCCCAGAGCCGCCACAAGGCTCGCACGGCGGCAGACCGTCAGGGTCGATCCCTCTCCACTCCAAGAACATCCGCTGAACGTCTTTGCCGGAGTAACGTTTCTCGTTTTCGCTCATGCGCCCCTGCATTCCAACTCAAGTTCGTCGGCTCTGGCTTCGATCTCTTCTGCGATCTCTAGGCACTCGCCAACGAGACATCCCGGCTGGTGATTCGGGGTGCTGTAGTTGCCGCAAGTGCAGGCCGACTTCGGGCGAAAGGTGCGGGCGATCTCTGCCGCCTCGCGCATCCCAATTACGTGTAGAAGTTCGTCCCTGTTGGTGCTCATCCCGTCACCTTCTCTGCTGCTTTCATGGAAGCTCTGTAACGTGCATTGGCTTCCGCTGGTGTGATCTCTTCAAACACTGTGCGCTTTGCCACCTTCCCTTTGTCGTCGGGGGCGGTTCCCATCGTGTCCATCTTGGCGCACAACTTCTCGAAGCACTTCTTGCAGAGCACGAACGGCGGCGGAGCCGGTGGCTCATTGCACCCGTTGCAGCGCCATTCCAGAGGCTTTCTCATCCCATCACCCCCTCTGCGGCGTCGAGTTCGGCAAGGGCGGCAGCGGCGCAAGTTGAGTAATGCGAACCGCCACCTCCAAGCATCATTTCAAGCGCGGCCCGCACCTTCGGCAGCTTCACCGCCTGCGCCTGCTCGGCCTGGGCGCGCACGGCGGCGATGGCCTTGCGTAGCACCTCGCGCTGATCCGATTCCAGCCACGCCCAGCCGCCTTCGTAGGACCTACTAAGGCGAAGCTCTGCGGCAAGCATCACCATTTCAAGCTCCACTGTCATCCCCACCTTCGCGGGCTGCGCGGCGTGGGTGCGCCATTCGCGCTCTAGGGCGTCAATGACCGACTCTGCGCGCATGGCCGACGCGCCAGAGCCGCTTTTCCAAAGATGCTCGGCGTGAGTCCTAAGATACGTAACCGCCCCTCGCACCGCATCCGTCCTCCTCACCTTCGCGGGCGCGGGCTGCGAATGAACGAACGTCTCGATATCGCACAGCGCTG
>OFRG01000354.1_pt1 | contig 18995 bp, 31 predicted proteins | sample 1543071 | NCBI WGS metagenome assembly OFRG01 (sample SAMN07774222, study PRJEB24372) | wastewater metagenome | isolation source: WWTP Verbania (Effluent) | place: Italy: Verbania | collected 2015-12
GGTCGCGCCGACTGCCTACCAAGCACGGCACGAAATACACCACCATGCCAATCAAGACCAAAAGTATTTCCATTTCCACTCCCCCTGTTAATCGACCAAGTTTAAGACCATTTGCCGACCATCACGCAGGTATCGGTGCAGTCCAGCGGTGGACACGCCGATCGCTCTGCGCGCATCGCCCACAGACATGCGCCAAACGTAGGCCCAGCGAAGCGCAAAGGCGTGGTCAGGGGGTAGCTGGCCCACTACCTTTTCAATCGCCTGTGCGTCGATTAAATCGCACGGTGTTCGGAATTCCTTGGCCTCCCAGTGCTGGGCTGGCCGGTAGTAGCGAAACATGGGCTGTACGCGGCTGTGTGGCCGCACCGCCACCCAGTTGGCCCAGTTCACCAGCCGTTCGTGGATGGCGGCTTGGTGTGGCTCGATGCGGTTGAAGTCGATTGTTGGTTTGGTCATTTACTTGTTCCAGTCACTAAAACAACTACCGAGTGCAGGTTCTCCTGCACGCCTTTGTTGAACGCAATTTGCGCTTCGTTTATTTCTATCTGCCGTTCTGTTTGCTTCGTAATTCGGGCTTCCAACCGCGACACCCGGATAGCTAGCTGAACGTTGTAGACAACCACTGCCACCGCAAATGCGGCAACTGCAAGTTCAAGCCCTTTCATGTCGCCACCCCTGCCGCGCCACTACGCCCTTCGCCAATAGAGGCTTGCGCCACTTGACCCCCTGCGCCACTATGGGCGTAGCAGTTGAATCGCATAGGTACTCCGGCATCGCCAACTGTGTATTCGATTCGGCTGAACTTGATCGTGTAGGTAGGGTTGTATAAACGATATGGCTCGTAGAACAACTCCACCTCTCCAGCCAAAACATCAATCGACTTGACGCATTTCAGAAAAACATCGCCATCAACGTCGAACACCGTTGCGCCGAGGCAGTTTGTTGAGTCGTACTTCTTGGCCGCTGCGCCACTAGCGTCCAGCTCATCGATGCTTCTTTGGAGGTAGACGGCCAAATCAAGGGCTTCCTCCAACCCATGTTGCAACCACTGGCGAAGGCTCAATGGGTTCTGCGCCACTGTGGTGCCGTACTTGGCGATGCCAAGCTGTTGCCGTTGGGCTATCAGGTCGCACACCTTGGCTTCGGTGCCGGTTGGTTTGATATTCATGCTGCCTCCCGTTTCTTTTTCATACTTTCCGACCACCGCTGCGCCACTTCGGTCAACGTCAGTTTGTGCGTGTCGCAGTGGATGCGCCCGAAGCTACCGCTGTGCTCAAGCGACGTTACACCTACAGGCGTAGCCACATCAAACGCCACCCCACACCTCACGCATTGCGACCGCCACCAGCGAATGTTGGTCAGCGTGCCGTCTTTGCGCAGGTAGGGTTCCTCGCCCACCATCAAAAATGTCCTACCGTCTTTCGTTTCAATTTTCATAAATCACCCTTAATTTCTAAATTAACGAATCTGCAAAAAATTACTCATTCCCCATTCCCCATTTCCCCAATGAACTTCCCCAACGACTCCCCAAAAAGGGTGAGTCGTCGTTGGGGAGTAATGTTTCCCCATTGAGAATCCCCAATTGGGGATCGTTGGGGATTGGGGAAACCGCGAACGTGTTAAAAATCGCACGTTCCGCCCTCGGTTTGTGAGACTTCCCCTTCGCTAAACCGCAGTTTTTCGCCGTTCGCAATCACCTTGGAATGGTGCTCAAGCACTTTTAGCGCCCCTGCGGCCAACTCGGTGGCCCTGCTTTTCGCCAATTGGCCTGCGTTCAACAGCCCTTTGCTGGTGAAAAGTGCCGCCAGTTCAGCCTTCAAAACACCAACATCAAACTCTTTGCGGCCCACGTTGGCCTCGGCCCGCAGGTACTCAAGCGTGGCGGTGGGCCGTTTGCCCTTGAGGGTGCTTTCGCTGGTTTGCTCTTTGCCCTCGGCTTTCGCCACTTCGCGCGCCCCAGAGGTGTCAAAAACCCCGCCATGCTCGGCCACTAGGCTCGATACGATGCCATCCTCCGTGTCGAAGTCCAGCAGCACTTCGGGCAGCGTGAAGCGGTACTCAGCACCCTCGCCCTTGCCGTCCTTGAGCTTCGTCACCACCAGCGCGCGGAAGTCGTTGGTGCGCACCACCTCGCACTCTGCGTCCAGTGCGCCTTTCATACCGCTCCAGCCCCGCAGCCCCTTGCCTGCGTCTTTACCTGAGTGGCCGACCAGCAGCACAGTTGCCACAAGCGCCTTGCCAATGGCCTTACAGAAGCCAAGGAAGCGCCCCATGTCCTCGCCACTGTTCTCGTTGGCCCCCGGTGTCACCTGTGCCATGGTGTCGGCGATGACCAACTCCACCCCCGCGCACTGCCCTTTGATCGACGCCACCAGCGCCTTCACATCGTCTTTCTCGGTGAGGTTGGGCTGGTCGCCCAGCACGAACAGCCATTCGCTCAATTCCTCAATGTCCTCGCCGTTGTGTTGGCACCAAGCCTGCATCCGTTCGCGCATTCCTGCTGCGCCCTCGGCGGCGATGTACAGCACCTTGGCCTGCCTGCACTGGATGCCGAACCACTTGAGGCCCAACGCCACTCGGCAAGCGATGTCCAAGGTGATAAAGGTCTTGCCCGACCCCGACGCCCCGAAGATGGCGGCCAGTTCGGCCATCGGCACCACGCCCTTGACAAACCAGTTCAGCTTGCGAACGCTCTTTATGTAGTCCTTGGCCGAATAAATCTTGTACTTGTGAGTGGGCTTGGCCGGTTTGGTGGGTGTGGTGCTCACGCCGCTGACATCCTCAAAATCGTCTGCCGCATCGCCACCGGGCACAAACCCGTCGTCCTCGGCGTCCACCGGCACATCCAGTACCGCGCTCAAATCGTCGAAGTCCGCTTGTGTCAAAGCCTTTGGGCGGGCCTTGGGGGCGGCTTTGACGCAGTGGTGTTCCCACAGGTAGGCCAGCGCCCGGTCGTAGTCCTGCCTGCGGTGGTCCATCGCCACTTCCATCGCGTGATGGCTGTGCGCCAGCACCGATAGCGTTTCCTGCATCGTCAAGCCCGCGCTGATTACCGACACCGCCGCGCTGTGCAGGGCGCGCGACCTGTCCCCGCTGCACTCGCCATCTGCCAGGAAGTCCCGCACCGCGGGGGGCAACTCGATGGTTGCCAGCGTAGGAGTACCAGCCTCGTCCAGCACATCAGGCATTGGTGGGAGGTCTTTTTTCTCCAGGCGCGCAGCGGTGGATGCCCGACCATAGGAGCCACGCAACCCCGCGAGGAAGCCGGGGGTGACTGGGGCTATCGTGGTGGGGGCACCGGGCAGCAAGCGCCCACTGACGGTCAAGTGCCGTGGGGTGCTGCCCATGTAGACCTCAATGCCCACCTCATTGTTCGTCCAGTCAGCCCCATCGGCCAGCCCCAAGACGAATATGCGCAGGCCACGGCCACTTGGCGATATTTCGGTATAGCTGTTCGCAGCACGGATCACTTCCATCGCCCACGGGGCCACCACGCCGTCCGCAGACAGGCAGTTGTCTAGGTCGATACCCACCACGCCATCAATGCCGGTCATCACGAAGCAAATACCAGATAGCATTCGCTTTGCCTTGATGTACGCGGTGAGAGCTTGGTCGTGGGTGAACCACTTTTCTGGCGATGCCGTGGAAATGCCGATTTCCGGGTGGATTGCGCTCTTGGGCAGCTTGTCAAACTTGCCACGCTTGACGTTGAACACCGCTTGCCACGGTGCCCAGCGGTTCATTGCTTTAAGCTCACTCGGTATCCCCGACCCGTCAAAGGTCTGTATGCTCGGTTTTTGGGTGTTCATATTTAGCATCACATCGCCGTTTCCCAACCCGACAACAGTTCCAACGTGCGCGGGTTGGCCAGCGCCGCGCGGGGCACACCATAGACGGCCTCGATTTCCTGCGCGCGGCGCAAAGGGGTATAACCCCGCTCCACCCACCGGCATACGGCTTGCTGGGATACTCCCAGTTGTCGGGCCAACAGCCCCTGCGACCCCGCCAACTCCACGGCGGTGTCGATTCCTTTTTTAGTAACCATGCTTTTTCCTTTGTGTTTAACAACCTTTGGTTGTGGGCTGAATGTTAGCACGGGAGTCTAAAAATATGTGTTGAATATGGGGGCAGGCCCCCACCCCGTATAAACACCAAGCCCTCCCTGTGAGGGCTTTTTTTTACGTTACGCGCGTAACAACCTTAATTTCAAAATAAAACAACTCACAACCATAAAACTGTGCGATACTACACATAACAACTAGAAAGTTGTTGATGGTTAAACAAAAGAAGGGGATTTATAGAAGATGCTTACGAACGAAGAATTGCTCAGAGAAGCGTACATGGAACGGTCAACCGACCCAATGGCGATGCTGCTTGCAGAGCGCCTTGAAGAAGCACTTATGGAAATCGAAACACTGAAAGGTAAAAAATGAGTCTTGAACAAGCACTGGCGGAAAACACCGCCGTTATGAAAGAACTGGTTGCTGCGTGGAAAGCGCTTACCGTCAACGCTGCGGCCTGCAAAACAGCAGACACGGTGAAAGCTGGAGGGGTCAAGGTGCTGGAGAAAGCCGCAGACCCAAAGCCTGTAGCTACCCCGCCTGCCGCCGCGACGGCTACACCCGCCCCGGTAGCGGAGACTGCGCCAGCCGAAGCTGCTGCGGAATCCCCTTCTGACGCGCCAGCAGTGGTGGAAATGAAAGACCTGTCTGCCGCCGTCACCGCAGCGGCCACCCGCAACCGCGACGGTCTGGTGGCCCTGTTGGGTAAGTACGCGGTCAAACGTGCCAGCGAGGTGCCGCAGGGCCAGTGGGCCGCGCTGGTGGCGGAATTGGGAGCGCTGTAAATGGCGCACGCTAAATTGTCACCCTCCAGCGCAGAGCGTTGGATGTCGTGCCCTGGCAGCGTGGCGCTGTGCGAGGGCAAGGACGACAAGGGCAACCAGTTTGCCCGCGACGGCACCACAATGCACCACTTCGCGGAACTGTGCCTGACCAACGGCGCGATGGCGAAAGAGTACGTGGGGCAAACGTACTCACGGGACGGGTTTTCCACGTTGTTCACCGCCGACTTGGCGACACCGACACAAACCTACGTTGACCAGATACGCCAGCTTGTCGAGTCTACCGGAGGCCATTTGCTCGTAGAGCAAAAGCTGCCGATAGCCGACATAACCGGCGAAGCGGGCGCGCGCGGCACTTCGGATGCCGTCATCCTGACCACAGACGAATTGATTGTTGCCGACCTGAAAGGCGGGCAAGGCGTTGCTGTTAGCGCGGAAAAAAACCCGCAGCTAATGCTTTACGCTTTGGCGGCGTACCACCATTTCAGTCTGGTGCAGGACTTCAAAACCGTGCGCTTGGTTATCAGCCAGCCGAGGCTAAACAGTTACAGCGAATGGGCCATCCCGCTCGAAGAACTGTTGGCCTTTGGCGAGCAAGTGAAGAAGGCCGCCGCGATCACCCGCTTGGCCGACGCCCCTTTGCAAGCAAGCGAAAAGGCTTGCAAATTCTGCAAGGCCAAAGCCACTTGCCCTGCCCTCATCCAAGCGGTGGAAGTGGCGACCGGCGCGATGTTCGATGACTTGACGGAACCCACCAAGCCCGCAGGCTGCACCAGCGACGACCTCGCCAACAAAATGGCGCTGGTCAAGCTGGTGGAGGATTGGTGCAAGGCCGTCCGCGCCGAAACCGAACGCCGACTGCTGGCCGGTGAGCCCGTCACGGGGTACAAGCTGGTGCAAGGCAAACAAGGCAACCGCAAGTGGGCAGACGCCGACGAGGCCGAAGCCACTTTGAAAGGTCTGCGCTTGAAGGTCGAGGAAATGTACGACTTGTCGCTCATTTCACCCACCACCGCCGAAAAACTTGCGGGTGCGGGCACCATCGGGCCGCGCCAGTGGAAGAAAGTCATTCCGCTCATTACACGTTCAGAAGGTTCGCCAAGCGTGGCACCCGAGTCTGACAAACGCCCTGCCCTTGTGGTAGGCGGCAATACCGATGATTTTGATGTGGTGCAAGCCGCCGAAGATTTCGTCTAATTTTTCTTTGTCCCGTTTCACAACCTTAGATTGTCAAAAATGAAATTCAAACTCAACAATGTCCGTTCCGCCTTCAACGCCTACTTTGAGCCAAAGGCCGTAAACGCTGGCGACAAGCCCGCCTACTCTGGCGCGTTCCTGATCCCCAAGGACCACCCCCAACTCAAGGATTTGGAGAAAGCCATCGCGGCCACCGCTGACGAAAAGTGGGGTGCAAAAGGCCCTGCCATGCTCAAGACCTTGAAGGCCGGGGACAAGACCGCGCTGCACGATGGTGACAGCAAGGCGACCTACCAGGGCTTTGAGGGCAACTACTTTATCAGCGCCCGCAACCCTGTGCGCCCCACATGCGTGGATGCCGACAAAACGCCGTTGGTTGAATCCGATGGCCGTTTGTATTCCGGTTGCTACGTCAACGTGGTGTTGGAACTGTGGGGCCAAGATAACGCCTACGGCAAGCGCATCAACGCCACTTTGATGGGCGTGCAGTTCTACCGCGACGGCGATGCGTTCAGCGGCGGCGGCAGCGCCAGTTCGGATGACTTCGACGATGTGGCCACTGGCGCGGACGCTTCGGCAGATTTCGTCTAACTTTTTCATGCCTGCGCCGACAACCTTGGGTTGTTGGTGCATCAACCAAAGACCAAAATGAAATTGATGCACTTTGCGAGGCCTTCGTATGACCTACCGACTCTGGGGTGACACAGAAACGTACTCCGAAACGCCCATTTCGCACGGCACGTACCGATACGCCGCGAACGCTGAAATCACGCTGTTCGCGTGGGCCATCGACAACGACCCGGCACAGGTGTGGGACTTGACCAGCGGCGACCCCATGCCTTACGACCTTGAGGTGGCGCTTACAGACCCTGAGTGCGAGGTGTGGTTTCACAACGCAATGTTCGACCGCACGGTTATGCGCAACGCCCTACCCGACTGGTGCCCACCCCTCGAGAGGTGGAGGGACACGATGGTGCAGGCCATGTGCCACTCCCTGCCCGGCAAGCTGGCCACGCTCTGCGATGTGTTGGGTATTGCGGAGGACAAGGCGAAGTCCAAGCGCGGTGGGCAGTTGGTGCAGTTGTTTTGCAAGCCCCGGCCCGCCACCTCCAAGATCCGCCGCGCCACCCGCGACACCCACCCGGTGGAGTGGGCTGAGTTTGTGGACTACGCCCGCCTGGACGTTGAGGCCATGCGCGAGGTGAACCGCAAGTTGCCCACATGGAACTACAGCGGCGACGAACTGGCGCTGTGGCACCTTGACCAGCTTATCAACGACAGGGGCATTGCGGTTGACCTTGATCTGGCGAACGCTGCGCTCTTGGCCGTGGGTGGCGAACAAGCGGTACTGGCCGAGCGCACGGCAGACATGACCAACGGGGAGGTGCAGACCGCCACCCAGCGCAACGCCATGCTGGAGCACATGCTTGCGGAGTACGGTGTCGCCCTGCCCGACTTGACGATGGCCACGGTAGAACGCCGACTGGACGACCCCGACATTCCCCAGGCCATGAAGGAATTGCTGCGCGTGCGCTTGCAAGCCAGCACCACCAGCACCAGCAAGTACAAGGCTTTGGTGCGGGCCTGCAACTTGGACGGGCGGCTGCGCGGCCTGTTGCAGTTTGCGGGCGCTGGGCGCACTGCGCGCTGGAGTGGGCGCACATTTCAGCCACAGAATCTCAGCCGAGGGGTTCTCCACGGCCCGATTTACGACGAAGCGATAGCGGCCATAAAAGGCGGCTATCTGCGACTGCTATGAGCGCCAACTGGAAGCCCGTGCCGGGGTTTGAGGGCCGGTACGAGGTGAGCGACGAGGGGCAAGTGGCGTCCGTTCCTTTCAAGCAAAGGTGCGTACTGCGCAACGGCAAAGAGGCGTTCCGCATGACTAAGCGCCGGGTGCTGGCGCAGCAGTTGATAAACAGCGGGTACTACATCGTCCACCTACACCTTAACAACAAGCGCACCGCCGCCACGGTGCATCGGCTTGTCGCCAAGGTGTTTGCGCCGGGCTATTTTGGAGGCGCTGACGTTAACCACAAAGACGCAGTAAAGACCAACAACCGGGCCGAAAACCTTGAATGGGTAACGCGCACGGCGAACCACATCCATGCCGTGTACCACGGGCTAAACACGTTTGCGGTTCCCGTGGCAGACCCTGAAACGGGGGAGATTTACCCATCAATCATGGAAGCAGCCCGAAAACTTAACTTAGGAGAAAAGATGGTTCGCAACCACTTTATACGGCTATGAAAGAAAAACTGTTGGTGGAGTACCCCGTGATGGACGTACTTTCAAGTGTCATTCGCGGCTGCATCGTGGCACCACCGGGTAAGAAACTGGTGATCGCCGACTTGTCCAACATCGAGGGGCGTGCGCTGGCGTGGTTGGCCGGTGAAGAATGGAAGCTCCAAGCCTTTCGTGATTTTGATGCGGGTATCGGCTTCGATCTCTACAAGCTGGCCTACGCCAAGTCGTTTGGCATCGACCCGGCCAAGGTGACAAAAGACCAGCGGCAAGTCGGGAAAGTTCAGGAATTGGCTTTGGGGTATCAGGGCGGTGTGGGGGCGTTCGTCACCTTCGCCAGCGCCTACGGCATTGATCTGGACGCCTTGGCGGCGGGCATCTTGCCCAACGCACCACAGGAACTGCTGGGCGAAGCGCGCAAGTTTTTGGCGTGGCTGAAACTCAAGCCCAAGCCCGAAACCTACGGGCTTGCCGAGGACACGTTTGTGGCCTGCGATGTGGTGAAACGCGGTTGGCGTGCTGGGCACCCTGCTATCGCTGCGTGGTGGCCAACGCTTGAACAGGCGTTCCGCGATGCGATTGACTCACCGAAGTACACCTTCGACTGCGGCACCGTGAAGATGCGCAGGGACGGTAGCTGGTTGCGTGTGCGCCTGCCGTCGGGCCGTGCGCTGTGCTACCCCGCGCCACTGATAGACGAAGCCGGGAACTGCACCTACATGGGCATGAACCAGTACAGCCGAAAGTGGGAGCGCGTCAAGACCTACGCCGGGAAGATTGCGGAGAACGCCACCCAGGCATTCGCCCGCGACATTCTGGCCTACAACATGCCACGCATCGAGGCCGAGGGCTACAAGATTGTTTTGAGCGTACACGACGAACTGCTGACCGAAACACCGGACTCCGACGAATTCACACATGAGCGGCTATCGGCCCTCATGTCCACCGTACCGCCTTGGGCCGAGGGCTTGCCGCTGAACGCCGAGGGCTTTGAAACTTACAGGTATCGAAAATGAGAGAGTCAACAATAGAAAAACACCTCGCCGCCCAGGTCAAAGCCGCAGGCGGCTTGTGCTGGAAATTCTCCAGCCCCAACCTGCGCGGCGTGCCTGACCGCGTGGTGATTCTGACCCTTGGCCGGTTCTGCTGGGTGGAGTTGAAAGCCCCAGGCAAAAAGCCCACGGTGTTGCAACTTCGCCGCCATGCCGAACTGCGGCTGCGAGGCCACCGGGTTGTGGTGCTGGACTCCATTGAAGCGGTAGATGCGTTTGTGGGGGATTTCACATGCGCTTGATGCACGGAGACTGCCTTGAACTGATGGCACAAATACCCGATGGGTCGGTGGACATGATTTTGTGCGACTTGCCCTACGGCACCACGCAGAACAAGTGGGATTCAGTTATCCCATTTGAGCCACGGTGGGCGCATTACAAGCGCATTTGCAAAGGGGCGATTGTGCTGGCCGCGCAACCCCCATTCGACAAAGTGCTGGGGGCGTCCAATATCGGAATGCTGCGGTATGAATGGATTTGGAAAAAGACAAGATATAGTGGTAACTTAAACGCTACAAGGATGCCATTAAAAGCACACGAAAGTGTTTTAATATTTGCGAAAGGCAAAACAAAGTATTTTCCAATTAAGACAGAAGCACCTGAACACTTAATTGACAAAAGAAAAACTATAAACCCAAGCATCGTCAAAGATGGTGGAGCATACAATGGAAGTAAGGGCTTTGTAAATATTCGCAAAAAAGACGATGGTACGAGATATCCAATAAGTGTGCAGGAGTTTAAGAACCCTAACAATAATAGCTTACACCCAACACAAAAACCTATTGAGCTAATGGAATACTTAATAAAAACCTACACCAACGAAGGCGATATGGTTTTAGACAATACAATGGGTTCAGGAACAACAAACTTGGCTTGTATCAAATTAAATCGCAAATCAATTGGAATAGAAAAGGAAAAACAATATTACGATGTCGCTGTTCGTAGGGCTTCGGAGTATTGCCACTAACGTTTTGGGTATTGCCGAAGGTGGGGCATTAAACCACCGAAGTTAATTAAAAGTACAAAAGATGAATATAGATACAAAAGTTTATAGAAAGCACGAAAGCCCCACTTTTGGCAATACCTTGTTAGGTGCAGTGCCTTTGGTTTCGGAAGTGTATTTAATGGATAACATCGAATTGATGAAACATTACCCTGATAAATACTTTGATTTGGCTGTGGTTGACCCGCCTTATGGGATTGGTTTTAGTGACTATGAAAGGGGTGGAATGGGTCAAAAAGTGAAAGAACGCTACACTAAAAACGAAAAAAAGAAATGGGATAATACAGTTCCATTAATTGAATACTTTACTGAATTATTTAGAGTATCGCAAAATCAAATTATTTGGGGTGGAAATTACTTTGCTGATTTATTACAACCTACTAAAGGGTGGATTTATTGGGATAAAAAACCAAACGGTGAAAACCTAACTTTTTCAGATGGAGAATTGGCTTGGACAAGTTTTAATAAACCATTAAAGGCATTTAGTTATGGATGGATTGGATTTGGAATGTTGAATAGTGGGGAAAAGAAAATTCACCCAACCCAAAAGCCTGTTGCATTATATGAAATGGTTTTACAAAAATATTCAAAGCCAAATGATTTGATTTTAGATACCCACGTTGGAAGTGGAAGCAGTAGGATAGCAGCGTATAAAGGCGGGTTCAACTTTGTAGGATTTGAAATAGACCAAGAATATTATGAGAAACAAGAAAAGCGTTTTAATGACTTTAAATCACAATTACGGTTGTTTTAGCGGTGTCGGTTCTGGCATTGCTGGTAACGTAAGGTGCTTTGCGAAGGCGGGGCTTTTAACCACTAAATTTAATTAGAAAGATGAATGATATATTTAACGATAATGTTCCTTTGAAAACGGAAACCCCCGCTTTTGCAAAGCACGTGTTACCAGCAGTGCCTTCTTCGGAGGTTTATTTAGAAGATTGTGTAACGGCATTAAAACGCTATGCAGATAACCATTTTGATTTGGCAATAGTTGACCCACCTTATGGGATTGAAAGGTTTAAGAAGTGCAGTGAAGCCGATGTAAGTGGAGCAACAACCACTAAAAGCAGAAGGATTGCGGAACGCTTCCAAAGAATGGAAACAGTAAACAATGACAAACCAAGCGATGAATATTGGGCGGAGTTGTTCAGGGTGTCTAAAAATCAAATTGTGTGGGGTGCTAATAATTTTCAACTACCACCAAGCGAGTATTTTTTGTGTTGGAATAAAGAACAAGCGATGCCGAACTTTGCAACTTTAGAATATGCTTGGGTAAGTATGGGATTAAAAAAACCTGCAAAGCTATTTACTTACTCAATACACAAACACAACCAAGTTGACAAAGTGCATCCAACACAAAAACCAATACCGCTTTATGATTGGATATTAATGCACTATGCCAAAGAAGGATATTTGATTTTAGATACTCATTTAGGAAGTGGAAGCAGTAGGATTGCAGCTTATAAAGGCGGGTTCAACTTTACAGGATTTGAAATAGACCAAGAATATTATGAAAAACAAGAAAAGCGTTTTAATGACTTTAAATCACAATTGCGACTGTTCTAACGAAGCGGTCACTGGCATTGCTGGTAACGGTATCGGGCTTGGCGAAGGCTGGGCATTATAGTACTAAACTTAAATTAAAAACAAATGATTATAGAAAGCACAAACGTTGATTTAGCACAGAAGCCCAGCTTTTGCCAAACACCTGTTACAGGCAGTACGGGTTTGAATGTACTATCTCTTTTCGATGGAATGTCGTGTGGCAGAATTGCTTTAGAACGAGTAGGAATTAAGGTAAACAAATATTATGCTTCGGAAATTGATAAACACGCCATCAAAGTAACACAACACAACTACCCTGACACGATACAACTTGGAAGTGTTACTGAAATTAAAGGCACAGATTTGCCACAAATTGATTTATTGATTGGTGGAAGCCCTTGTCAAGGATTTTCATTTGCTGGAAAAGGATTAAACTTTGAAGACCCAAGAAGCAGACTATTTTTTGAATTTACACGATTACTAAAAGAGTGTAAACCAAAGTATTTTTTACTTGAAAACGTAAAGATGAAACAGGAATTTCAAGACATTATTAACGAACAACTTGGAGTAAAACCAATATTGATAAATTCAAGTTTAGTATCGGCTCAAAACCGAGAAAGATTGTACTGGACAAATATTCCAATACAAGGGTTACCAGACGACAAAGGATTGTTTTTAAAAGATGTAATTGAAATTGGAACAGGTAAAAAATTATCTGAACAAACGGCACAAAGACCAAGAACATTGCGGAATTACAGAAGTGAAAACCAAAAAGCATTCTGTATGCTTGCAACTATGTGGAAAGGTTCACAAAGCAATGGAATGACAGTAATAGACGATAATGGATTAAGGAATATAACACCTTTAGAATGCGAAAGGTTGCAAACCGTTCCTGACAATTACACAAATGTAGTTGCAGACACAAATAGATACACAATATTAGGAAATGGATGGACGGTTGATGTGATTGCTCACGTTTTCGGAGGTCTATCGTAGTATTGCCTGTAACAACTCATGGAACCTACTTTAATATTACTTACCCCCACCTCATGCAATAGCCCCCCATCCCGATGCCCTGCAATAACGTGGGGCATTTCGTTTTGTATATTCGATAAATGTATTATCTTTGATTTATGAATGAAACCATTATTTTAATCGGACTTTTTATCTGTCATTTTTTGGCTGATTTTACACCATTATCAACAGCATGGATGCTTAATGCAAAGCAATTAGGGAAACCATTATTCCCAATATTTATTCACGCTGCAATGCACACTATGTTAATGTCGCTTGTTTTAGGATGGTTTGTTGGATTTACAAACGATTGGCCTTACTTGGTAATATTCCAATGGGTAACACACTTCTTAATTGATGTATGGAAAGGAAGAATGAGTGGGTGGTTTCCTACATTGCAAAGTCCTGCAAATAAATTACATTGGGTAATGTTTGGATTCGACCAATTACTCCATGCAATAGTTATAATCTTGATGTCGCACTACATTGCTAACTAACCCCATTTGCATACTTCATAATTTTTCATTATCTTTGAACTACAAAAAACAATAAGTATGAAATTCACAATTCAAAACTGGAATAAAGAGGCAAACGCCATCTTAGTTATGTTTGCAGGAATCATTGGATCCATAACAGCATTTACGCCACAATTCTTAGCAGTACTTCACGAAGCTCCAATACCGATTAGCGACATGGTGGATGCGTGGATTACATGGATTTTAAAGATAGCTACATTGACACTATCTATTTTGAGTATATTTACAAAGAAACAAGTGCCTAATCAGTAAACCATGTGCCAAGTCCTAGAACAAACCCACGCCGAAAAAGTAAAAATGTATGATGAAAATTGTACTAAGGAGCAGTTGATAGAAATGGTAATTGAGTGCAATAGAATCATAGGACTGCGACAATATACAAATATTTGTCATTGTTCAAAATCTCATGTTTACTATATGAATGGTAAGCCTATTTGTACCACTTGTAATAAACCTTGTATTTAAACCCCATAACCATGTACAACGAAATAGAAACAGAATGAAAAAGTTTATTAGTTTTAGTGGGGGCGTTGAAAGTACTACAATGTGTATTCTTTATGGCAAAGGGAATAAGGCTATATGGTGCGACACAGGTGCAGAACATGATGAAATGTACCAACGTATTGACGAATGTGAAAAAGCAATAAAAGCGATACACGGTGCTGATTTTGAGATAATCAGATTAAAGGCTAATGTAAAAGTTAAAGGTAATTTTGTTAGCAGTTTAATAGATGCAATTATTGGGTGGAAGTATATGCCCTCGCAGGGTCGCAGGTGGTGTACTGGTAGATTTAAAATTGAGCCTATTGATAATTTTTTAAAGGAGCAAGGAGAGTGCGAATTAATGATAGGTCTTAATGCTGATGAAGAAAAACGTGAAGGCAATTGGGGGTTAATGACTAATGTTAAATACTCATATCCATTGCAAGAAGATGATATTACAAGAGATGAATGTAAGGATATATTAACTGAATACAATTTACTTCCCGACTTCCCTTTGTATATGAATAGAGGTGGGTGCTTTATGTGCATTTATAAATCTGTAAATGAATATAAAGCAATGTATATTTTTGATAGAAAAACATTCGATAGAGTAAGAGATATTGAGGACAAAGTACAAGATAAGAGAAGTAATTTTTTCACAATATCTGTAAATAAAATGCCAATGTATCATATTCAAAGCCTTATTGAAAATGAAATACGCCTATGGGGATTAGATGCAGTAAAGGACTTTTATCAACAAATAGAACAAAAACAAGCGTGTGGTGCATTTTGCCACCGATAAAATAATATTATGTACAACGAAATAGAATCAGAGTTTGCCCCTAAATTCAAAGATACCGATTTAGACTTTAAACAGCAGTTCGATACCGCTTATGATAGAGTTAAGCATTACGGCGATGATGATGTCATTAAAAAGGCTATCAAATCAATTCTAAGCGAGGTTTTAGCCAACTATTCCCGAACCAAAGCAACTACTAAGGTTGGTAGAATATTGAGGTGGATTAGTAGGATTTTTTCAAGTAAAGAAAATTAACATAATATGATTATAACATTGATAATAGTATATGCACTGCTTACTGCAATGTTACTTGCATTACAGCCTCATGTAGATTGGCACAAAACAAGTAGCTTTTTAACTTGGGTTCTTTTTATAATATTCATTATCCCTATATGCCTACAATATTTTTGGCTAAAAAATTGGGATTCAGAAAACAATTATATTGAGTATGCTGAACGAGGAATTAAAATAAAATAAATAGTATGAAAGAAATATTAAACCTTCTCAAAACACTTGTATTACCTAAAATGGTAAAGGAAGCATTAGCCTTGTATGGTACTTTAGAAACGCCAGGCGCAAAGTCGAATCAAGTAATTACAGCATGGGCAAAGGAAACGAATACCAAAGATGATAATTGGTACGATAATGACGCTACGCCGTGGTGTGGTTTATTTTGTGCAGTTGTAGCGCAAAGGGCGGGCAAAGAAGTACCCACACAATGTCTAAGGGCTTTAGCTTGGGCTGATTTCGGTACGAAGGTAGAACAAGCCATGTTAGGAGATATTTTGGTATTTAAGCGCACTGGAGGCGGTCATGTTGGAATATATGTAGGCGAGGATAAAAACAACTATTATGTTTTAGGTGGAAACCAAGGCGATAAGGTTTGTATTGCCAAAATCGCTAAAAATCGGATCTTCGCAATTCGCCGACCTATTTACTCCATTGCACAGCCCGAATCGGTAAAGCAATATTTCGTATCGGGTGAAGGTGCTGTTAGTACTAATGAGGCTTAGTCATTGGATGGGGTGGTAATATTTAACCCTTTCAGCAAATCCTGCACCTGCAAGTTTTCTTTATCTATTTCAATAGACCTCAAAAGCCCAATACAAACTAATTTTATTAATTCATAATCAGATGGTAATTGTGTTGTATTATGGTCTATTGTTACCGTTTCAATTGCAAGACCTTCATTAAGGTGTATTCCTATTTGAATAAAATGTTTCATAGGTAGTGGGTGGGGTGGTTAATTATTTTCTTTACGTGAAATTGCATTTGCTTCAAACAAAGCCTTATCTAGAGCCATATCAATTTCATCTTTACTTTTAGAAACTTGTTTTATCATACAGTACATATTATATGGCTGTAATCCGTGATAAATTACATCGCATTCAAACTTCTCGCCTTGTAACATTTTTAGCATGTTTTCATTGTCAATATTTAAAATTGCCCAATGATTATATTTCCTGAATATAATTCGATAAACTGCCTTTAATCTTATTAATAGTTTTTTCATATTATTTATTTTAATTTTTATTTTTCAACTCCCCTCCAATTAACACACCATCCACCAGGTACGTTGGCGGCGTTATCAAGTATGGTTGCTAGTTTAGAATAGTTGTTTTTGCTGAATATAAGGTGCTAATTTCTTATTACCTATTTTGACAAACTTTTCCGAGCCTTCAATACCTATAAATTTTCTTTGTAATTCTATCGCCCTGCATCCTGTGGTGGCTGTACCTGCGAACGGGTCCAAAATGATACCACCTATCGGGCATCCTGCAACAATTGGTTTATCTATTAATTTCGTATTGTAGGTGGCATAGTGGGCATCACTTGATGGCTGTGTAGGAATATCCCAAAAGTCGGAAACGGAGCCTGGATTCTTGCCTTTCGGATTAGACGCATCTGTATCGTTTGTATTAGATTCTCTATGCTGTCTTGCTCTCGGACTGCCAAACATCTCACTTTGTTCTTTAGGTATTTTGGTAGTTACATTTGGTCGTGGTTGTGATAGATTATGCTTCGTTTGTCCATCAGCACCATTAAGCCATTTATTATCTTCTGATATTCCACGTTGCGCACGTTCAATACTTACTTGTTTGTGCGCATCACGAATCCCATCCAAATCAAAATAATACTTCTCTTTTTTAGTCATAAAGAAAAAGTACTCATGCTTCTTTGAAAATCTATCGGTAACACTTTCTGGCATTCCGTTACGCTTTGCCCAAACAATATCATTTCGCATTATCCATCCTCTATCAATACAGCCTATGGCGAAGCGGTGGGGGATAAGAATTAATGTTTTGGGTTTCATCTTTGAGTAATCCCAATCTGTTTTAGGTGATGTGTTTCTGCCGTCACCGTAGTATTTATCTTTATGGGTAATAGTACCATCGTCATATTTACTCCAGCTACCATGACCGCTTCCATAATAACTATCACCCAAATTAATCCATACCGTTCCTGTATCTTTTAGCACTCTATAAATTTCATCCATCAGCGACCAAAGATTTTCTAAGTACATTTGGAATGTAGGCTCTAATCCCCATTGACCATCCCAATTATAATCTCGCAATTGCCAGTAAGGGGGCGAAGTAATAACGCTGTCTATGCTTTTATCTGGAAACGTTTTTATAACGTCTAAGCAGTTACCTTCATAAATATTATTCTCTATCATAGTTTCATTTTATCCTTTGGTTTCCTACCTTCATTGAGTAAATCCACCATCCTATTAGCTTTAGCGGTTAGTATTTCGTCTACGATGGTCATGGGGTGATTATATTTTTCATTTTACGAAGTAGATGCAATGGCAAATTAATGTCACCGTAGTTACCTATAAATTTCCTTAATAATTGTGATATTTCGGTAATTTCCTTTTTATCTAAAACTTCTTGTTTTGATAAATATAATTGAGTTGCCCTAAATTGACTATCATCTTTTAGAGTTTCAATTACAAATCTACCTCTTCTGCCTTCGCACTCAAAGTATGTACGCCCTATTTTTTTAACGATATACTCGTTTATTTGATTGTCGTATAGTGTTTGTCCTATGGATATTTTATTAGCTTTCATTCCCTAAAGTTCTTTTAATTCTTGGTGAAGTAATGCGAGTTGTGAAGTCATAGAATTATCTCGTACAATGCTAGTAAGCGAGCGTTTACGGTTGAAAAAGTGGAATAGAAATCTTTGCATCTTCTTTTCGCTATCTTCAAAGTTGAGTAGTAAGGTTTGTAATTTCATATTTTATGGTTTTAAAAGTTCGGGGTTGTTGTTGGTGTTTAAATATTTTCGTGAATAATTACGCATCCATTAACTACATCGAATTTATTACCAAATGGGAATTTAATAATAGTTGTATCTTTTGTTACCTTGATGTGCAATTCTGTATTTAGTTTTGTATCCAATAGTATTTCATTTTTAGCGTCTCCTTTTGCTAAATCTTCAATTTGATGGAGTGATACTGTATGTGCCATTTTATTTATTTTTATTGTTTGATGATGGGGTTAAGAATATAAGACGACATATCCATTTTTACTAGGCGGTCATGTAGTTCTTTTTTGCGAGTATCATAATTATTTTTAGCCGTTTTAAATGTACTTTCATTAACCTCCAATTCTTTTATAGTGTCATAATCGGCACTATAAAACTTATCAAACTCACTAGGTTTATATTGATTACGATTTTCACATACTAAAACGCCATCAGTACGAATAGAAACTATTTTTACAAGATTAGTGCTATACCCTTTTACGAAAGCAGTAAACGGAATAAACTTGTAGTTTGCCTTGATAAAACTATCAATTTCCTTTTCGACATCTTCGATTTTATTACGTTTTGTACTTTTCAAATTGTCGTTTAATTCAATGTCGCAAACGAATTTATCATAATTATCATCGTAGTAAATTGTTTGTCCTTTGTGTTCTTTAATTGGGTATCTCATGTTTATATATTTTCCACAAAGATAAATGAAGTTTTGGAATAAAAAAATATTTTTAAAAATATTTTTAAAAAAACTTGCATTAATGAAAAATAGCATTACCTTTGCATTAGAAAAACAGAAATAAATATGTATCAATTGTCAAAAAAAGCATTGGAACTAATAAAAAAAGACCAACCATTGAGATTAAAATTAGCGGGTGTTATGGGTAATGGCGAAAGTGCTATTATTATGGATGTTCGTGTAAATAATGGAAAAGCAATAGCAAAACATTATGATGCTATAAACCATTTAATTGACGAAACAGGATGGCCTACAAAAGACATTAGGGTACTTGAAAAAA
>OFRG01000358.1_pt1 | contig 18858 bp, 20 predicted proteins | sample 1543071 | NCBI WGS metagenome assembly OFRG01 (sample SAMN07774222, study PRJEB24372) | wastewater metagenome | isolation source: WWTP Verbania (Effluent) | place: Italy: Verbania | collected 2015-12
ATCACATACTCTTTCTGTTGTTTTTATTTTAATGTTTAGCGGTTATGAATCCGTCTCGGGTCGCACTTTGTGATAATAGTAATCGACATCCTGAATCCACTTCTCGACTCCGGCCGCGTTGTGCCCCGCGCAGGTCCAGCCACATTTCCAAACGACGATCTCGCGAGACGTATCGAGCTCATGCTCGACCACGAGCGTATTGATACGGCGCCCGACCGTCTCAATAGCCTCTTTCGGAGAATCGAAACACGTATAGCCATCCCAGGTCACGCGATCTCCGCCGCCACGATAGCCCCAGTAATTAAAGCAATCCTGACCGTCTTTCTTCGGCACGCGCTTCCCCCAATTACTCTCTTTCTTGGCGATACCGACGATAAAGGCTGCTGTCTCTTCGCGTTGTTCAGATATATAGGGTGTCATACGCTCAATCGGGAATCCCTTCACCAGCGTTTTGACCCGCCGTTCCAGCGCGATATTGCCCGCCTTCGCCTTCGGCGACTCGATAGCCGCATACTGATCTGAGATCGACTGTGCATTCTGCATCAGAAGCCACGCTAAACCAAGGCCGAGCGAGAGCACGAGAGCAAAAAAGAAATCCGTCGATACAACCGTCGACTCGCTCAATATATCGGTCTTGGGGACAGATGGCGTATTTTTGATATTTTTTATGTTGTTTTTTGGCTTCATAAGAGGGTTTTGCATACAAAAAGGCGGGAGCCGAAGCCACCCGCCTTCTCATTTGTACTTCCATTGTAGCACTTTTTCAGCCTAAAATCAAGCTATTTAAGCGATTTTCCTGTTTTTATGCCTCTCTCGGCCATCGGAGATACTGGAGACGCTCTTCTTCCGGCAACCGCTCAATCGCATAGCGCAACATCGTACGCGGCATATGAGCCGTGTGCTGATCCAGGAAATCCCGAAGCAGCTTTTCGTCGCACCGCTTACCGACCTCACGCAGCATCCAGCCGACGGCTTTATGCATGAGATCGTGCCGATCTTGCATGAGTATTTTGGCTAATTCAAAGCATTCTTCATGCTTTCCTTGCTTGATAAAGGCAAAGGTCGAAAGTATCGCTATCCGCCGCTCCCAAAGCGAATCTGAAATAGCCAATCGTCTCAGTATCGAAATATTCCGTTTCAGAAGATACTCACCGACGATATTTGGCGCCGTTGCATCGACCAGGTCCCAATTATTGATCCGATCGGTATGCTCAAGATAAAAATCGAATATCTCCCGCCGTTCATGCTCTGCCGCCCGAGAGAACTGATATGTCAGGATCAAAAGACCAGTCAGCCGATGCTCATGCACGGGACTCCCGAAAAGATGGCTTATCTCAGCCAAAGGGAGTTTTTGGTACTTTTTGGCTATAATACGCTGTTTTGGGACAGTCACACCGATAAACCAATCTCCCTCACCATATTCTCCTTTTCCTGTCTTGAAAAAACGCTGATAGATAGCGACTTTACCCTTATCCGAGGCTTTATTCAGCTCTTTTTTGACGTTTTCAGCAGACATGAGCAGACAGAAAATACTTATCGGATCCAGTATATCATATTTCTTCCCTTTTTTTATTGGATATTTTGCTTTATACAAGCCATTCTTAAGTATCGCTACTCTATTGACTTTTGTAGTATTTTCTGCTATAATAGAGTGTTGCAAAATCAAGAGGCGGAAGGAGTTATCCGGAAGCCATCCATCCACCGTCCACGCGCCAGCAACACCGCGTTTTGACAATCAATCAGGAGAATCATCATGGCAGGTATCGAAACCCTGTTGGTCGGCGCTGCTCAAGCTATAAAAGCAGGAGAGGCGCTGAATCTGGCCAATATGGCTGGAAAAGCCCTCGGCATAGGCGGCAAGAAGGATGAGACGGTCGGCGGCGGAAGCCAAGGTCCGGACAAATCCATCGAAGCCAACCGTGCCGGTGGACGCGATGAAGAAATGTATCTCTTCCTCGACGCTCTCTTCGGTCAGCTCCAAACGGCAGATCTCAGCAATGAGATCACCAGCGAGGAACGCCGTCTGTTCGGAAAGTTTCTTCAGGCGCTCACGCCAGCGGAAGCGAATCTGATCGTCGGCGGCGTCGCTAAACGCGAATCCGACATCCACATCAAAGAGCCCGTCATGCTCAAGATGCGGAGACGGAATAAGCAGGGCGAAGAGCAGGAAGTTGACGAGAGATCCTTCAAGGATTTCTCCGTCAAAACCAACGCTCGCGGGCGCAGTATCGTCCGCGGTGTCGCTCATCATATCGCCGAACAGGTCGTGGCTTCCAATGCCACAACTGAAGCAGCGATAGTCGAAGCAGAAAACGAAGCTATAACAAGCCTCGTCACTCTGCTCCGGCATGCCCAGCTCGTCCGCAACCCCGAAGACATGCTCATAACAGGTCTGTTAAGTGCAGATGAGGCGATGCAACGGGTAGAAAACATACTGCATCACATCTGTGCCAGAATGTTCACAGACAAAGATGAGTACCAGAAAATCAAGCGGGACCCGGAAGTCGCAGCGAAAGCCACAGCCATCAGAGACTGTCAGGAACAATCGCAACGAGTCAAACTTCGTGAAGAATACCAGCGCCTCCTTATCGATAAGGTACTGAGGTCGAAGGAAAAACGAATCGAAGAGAAAGCCTTGCATGTCCCGACGTCTACTATCTACGACCTGACGATATCGAGAAGGTCATCTTCCTGGCTGGCGAGAAGTATCGGCGGTTTCGCGAGAATCCTCCGCGCCATCAGAAAAAAGGTAACCGTCGGAAATCTTATTTGCTGGGGCACACCCATCATCACTATAGCGTTCCTTATTCTCATAGGGACACGCTGAACAAGGAGCAATCATGGCCAATACCAAACTCTGGGACTGGTTCGAAGCAATGGATGATAAGAATCTCTCGCTAGCACAGCTACACAAGCTGTATTTCCAGATATTCTGCATCGTCTTCCTCGCAATCATCATTCCGATCATACTTTCTTCCTCCCTGAATCTCATGGGATGGAATGGCGGTATCATGGTGGTTCTCTTCATAGCGACTCTGGCATATATCTGGGTTCTGTCCCATCCGGCCATCCTTGTCCTCAAAGGCATAGAAATGGCCTATGGCGAATCCACACCAGAGAAAACGAAGGTGGGGATCTCCAGCAAGCTATACTTGGCGATTCTCTACCTGATACTCGGATCTCCCATCGCTCATCTCCTCCTCGTTGTCTTTCCTCTGGACGGGCACGGGTCGGAAGCGCTCACGCTCCTAACCATGGTTCCGCTCGTCGTTATCGGAACTGCCTGGCTCTCGAGCGGCGATTGGGTTATCCGGAAATTCTGGCACTTGTACGTCGTCATTCTCTTGGGTTGTGTCGGCTACTGGGGTCTTACGTCGTTCTTCCCTGATCTCCAGGGATCCGAAGCGAGCTCCAGAGTCCACGCGACTCATCAGACAGTACGCATACAGAACAATCAGTACCTGACCAAAAAGGTTGAAGCGATTCAAAAGCGTATCAATGGGATGCACGAATCACTCAGTCTCGAGGAAAGGGTCAACGCCCTCTCTGCGGAAGATAAAAAAATCTGGGAAGATAGCCAGAAATCATCCTTCGCCTCGCGCACTACAGAAGCCAGCCTCCCGGCCATCAAGAAAGCTGGCGAAGCTCTCGGAGAGAGCCTCGACATCGCCAAGGCTGGGGTGCTCAAAACTTGGCATGGGGAAGAACTGACGTATCCTGTCAAAGTATCTCCCAAGGGAGTTCCCGAGCTCGAACCCATCTGCAATCTCTCCATCGGCGACTACAAGGTCTCCGTCAGAGATATCACTGCTCCCTCTATTGTCGACGAGAAAGGCGACGACATGGGAGTATTCGACCTCTCGAATACCGGCAGGCCAGGAACGCAGTTCGGACTCACCGTCAACGGCAAACGTATCGGCGAGACCGTGACCGTCTCAAGCAAAGGCAGTTGCCTCACGGTAGCCGTCAGTATGAACGGTCCGACCCGCGCGTTCTTCGAAAACGGCACGAAGTATCGCTTCATCGGTACAGCCGCTCCGTCCGCCACCCTCGTGCTGACACGGTAACACCCGTAAATGCACCAAGAGCAGGAATATCCATTCCTGCTCTTTTCTTTTTTTATGATACGACAACCCCTGAGATCTCCCTAGAGGAAAAATAGGGATATCTGGCGAACGAGAATGAGTGATGCAAGCGCAAGAGTAAGACCGATCGCTGCGTACGTCGCCATATTCTTAGCCGTCTTGGCCCGCCCCTCATCTCCACCAGAGCTCATGTAAGCAACCCCACTCACTACCAGCATGATAATAGTCAGGATACCGATAATTGAGAGAAGGAACTTAAGCACATTGAGCGCAATCTGTACCAATGTCGGTCCAGCCGGGGCTCCCGCTACGCCGAAAATCGTGTATATCTCCTGCAGGAAGGTTGGTGCACCGATACCGAGCGCGAGACCAATAAGCGCCGCGGTCATCGCCGCTTTTCCCTTCTTGATATTGCCTTCATCGGCACCACCCATGATATACATCAGGGCTCCGATAACAAAGAAGACGAGGGCGAGCGTCACGATGACACCCTGCAACCAGACCAGAATGCCATTCGTCAGAAAATCCTCCACTGTCGAGAATCCGAGTGGATTTGGAATGTTCACATCAGCACTACTCACCGCAGCAGCTCCTCCACCAGCCACCTTACAACATGACTGCCCAACCGTCGTGCATGCCACACCTGAGACCGCTGTTTCCGTAGGACCACAACTCACCTTGCAAGAACCACTAGCTGCTGTACAATCAGCATCCGTAGCCAATGCCGGAAATACGGATACCACCATCCCTCCGACCAAAAGTACACTCAAAAGAAATCGTTGCATAGGATCAAATATTAAAAACGAGAGAATCCGGCCAACAGACCATCAACCGCATAGATCACCACCATGCCTGAAAGTGCTACGATGACACCTATAATCGACCAGCGTACGTGACTCTTCGCTTTTTCCATCGACTTCGGATCTCCGAAAGCCAGCAGATACTGGAATCCGGCCAGCACGAATGATATGACCGCGATAAGGCCGACAATCGAGAGCGACCAATTCATAAATGTCGCCAACACACAAGCAACTGGTCCGGTCGCGCAAATAAACCGTATCGAGACAACCAGGAAACCGATTGTGGTAGACAGCGTTGTCGTATCACCGCGTGACAAGCCGGTGCCGGTAGGAATACAGATGCCATTCTCGAGGGCCGTACCCATCGGGCACGAGGCCACGCCGCCACCGCCTGCTGCCGCCGCGCCGCCACCCGTGCAGCAATCACCAGAATCACAGCCGGCATCCATACTAATGAAACCTGCACAGGCAGCAATCGTCTGACAGGTTCCAGTCGGATCGCTCGGGCAGGCGCCACCATTCGGTACTCCGGCCGACACACTGCCCACTGAAACAAAGAGATAGAATACTGCCACCAACAGCGCTTTTGATATGACACGCATACGATAATCGTATTTTAGATTTTTTTATTCTCGTTGCCAGTCTAGCATATTTTCATACGAGCGCCGAGCACTATCGAGGCAAAAAGAAAACACCTGCAATGACAGGTGTTTTCTAATAAGCAGAACAACAGGACTAGAAAGTCGCGCTGGCGCCGCCCAAAAGATTCTGAACCGCGAGCACCACAACCCAACCGATCAGAGCGACGATGACACCGGTGATGGACCACATCATCTGTGACTTCGCCTTCTTCTGCTGCCCTTCATCTCCGGCAGCGGTGAGATACATGATACCCGAAATCACAAAGCCGATAATAGCGATGAAACCGAGAATTCCGAGCAACCACTTCATGATATTACCGACGATGTTGTAGAGGCTTCCTTGTGGAAGCGTCGTAGCACCAGACGGAGCTGCAGTGGTCCACTGCGCCAGAGCGGCAACAGGAGCCACGAGTACCGCGACGGTAGCTGCATAGAACATGTTTTTCATTTTATTCATATTCTCACCTCCTTTCGTTTTAATATCTTCTTTTTATTTTTCTCTTCTCTTGAATAACTAGATAAGCTTGCCGATCTGTCTCACGATGATGAGCGCACCAAGGGCAATCAGAAGACCGATGACACTCGCGGTCACATACTGCTTGGCTGTCTTGGCTCGGGATGAATCGCTGCCCGCGGCGAGATACGTGATACCAGAAAGAGCTAATGAAAGTATAGCAACGATACCGACAATGGACAATACGAAATCGAGCACGTTGAGCAAGACCCCAGCGAGACTCGGTGCGTCCGAGATAACTCCGGCACGAGCAAGACTCGGTGTGCACAATAGTAATAATAAACTGAGAATCTTTTTCATCTCCCCTCATGCAATGATTTAGCAGGCAGCCATGCTACAGGCATATTTCCGAATAGCACAGGCATTGAACGTCGCTGTCCCCGGATTAATCGGGCAGCCCCATTTTGGAATCACCGGCCAGCCATCAGACGTTTTGCAATCCACGCTCTTACCACTCTGTTCGATACCACCATTATAGATTGCAGCCGCGAGAGCCTGTTGAGTCGTCGTAGAGCCATACACCCCTATCATGCTCGATGCGGAGCTGAATGCCCGAGCCAGGATTTTCGTCCCCTGCGTAATATTCGTATTTGGATCCATCAGATTGAAATTCGGTCCAGTGCACGTTGTATTGCCGACGCTTGACGGCTTGACCTGCATAAGCCCGCAATCGCCAGTCGGTCCGGTCGTGCCAGCCTTGCATCCCGATTCCCGAGCGATAATCGCCTTGATGAAATTCGCCGAAATGCCGTTACTCGTGGCAGCCGTAGAAATCATACTATTCCAGGCGCTGGTATCACAGATCGCTGGACACGAGAAACTTCCACCAGAACAGACTGTTCCTCCACTTGATAGCGCTGTCTTGAGAGCAGCAGGGTCCGTACACGTCGCGCCTCCACCAGCGGCTATCGCCGCTCCTCCGCTACCCGCTGCTCCGCCAGCGGTTGATTGGCTCGCACAAGAAAACTGATAGCCGTTCACGGCGTAGAGTCCGACGATCGGATTTTTCGATGCATCGGTCTCCTGGGCAACAAGCAACAATGTTGTATTAACTAAGAGCCACGCACCGAGCATCACTGCCACGCCGATCAGGGACGATTTGATGCCAGACTTCGCCTGCTTGATCATCCCTTCATCACCAGCGGAGATGATATACATGATACCCATCGCCGTAATGACTACCAAGCCGATAGCCACCATGACCTGCATTCCCCAGTCCATGATACCCTTGCCAGTAATTACAATATGACAGAGTGTACACGGAGTAGGATTCGCTTCGGTCCCGCATGGCACGAAAGCTGCTTCCGCTGAAGCCATCGGAAAACCAGCGATTAGAAGCAACAGGAAAGAAAAGAGCAAATGTCTCATAGGAATCAAACTTTGGCTACACTGGTTATTTATTTCAGGGTATTGATACGATTCTGCGCTGACGACAATGACTCCTGCACGGTCTCCTCGCCACGGTTCACTCGTCCAATCATGTCATTCATGATTTTCTCAATCGTATCAGCATCCGACTGGCGGAAATTCTTTGCGACGAGATTGGAGACTGCAAAGGCTCCGAGCACCGTATCATTGCGCTGCTTCTCAATCAAATCGCGACGTGCCGCTGGCTTCTTGGTCGCCAAGAGATACTGTTCAGCTGGATCGGTCGCCATGGCAAATATCCCCGGATTACCGGTCAGACCGTTGCGAAAAGTAATCTGCTTGTTCGGATGCGGCAGAGCGAGATACGAGAGAAGCTGCCAAGCCTCATGCGTTCGTAGCTTGTTCCGGACAGCCTTATCCTGAGGCATCTTAGCATCTTCCTGAGCATTTTCCAGGACGATATCATGATTCTTTGCAACGACGTAGGTCCAATAGTCAGCATAATTTTTCGGCGTCATACCAGAAAATTGCGGCAGCGGAGCGATGGCCATATTGAGTTTGGCATTCTTCTGTTTGAGCGTCTCATAGCGCCAAGAGTAATTCACCATCATACCGAGTGTCCCCTCATAGAAAGCATCGATTGAATAGTGCATGCGAGGATTCCAGGTATAGAGACTCGACCCGACACGCGAGAACTGCGAGTAAAAACTCAATGCCTTGGTCGGGGCATCCGTCCGGAACAGATTAATCTGTCCGCGTTCGTCCTCGATCTCCGCTCCTAGGCCGAACATCATTCCCATCAGGATAGCTGGGGCACGATTGATATTGTCCGCCGTTCCGAGCGCGATGGCTGACTGCGTGATATTGCCATATTCATCGATCTTCGTTAGGCGCGGCACCATGGCGCTCAGCTCTTCCCAGGTTGTCGGAGGCGCCGTGATTCCGGCGGCATTGAAGATATCCTTATTATAGTAGAGCGTGAGTGAATCGACTGAGAGCGGCAATCCATAAATCTTCTTGTCGGTCTCCCCGATAAAATCATGCGCTACTACATCAACGAATCCATCACGGACTTCTTTCTCGGTCAGCTGATATTCCGGAGCCGGAACAATCTTATCCTTGAACTCTTCGATCCAAGAATTACGAATCATGAATAAGTCAGGGCCGTTGCCTGCTGCGAGCGCGTTGAGCACTTCTTTCTTATAGGTCTCCTCGCTGAACTTCCGATAACTTATTTCCCCCGCATACGGGTTCAACATGTGATACTCCTGAAAGATCGGCGCATATACATCTGAATCATCAAATACCCCCCAAACCTGGAGTGGCATCGTATAAGGCGACCCTCCGCCAGAATTCCGAAGACCGCAACCCGACATCAATATTCCGATGCCGACAATCAGGCCACCGAAAATAACTTTTTTGTATTTCATATTTTTGTTCTTGCTTCAGGCTTTCTTGGCGAGGAAAGCATAGTGATAGCCTCCAGCCGGTAGATTGCGATCCGCCGACAGACCAGACTCCGCCAAAAGCGCTTTGAGTTCTTCCGGGTCGATACGGAGGCTTTTTTCTGGTCCGACAGCGCTCGCCTTCGGATTCCATTCCATGATGATAGCCGAGCCTCCCGGCTTAAGAACGCGCGATACTTCCTTGAGAATCACTCCTTTGTGCTCATTCTGAAACAGCATATCTTTCAGTACTACCCAGTCGACACTCGCCATACCGAGCCCCGAACCGCCCTCCCGTTCGAGATTCACGCGCTTCGGCGTAATGTTGCCGAGATTCAGTATTTTTGCCCGACTCGCTACGGCCTCAAGCGCCGACGGCAAGATATCCAAGGCATAGACTTTCCCCTCGGATCCGACAACCTTGGCGAATTCAAACGAAAAATATCCGGATCCACAGCCGAAATCAGCAACCGAAGACCCGGGGGTTATATCAATCTGACCGATGATCCTCGCTGGATCAACAAAATTCACTCCTTCTGCATTCATATGATATTCAGTTCGCTATCTTGCAAAAAATCCATTTCCATTGTACAACAAATCAAGGAATGCAAGAAGGATTTGCCGCTTTGTGCGGCTCAATTTTTTTACAGCATCAGGAAAGGTGGCCGAGTGGTTGAAGGCACCGCTCTCGAAAAGCGGCATACCCGAAAGGGTATCGAGAGTTCGAATCTCTCCCTTTCCGCCAGATACAGAAGCGGAATATCCGCACAAAAAAATACCTCCCCGATTAGGGAGGTATTGTGTTTTTAGAGAGAACCTACGCCAGTGTCAGTGGAGCGACTCCGAGCATCAATTTCTTCACTCCAGCCCGCTTGAACGCAACCGTCGCGAGCGTCCCGGATACTGAGACGATTAGTCCTGATCCGAACTGCGGATGAGAGACCATATCTCCCGGCCGCACTTCACCAGCCTGCAACGGCTTTACAGAGCTCTCGGATGAGACTGGCGCGCTCATAAGCTTTTTCGGCGATGCGACCGCTCGATGATTGACCCGCCCACCGAAAGACTTCTTCTGCATCATGCCTCCACCCACCAGCTCATGCTCCTCAACCAATTCCGCCGGAATCTCCGTCAAAAAACGAGATGGCGGATTGACCTGGGTCGAACCGAAGATCATACGCTGCTCAGCATAGAGAAGGTAGGCCTTCTCTTTAGCCCGGGTCAAACCGACATACATGAGGCGCCGCTCTTCTTCCAACTCAGATGGTGAGACATGGCTCCGCGAGTGAGGAAATACTCCTTCTTCCAGGCCAACGATAAAAACCACCGGGAATTCAAGTCCCTTGGCACTGTGCACGGTCATCAGTTGAACACCTTCCGTGCCGAGTTCATCCGTATCCGAAGCGAGCGACACCTCCTCAAGAAACAAGAGAACTGCCTCGCGAATCGGGAGCGCGTCGTACTTCTGGGCTACTGAAAAAAGCTCCTGGATATTCTCTACCCGAGCCAACGCCTCTTGTTTCCCCTCCTCTTCGAAACTACGCAAGAGTCCGCTTTCATTCGCAATCTTCTGCAAAAGACCCGAAAAAGGTAGTCCGTCGGTATGCTCGATATGCGCCTGCCAGCGAGAGAAGAGATCCGTGAATCCTCGTATCGCCAGGATCTTCCCCTCGCGCAGATCAGAAGCCGCCGCCGTCATCATTCCGGTAGCCTCTATCGGATTGACTCCCTCGCGCAGGGCATACGCCTTCCAGCGCTCAAGCGTCGTATCACCGATACCGCGCTGCGGCGCATTAGCCACCCGCTCAAGTGCGATACTATCTGACGGATTGACTAGAAGACGAGCGTACGCGATTACATCTTTGACTTCCTTACGCTGATAGAACTTGAGTCCTCCAACGACCTTGTAGCTTACCGAGTGGCGTAGCAGAAGCTCTTCAATCATGCGCGACTGAGCGTTGGTCCGATAGAGCACCGCGAAATCCGAAGGCCGGCGATGACGCTCGGCGATCTCCCGCTCTATGGTCTGCGCGACGAACCGCGCTTCTGACTCTTCATCCTGAGCCGGACACAGCGTAATCAGCTCCCCTTCCTTCAGATCGGTCCAGAGCTTCTTATGCCGCTGATTGGCATTATTCTCGATGATTCCCTGAGCGGCATCGAGGATCACCTGCGTCGATCGGTAATTGCGATCGAGCGTGATAACGACTGCGTCTGGGTAATCCTTCTCAAATTCGAGAATATTGCGGATATCCGCCTGACGCCATCCGTAGATTGATTGATAGTCATCGCCGATGACAAAGACGTTTTTATGCTTCCCGGCAAGCGCCGTCACCAAGCGATACTGAAGAAAGTTCGTATCCTGATACTCATCCACCATGACATAGCGGAATTGTTCCTGATAGCGCGCTCTCACCTCATCATGCTTTTCCAGAAGCTCAACCGTAAGACGGATCAAGTCATCAAAATCCAACGCATTATTCTTCTCCAGCTGTGCCTGATAGCGCTCATAAAACTTCGCTCCGAGCTCCTCATAATAGCTCTGTGCCTGGACCGAGAGCTGCGCTGGCGAAAGCAGCTGATTCTTAGCCCGAGAAACAGCCTCCATCATCGAACGCGGCTTGACCTGATCAGTGCTGATCTCCAACTCCTTCATCACTTTCTTGGCGAGCGACTGCTGATCCTGGTCATCGAGAATATTGAAACTCGTACTGTATCCGAGAACGCCGATATCGCGGCGCAAGATCCGAGAGCAGAGACTATGAAAAGTCCCGATGTACTGCGGCATCCGCAAAGAAGACTCTCCACTCTGGTGCAGCAGCTTCTCGATACGCTCTTTCATTTCTCCAGCGGCCTTGTTCGTAAAGGTTACCGCGAGGATATGCTCGGGACGTACCCGCTTCTCCGCCAGAAGATAGGCGATGCGATGCGTCAGCGTCTTCGTCTTACCCGATCCGGCACCCGCCAAAATCAGGACCGGTCCTTCGACCTGCAGCACTGCTTTCATCTGTCCTTCATTCAATCCGGCCTCCCAAAATTGCATAACTATACGTGTTCAAAAAAGTAATACCCGCATCGACGGGCAGGAGGTATTGTACCAGCACTCCCGGCCACCATCCAAATCCGCTGAGACAGGACTGGCGATACGATATTCTTCTCCGGTTGTCAATCGGCCGATCTTCGCTATACAATGCCCTTATATGATCCATCTTCTCCATCGCATCATCCGCACCATTGAAGAGACTCCGTTCTCTCTTCCGCTTTGGTGTGCTGGATTTCTCGCGCTCATCCTAAGCCGTCTCGGCATCGAAAGCGCTCTCGGTTCTTTCCATCCGCATTCTTTTTCTTTCCTCTTCTTCGAGTTCGCGCATACCTTTCTCTTCTTCGCCGTCTCTCTTTTTGTGCTCCTGCCAATCATACGCTGGGCCGGCGCTCCGCACTGGGCCGGGGCTGTGCAGCTCATGCTCTTCGGATTTCTCATCATCCTCTTCCCTCCCATCATTGATACGCTGATTTTCCAGGACCACGCTTTCTGGAGCTTCTACGAATTCGACAGTCTCCGCGGACTCGTCACACGCTTCTTCACGCTTTTCGGCGATACTCCCGATATCGGCATCACCTACGGCGTCCGCATCGAAGTCGTCATTGTTACGCTCTGCGTCGGCGCTTACGCGTTTCTCAAATCGCATCGGTGGAACAAAGCAGCAATCGCAGCGCTCTTCACTTATAGCGCGCTCTTCATACTCGGCACGTTCCCATCATTCCTGACCGTCCTCGTCCAAGGTCCGAGCAAAGGGTTCCTCACTGTCAGCAGCACCGATATCGCCGGCCTCTTCCTCACGCCCGCCGAGCTCTTCTCCCGGCTTGCTCCCGATATGCGCAGCGCCCTCAATGCCAAAATGAGCCTCTGGTACGCCTGCATCCTTTCCCTCCTTATCGCACGCTTCGCTTTCTTTTCCGCCCGACCCATTTTCTTGGCGCTCTGGCGCAATGCCCGGATTCCACAGCTCATCTATCACGCCGGACTGCTCATACTTGGAGGACTGCTCGCCTGGCATTTCTCAGCAGCCGATATCGTTATCGATGCTTTCCATCTGCTCGGCGTTCTCCTTCTCATCATAGCGGTCGAATGCGCTTGGATCGCCTCGGTAATCGCCAATGACTCCTTCGATACGCGTATTGATCAGGAGACGAATCCTGACCGTCCGCTCATCACCGGCACGATAGATCCAGCCACCTACCGTTTCATCGGCTGGATGCTCTTCCTCACTTCACTCTTCTTCGCAGCGCTGGTCAGTTTCTCCGCCTCGCTCCTCCTCTTCATCTACCAGGCGCTCGCGTGGATTTATTCGGTCCCGCCCTACCGGCTCAAGCGTGTACCGCTCATCGCCACGCTCATCGCATCAGCCGCCGGCATCATCGTCCTCCTCATCGGGTACGTTGTCATTTCGCCTGACAGTAACTTTTCCACGCTACCGCTGCCGCTCCTTTCTTTCCTGTTCATCGCCTACGCCGTCGCGCTGCCACTCAAGGACTTCAAGGACATCGCCGGGGACCGAGCTGACGGAGTCTACACCTTCCCGGTACTACTCGGTGAAGAACGAGCCCGCATCGTTTTCGGCAGCACTTTTTTTATCCTGTTCATCATGAGCGTCTTCGTCCTTCATCTCCCTTCCGCTTTTCTCCCAGCCCTGCTCTGCGGCAGCCTGAGCTTCTTTCTCATGCAATCCGTACGAGCACAACAGACCCTTCTCAACTATCGACGTCTCCCTTTCTGGATGCTCGGCGTCATCGGAATCTACGGACTCATCCTCCTCTGGCTGATCGCTTAAAACAAAAAACCGACCTCGCACAGGTCGATTTTCTTATTCAGTCAAATCACTCCTCCTGACTGCTCGTGTCGATCTCCCGACCAATCAGATCAGCCAAGGCTCGCCATTCAGTTACCGAGAGCTCCTGGGCCCGTATCATCGGCTGTATCCCGAGTGATGCGAATATCTGCTCTACCCGAGCGCGTTCCAAATGAAATGAATTCGCAAGATTATTAGCGAGCGTTTTCCGTCGTGCCGAGAACCCTGCTCTCACGACACGGAAAACCCGCCGATCTTCCAAACTATCATAAGCGCGCTTCGGCACCAGATGTATCACCGCGCTGTCAACGGCCGGAACTGGATCAAAAGCCTGGCGCGATACAAATAGTTTCTTCTCGACATCCGCATAGTATTGTGCCATCACCGAAAGCAGCGACTGCGACCCGGGCGCAGCAGCCAGCCGATCAGCCACCGCGTCCTGCACCATGAGCGTGATCGATGATGCCTGCGATCGGAGCGAAAGCAGTGTACGGATAATCGGTGCTGTAATGTAATACGGAATATTCGCGACGATCTTGTACTGCTGATGCTCATATCCGGCATGAGAGAGCATCTCTTCAAGATGCATATCCAGGATATTACCTTCAAGAATCGAGACGTTGTCCGATGCGATAAAATGTTCCGCCAGCCGGCTGACGAGCTCATGATCAAGCTCGACCGCGAGCACGCGAGCGCCAGCAGCGGACAAAACCTCGGTCAAGGCACCAGTCCCCGGTCCGATCTCAAACACCTGGTCGCCCGGATGAATCTGGGCTATCTCGACGATAGAACGGAGCACTTCCGGATCCTTGAGAAAATTCTGCCCGAGTGATTTCTTTGCTTTTGCTTCCATACGAGAAAATAGAGAATCATATTCCTTTCGAGCGTAGCGCGAAAGCGGATTTCTGTCATGCTGGCGTGCCAAAAGGCCATGCCGCTAATTCGTAATTTCTTCCATCTTCACATTGATGACTCCCGCGCCGATAGAGGCGATTTTCTGAAAAGCAACCTTATCGAGATCGATGATCCGCCCAGGCACAAACGGTCCGCGATCATTGATAACCACGATGACGCTCTTGCCATTCTCAAGATTAGTCACCCGCACATAACTCCCCTTCGGAAGCCACGGATTCGCCGCCGCCATCGTACCGGTCCAGGCATACCACGAGGCTCCTCCCCGATGACTTTTTCCGACTTCGACATGAGTGCCCTGTTTCACTTTTTCCGTAACTGGCTCCTTGGTCACTTCGGTACTGATGATCCGGCGACTGACTTCCTTGCTATCATGATACGCGACCCGATAGGTCGTCGTCTTCGTTCCCTTCTCACCTTTTTCAACCACCACTTTCTTACGCCAAGACAATCCGTCATCCTCAGTCACTTTCGTCTCGAACGGAATCTCCGAAACTTTCGTCTCTTCGCGAATTTCGACTCGCGTGATAGAAATTTTCATCCCTTCGCTGACCAGAGTCTCACGATCCGGTTTCACGATATCATCCGTATCAAGAGAGATGCCCGCCTCAAAAATCGAGCTCTCAACCGATGCTGACTGAGTGAAGAATGTCCGCTCTTCCTTATCAGCCGTCACCCGGATTTCGCGCGCTCGAAGAATGATGACGCGCATGCCGGATACGAGAGGTGTCTCACGATCCGGGTAGACGATATCTTCCTGACGCAACCGCAGTCCATGCTGTTCCACAAACTCCCCGACCGTACGATCTCGTACGTCGGCATAGTCACTCGACAGGCCGTCATCCCGGACCGTGATCCGCTTGCTGGCTCCTATGAAATCTATCGTCTCTTCTGACGCAGAAAAAAATCGCGCGCCGATACCAAGCGCGAGAAGAACCGCTATCCATACCATCCATCTCATTATTCTCATATCCACATTTTCATATCAGCCGAAAGCCAGCATCAATCCCTGAAGCGATACTGCAGAGCCTCCGTCACGTGCGCCAGCCCGATCCGTTCTTCCCCCGCTAGATCAGCGATCGTCCGAGCGACTTTGAGCACCCGGCCATACCCGCGCGCCGAGAGCTTGAAACTCTGCGCCGCCTGCAGGAGGAATGCTTGCACGTTTTGGTCGAGAGCGCAAAAACGCTCAAGGAGCCGCGTATCCATCTCGGCATTCGTCTTCTTCTGCCACTCGCGCATCCGCTCACGCTGACGCTCGCGCGCCACGCTAACCCGATCCCGGATCATCTCGCTCGGCTCGGCACCATCGAACGCCTCCTGTAATTTCTCCAGCTTCACCCGAGGAACATCGACGTGCAGATCGATACGATCCAGGATAGGACCAGATATCTTGCGCTTGTACTGCAAGACCTGATACGGCGAGCAGGAGCAGGCGTGTTCCGGATCGCCGGCATAACCACACGGACACGGATTCATCGCGGCCACCAAAAGAAATCGCGCCGGAAACGAGAGCGCCCCGCGCACCCGGGAAACGGTCACCACTCCTTCTTCAAGCGGCTCCCGAAGATTTTCCAAGACTGCCCGAGAAAATTCCGCGAACTCATCGAGAAAGAGAACGCCCCGATGCGCCAGACTTATCTCTCCCGGCTTCGGCACACTTCCTCCGCCAATCAGAGAAGCGGCGCTCGCCGTATGGTGCGGCGAACGAAACGGCTGCTCACGCATCAGATGTTCGGAACGATGGGCTCGTCCCGCTGCCGAATAGATCTTCGTCACTTCGAGCCGCTCATCAAAATCAAGATCCGGAAGAATCGAAGACAGAGCCCGAGCCAACAATGTCTTGCCGCTGCCCGGAGGACCGACGAAGAGCACATTATGCCCGCCAGCCGCAGCGATCTCGAGCGCCCGCTTGGCATGCTCCTGTCCCCGGATGAATTTGAAATCATGCGAAGATTCCGCCCGCGATGGCAGCTCATCCGGCAGTTCGAAAGCAGGCAGCACTTCCTGCCCACGCAGATGACGCGCCAGCGCAAACAGACTCGGCACCGGTATCACCGCAATATCTCTGACCAGCGCCGCTTCACGCGCGTTTTCTATCGGAACATAAAGCTCATCGAATCCCTGATGCTTCGCGAAAAGCGCGATAGAGAGAACGCCAGATACTCGGCGTACCGACCCATCGAGCGACAGCTCGCCGACAAACATCCGCTGTTTCGATTCAAAATCCAACTGCCCAGTCGCCTTGAGAAAAGCCAGCGCGATCGGCAAGTCATACATTGAGGAATTTTTCTGAAGATCCGCTGGGGCGAGATTGACGGTCACCCGACCACTGTGATGTGGCGGCTCGAAACCGCAGTTCTTGATGGCCGCGCTCACCCGATCACGTGCTTCGCGAATCGCCGTATCCGGAAGACCGACCAAAGTGAAAGCGTGCAGGCCCGCCTGAAGTACATCTGTCTCGACTTCGACCAGGACTCCATCAAGGCCGATGGTCGCTGCGGAATAAACCGTTGCTGGCATAAGTTTTGATATTTTTCAGCGTTGATGCGGCCGCCTAAGAAAACTCGCATCAGTATCTATTTATTTCGCTCCCCGCTCCACAGGAATAATACCAGAAAAACAACTCCCAGGGTCAGATATATATCAGCCAGATTGAACACTGGAAATGAAAAAATGTGTATAAAATCCGTTACGCAGCCCAAAAAAATCCGATCAATCAGATTGCTTATTCCGCCGGCGAATAGCCAGACGAAGCCTCTTTCTACCAGCTTCTGACGCCACTGACCTATCGCCAAACACATCAGAATAACCAAAGAAAAAATGATGAGAAAAGAGGGCGCTAAGGAAATCCCCCATGGACCGGCGGCATTGCACACCACGCTCTCCGGGAAGAACATCCGCATCACAAGCTTGCTCAGCTGATCCAAGCTGATGAGTGCCACCGGAAACAAAAACGACACCCAAGCCAAGCTCCGTGGTGTCGTCTGCTGCGTCATAGTCACTCTAGAGAGCGGTTCGGGCTGCCGGGTATGCCTTCAGCCGATCAAGCGCAATCTCCTGACCAGAGGTCTCACAGAGACCGTAGGCACCCTTCTCAAGCTTCGCGAGAGCATCCGTCACATCCTTCAGCTCTTTCTCCAAGGTCGTCTCAATGCCGAGATTATCGACATAGTCTTCCACTTCCAAAGCGTTGTCGTCCTCGCTTTCTCCGAGATTCTCCATCTGAGTCTCGAAGTCTCCCTGACTGTCGGTCGGTTTCGCGAAACGTCCGAGCTCCGATTCCAAGCGAGCCTTCTCCGCGAGCAAGCGTCCTTTCTGTTCTTCCAAAAATGCCGTATCGAATGCCATAGTCGTATAATTATCGGATTGGATACTTTCAGTATACCCGCACCTTTTCTCAAAGTCTAGAGGAAAATATCCTTGATATGCTCTATTTCAGGCTCTTTTCCCGGATATTCAACGATACCGACCATATCGAAACGGTATTTCCGATCCATCCAGCCAGCCTGTTTCATATACCATTCACCGATTCTGGCCAAACGCCGCAATTTTTCCGGACGAATTGCCAGACCGAGCGGCATATCTGCTGACTTTCTCGCTTTCACCTCCACAAAAACGACTTTGTCCCCGTCCAAAGCCACGATATCGATTTCTCCCAGTCTCCGTCCAAATGGGTTCGTGACATTGCGACCCACGATTCGATAGCCAATCCGGCGTAAAAATCGCTCCGCCTGATCCTCGCCTCGCCTACCCAATGCATCAGACAAAGCGAACTTCGCAAAAAAATGCTTCATACTCTTCCTATTATCATACCATTATCGTTAGATTCATCAGTCACAAAAAGAAAAAACGACTCTGGTGAGTCGTATAGAACGGAAAAAGTTGTTGGTGTCGGGCGTCTCATACGCCCAAATATATAATATATGGCAGAAGACGCCCGACTGCATGTGCCAACACGCGTGACGGTAATTTCGTTCGGGTGAGAAACGATGATTATCCAGGTAACACTCGTGTAGTTTGTGCACTTGCTTTGTTCGCATTCGTTCCTAACTTGTTCGAATACTTTGTACCTCCCCACCATTCTCTGGCTATGCCTTTGATGTTTTTGAAAGAACTCTTGTTTTTTGTTTGTCTTTGTTTTTTCCCTTCTGATTTTATCTTTTTGAAGGGTGGTTCTCAGGCAGGAGGAATGTCGGAACGCGTTCGGCACTCATTCTGCCTGATTACCTTTTTTTTGTTT
>OFRG01000359.1_pt1 | contig 18778 bp, 23 predicted proteins | sample 1543071 | NCBI WGS metagenome assembly OFRG01 (sample SAMN07774222, study PRJEB24372) | wastewater metagenome | isolation source: WWTP Verbania (Effluent) | place: Italy: Verbania | collected 2015-12
TCAGCGCGGCGGATAGCGCGAACGGAAGGGATGCGAATCGCGCATGACGTTCAGATGGATATGTACGAGCAGGTTCCGGGCGTGATCGGCTACCAGATTCATTCGATGCACTTCCCTGCAACGCGCCATTGGCACGCGAAGAGGAACGGCACGATTTACTACCGGAATCCGAAGCCGGGGCAGAAGGGATTTGAGCAGATGCCGCGCCCGCCGATGGAAGCTCCCGACCCGAGCGAGCGACCGGCGGGCACTCCGGAAGTGGCGCATAATTGCTTGTGCGTCCTTCCGGAAACTATCGTGAGAGGTAATTTTGTCGCAGCGTCAAAAGCCTTTTATTCGGGTGAAGCCGTTGAGATTCGCAGCAAACTTGGCGCTTGCCTCTGGCTTACCGCCAATCATCCCGTACCGACCAAGCGCGGTTTGATCGCTGCGAACCGTCTTCAGAAATCTGATTACTTGTTCTGCCGTTTCCGAAAAGGAATTGATCGTACCGACGACGAAGAGTATGGCCCATCGCCGATCAAGAATGTATTTGACTCGATCAGAAAATCCGGCTCGATACTTCGCGACGGCGCAGTAAGTCCTTTCGAGTTCCACGGTGACGCGGTCAACTTCAAAGGCAAGATCCAAGTGGTACTTTCCGAACGCGAACTGATGGCTCGCGATGAATCCATGCTCCGCAAGTTCGGCAATCAGCTTGTGCTCGTTCGGGGAGCATCGCGAACGATGGGCGTTTTCCATCCAACTGGCACGCGTAGCGTCATCGGTGATGAGCGCCCATTTCCGTTTCTGGGCATCGGAAGCAGTGCGAAGTATAACGCCAGCATCAGCGAAGATGCGATACAAGCCAGCGCCGGACTTGGTGCGAGTCGGCGGATTGCCTCGCGATATGCCGAGTTCTTTGGAAAGAGTCTTCATCGATTCGCCAGCGTAGTACCGCTCGATGATCTTGTCGAGGTCAGGGATTTTGATTCGTCTCAAGGTGGTTCGTTCGATTCGAGTTCGAAAGCCGCCAAAGCCAGCGGCTTCCATCCAGCGCCGGACAGTATCGGCTTTGGCGACACCGCAGAGTGCGGCGAGAGATACAAGAGTCTTGCCGGATTTGTAGAGCCTGATGAGATCATTGACGTTAGGTCGTTTCATTACGATGGTCCCGTTTATGATTTACAATCGCCAACGGGATTCTATTCGGCTGGGTGTGAGCAAGCAATGATACAGATTAAGAATTGCTGGCTTACTCCGGTGATGAGCGCGATGGGGCTTCCGGCGACTTCTGGGCAGCGGCTGGGGTTGCTGGCGTTCGCTAACCGAGGCGAAGAGTGAAGCCGTCGCGGACAACGCGAGACACGTCCACAGGTGCGTCGCATGGTGGCAATTTGAAAGTGATTCCGTACCATTCTTTGTTGAGCAGTCTTAGCAACATCTTTTCCCCGATCACACCTATCCGCCCAAACTCGGAACCATCATAGTTCCACATAGATAAAAGAATCCAATCTCTGCCTGGGACGGTGGACAAAAATACTTCCTTGAGTGTGGTTGCTGCGAGAATCGCCGTGTGATGAGCAAGCCAATCGTTCCAGGTGCAAGTAATGCTGTCCACGAACCCGCGAGAGAACTCCCACCCATTTTGGTCTGGGTCGTTCAACTTCGCGACCGGTCCAGCCCAAACGTAGCGTGCGGCAGCGAACGTGTTATCTGAACAATCGCCGGTGCAAGTGCCCAGTTGTCTCGATTCGAGCAAGATCTTTGACTTCAGGATCAGTACCGCCGGAGTTTTGGCCTTTAGTGGAACTGGCGCACCTTTCCTGTATCGCTTGAGAAGATTTTCGCTTTTCCGCACATCGCCTGCGGTCGGCTGCATCGCCGCCAACTTGATCTGCACCCGGATGAACTCCGCCCGCTCTGGCTCACCGTGCTCATCGAGCCAGTCGGCGAACACGAGCCGCGGCGCGTCATCGTCTGGGTTCTCGATGATCGTCTTGAGCAGTTCGTCGCGGATGCTCACGATGCCCTCGCTTCCAGCAGTCTCGCCACTTCTTTTCTCGGGATCAGAACTCGCCGGCCGATGCGGGTAAACCTGACCGTTCCGCAGCGAATCAGCTTGCGAACGTAACTCTGGTGAATGCCGCACAGCGCAGCGAATTTCATCACGCTTACCGCCCCATCGTCGAACAGTCCTTTCGGGTATTTTGCACGGCTAACCATGTTTCACGAACCCCCTTTGTGTTCCTACGTTACCCTTCGTGTCCCCATATTACTCTAGCAAAAACGCGATCGCAAAGCTATTTGATGATTCGGCGTTAGGTTGCCATGATGCTCATACATGGCAACCGCCACGAAACATTATCGGGCGACCTCAAATCACCGCAGCGATTCGGTTGACGCCAGACGAATTATCGACCTCATCGAGACCGTAAATGCCTGCGATTCCCCGCTCAAAGTGGACGAAGAGCAAGGCATCATTTACGGGGTCAAGGTTCTCGGCCGATACTCACCGAACAACTACGGACTACGCGAAGCGGTAAACGGGACAGAGTACCCACCCGACACGATGCGCGCCGCGCTGCCGCTTTACGAAGGCATGAAGGTCCGCGTAAACCATCTCCCGCTTGCCGATCGGCGGACACCCGACAAAGAGCGCGGAGTTGAGGATACCTTCGGAATCCTGCGAAATGTTCGCGTCGAAGGTGAATCGATCCGCGCCGATCTCCACTACGTTCGCTCCCACGACATGGCCGCGAAAGTGGTCGAAGACGTCAAGCGTGGGCTCGGATTGTATGGCCTATCGCACAATGCCGGGCAAGCCAGGGAACATTTCGACCAAGCCAGTAAGCGCCTCATCATCGAGTCAATCGGCGTGGTCCGATCCGTGGATCTCGTGGACAAACCGGCGACAAATCGCAACCTCTGGGAATCTCAGGAGCCGACCGTGAGCAAGATGAAAAAATACACGATGCGTTCGCTCCTCGAATCCCAGCGGACGCGGTTCAGCAAAGCTCGCCTGGGCTACCTTGATCGGCTGCTCGAAGAGGGCGACATGGCCGCACCGCTGGACGCTCCGGCGGAGATGCCGGAAGAGTCGGCGAGCGATCCAAACGAGGCGATGCGCAGCGCGTTCGAGGCTTCCATCACGGCGATTATCCAGAGCGCTTTGAGCGGCGACACCGACCCGAAGGAAGCTCTGAAGAAGATCGGCGAGATGTTGAAGACTCATGAGAAGCTGACGGCGAAAGACGAGCCGGAGCCGGTGAAGGTCGAATCCGAAGAGGAAGACGACAAGCCGGCACCCAAAGACGACAAGACCGAATCCGTTCAGCAAAAACTCGAGCGCATGGAACGCAAGGACGCTTGCCGTGATCTCTGCGAATCGCTTGGCTTCACGCCGAAGCCGGACCAACTTTCCGCACTGATGGAAATCTCCACGCCAACGGCTCGCAAGGTAACCGCGGAAGCGTTCAAAGTTTCAGCGGCAGGCGCGCAAACGCCGGCCGGAAAGAAACCACGAAGCACTGGGCCTGGAATCAATCTCCGCGAATCGAAATCCGGCAAAAGCGATGGAAGCATTGCCGGGGACATGGTTATCCTTCGCCGCGGCTAAACCGAATCGTCAATCGTCATCGCATCGAACAAGTGAAATTCTGAGAGGGCCAGGACGTGAGTATCAAAGCAGCAGTGAGCGACCACAAAACGGTTGCGATGACGTTCCCGGCTTCCACCGCGATCGCCGTTGGCGACCTTCTTGGAAACAATTCCGGCACGGTCAAAAAGGCTTCTGCCTACTCTGACCAAGGCACCGAAGCCGCGAATCAAGCCGCGTTCGCTGCGGTGTTCATGGGCGTTTCTGCCGATCAGCGACTGGTGACGGAAACCGACACGCCGGAACGTGTGGTTCTGACCGACGTGATTGTTGACGTGACTTGTCCGTCGACCACCTGGGTGGTAGGTGATCTTGTGGGGCCGTCCGAAGCCTCCAACGGCACCGAACTTGAGAATCAACAGGTCGAACAGGTGACAGTAGCGACCCGCGCCATCGGCTATTGCGTCAAGGGCGGAACCTCTCTCACCACAGTTCGCTGTCGGCTGATCTCGTTCTACCTGCCGAACGTGGTCTATCGCGGCAACCTGAACGCGGCACTGGCCGATAATGTGCCGCTCGTTCTCGGCACGGGCTCGGACGTTAATCTGCTCTGGTCGACCGGGGACGCAAGCGATCATTCGCTTGTGCTTGGCCTGGGCGACACCTCGCAGATGCTCCACGTCACGGACTTGGCGGCGATTGCCACCGACTGGAACATTACGAGCCCGACGCATCCAACCGTTTACATCCACAGCAACACTACGCCGATCACGGATTATCTGTCGATCGGCAACCACGACGGCACCACGGCGGTTATCGATGTAGTCGGCGGAACAACGCTCGCGTTCCATATCGCAAGCACTGCCGATGTGTCGATCTCCGCAAATCAACTGAACGTTCTGGACGGCAGTTCGCTCATCGTCGGCGGGTCAACTCCGCAAACTGTGGGCGCGGCTGGAACCGCTCAAGTGCTCGGAACCGCAGCGGCAGACTCCAACCTCATCATTGGTTGCTGGAGTGCGACCGACACCACCCGCGGCGAACTGTCGTTCGTCAAGAGCGGCGCGGCAGCCATTGGCACACTCGGAATCGTTGCCAACGGCGAGAACCTTGGCGGCATCGTTTGGTACGGCGATGACGGCGTTGATCTGGCGTCGAAGGCCGCGTCAATCGAAGCCCTCGTGTCCGCCGCTCCGGGCGTTGGCGACATGGCCGGAATCTTGACGTTCAACACGTCAACCGACGGCGGTGAAACTCCGGTCCGTCGCGCGTCGATCTCGTCTGATGGTTTGCGGCTCGGCCTCGCTGGAACCACGCAAGGAAACCTCCTTCTCGATGGTGCGACATCCGGAACAATCACGGTTACGGGTGCGGCAGCGGCTGGCACCTGGACGTTTACACTACCTCCTGACAACGGGGATGCGGGCGAGCAGCTTCAGACCGATGGGAACGGCGTGTCGACGTGGGAGGCCGCTGGCTCATTGCGAGCCGTGAAAAACGTCATCGGTGAGATCAGCGGACGGGCAGGTGACGCTCTCCGGAAGTTGCTCAATGTGGGCGTCTACGACTTCCAGTACAAGGAAAAAGGCCGACCAACCACGGGCGACTACCAGACGCACTACACGGGCGTCATGGCTGAAGAACTCCCCGAAGTGATGCACCACGGCGGGCGAATCTTCAGCCCCGTCAGCGCGTTCGGCATGGCCCTGCTCGCCATCAAAGCTCTGGCCGGCCGGGTCGAGCAACTTGAGGCAGCGGCCGGATGAACCGACAGCAACGGCGAGCCGTCGCGTCGATCGCTCGCAAACACCAACCGCAGGTAGAAAAACAGATGGATATCGCGCAACTCAAAGGCCAAATCGTCGCACTGGAAGCCGAGCAAGCAAAGGCGCAGCAAACTTTCCACGAAACCGCTGGCGCGCTGAAGCTGGCACGCCACCAACTGGCACGCATGGAGTACGCCAAGCATATTGCCGATGAAGCGGCGAAAGCGAAAGCCGACGAATCCAAAGACGCCCCGACGCTCGCCAGTGTGTGAGCGAGCCGAAATCGAAAATTGACCGAACGGACAGAACAAGACTGAGGTGATTCCAATGATCCGCCGCAACGACGTTCGCGATCTGCTTGAGAGCCACAACGGGGACGCGGGCGTCTTCGCGCGGCGGATGACCCATTACATGGGCGTCAGCGACCAGCACGGCAACCCCTACCTTGACGACGGCAACAACATGGCCGTTCGCGATCCTCGCGACGATCAGGGCCGGACGTTTCCGCGAATCAAACCGTCCGAAATCTCGTTCGGGCATCTCGGGCGTGGGTTGCTCGGTCATGATCTCTTCGAAGAGATTTTCGAGCCGGGAAGCCGACGCGGCGCCGGGCATCTCGTGGCCGCTGCTATGGCCGGGGCGGGCCTGAATCTCCGCGAAGCGAGCGATCCGGTGATGCCGTCGGCGTTCGCCAACATCAACGCTTTCACCGCCGTAGTCACGGGACTGTTGGAGGTGAGCATTCTGGAGGGCTGGGAGAATCCCGATTTCATCGGCGATCAACTCATGCCCGATGAGCCGAGCAAAGTATTCGAAGGCCGAAAAGTGATCGGCACCGCTCGTATCGGTGATCTCGCCGAAGAGCGTTTGCCGGGCATGCCGACGAAGCGCGTCAAGTTCGGCGAGCGCTGGATTGAACAACCGCGCACCGTCGAAAACGCCATGGCTTGCGAAGTGACTCAGGAAGCCGTTTTCTTGGATCTCACTGGGCAGGTAACGCAAGAGTGCAACAACCTGGGCGAGTGGCTTCGCTACCGCAAGGAGCTTCGCCAGATCGATGCCTTTATCGGTGTGACGAACACCTACAAGTACAAGGGCACGAGCTACAACACCTACCAAACGGCATCGACCTGGGACAACGATTTTTCGAACGAGCTTCTGCACGAAAGCGACTTCGAGGAAGTGCTGATTAAGTTCCGCGACATGACGGACCAGGAAACGGGGACACGGGTTATGATTAACCCGAATACCGTTCTGGTCAATCGTGGCAAGGTTCGCACCGCTTCCGCGATCCTGGGGCCAACCGCGATCGCGACCGAATACCGTAGCAACGATTCGGCAGGCACCCCTCAGAACATTCGCACCAGCGAGCCGTTCTACAAGAACAAATACAAGCTGCTCGAAAGCCCACTGGTTTACGAGCGGTGCGACGCCGCCGACGGCTTGAACCTCTCCGCAGCGAACGCTGAAAAGTATTGGTGGGTTTTCGAGCAAGGCAAACGGACGATCGTCTACGTCACGAACTGGCCGCTTCGCGTTCAGCAAGGGGCGCCTGGGCAGGTCGACATGATCGACCGCGGCGTCGTTCAGTACGTCAAAGCCGATGAACGCGGCGTTCCAATGTGGATCGAGCCGCGCCGCGTTGTTCGCTGCAAAAACTGAGTGATACATTCGGCTTGCCGTAGCGAGCCGTTCAATCAATCATCGAGGTTCTTCAGATGGCGAAAGCCAAGCAACACGAGCAGATCAGCGATGGAATCGAAGCCTTCGACGCTTCGATTTCCGCTCCCGATGTTGACGAGGAAAAGGCAGAGCTTCGCGCCAAGATTGCCGAACTCGAAGAGCAATTACTCGAGCGCGAAACCCGACCCGTGCAAGCATACGCCAGCGGGCCAAAACGGTTCTTCCGCGTCGAGCTTTTGCACTGCCCGACGAGAGTAGTCGAGGCTACCGACCCGGCGAACGCATTCAGCGAATATCGTCGAGCCAGTGGCATCTTGACCACCGATTACCAACCATCGATCACGGAAGCAAAAGGGCCATGCGGCCGCTTCCTTCCCGATGATCGATTCGTTCCCGTGGCGTAAGGAGTGAGCGTTGAAATTCGCGGTAATCAATCGGGCCACCAGCGGCGAAATCGTCGCGGGTGTATCTGGCAAACGAATCAGGGTGCTCTCGTACCTGTTCAGTGTTGCCACGACTACAACGGTACGATTTGATTCTGATTCAACGGCACTTACTGGGGCAATGACAGCGAATGCCGGTGTCCCTTTTAACGCTCCGCAAGGGCCGAATACTCAGCAAGGCGCGATGGGTGTGCTGCAAACCGAACGCGGCGAAGCGTTCAACGTGACGCTGGGCGCGGCTGTTCAGATTTCCGGGCACTTGCTTTACGAAGAAACTCAGTGAGGGCGACATGGCGACCGCCCTGGAAAACCTCACAACCGCCCGTGATAACCTCGCTCAGATTATCGCGGACAAGACAACGGAATGGGTAGCTGACGGATGCCCGCCGTCCTACTCGATCGATGGCGAGTCAATGAGTTGGAATGAATGGCTCGCCAGTAAAACCGCAGCGATTGCCGAGCTAGACAAAGCAATCGGCAGACTTGGAAAATTCATCGTCCGCAGCCGTGGAAAACCATAAGGGGCTAGAAATGTTCAGCTTTCTCAAGAGTCGAAACGACAGCAAAAAAGCCCCGATTCTTCGCATGCCGAAGCCGGGCATCATCGAGCAATTGAGCGATGACGACGTTGCCGATATGCTACGCCGAACGCCAAAGCACTTCGCGGGAATGCAGTGCTCCGTCCCGTTCACGAGCGTCGCCCTGACCGCGGCAACGGCAAAAACGGTGGTAGGTGTCAAGGCCGCGGCGAACGTGTGTTTGCGAGCACTGGAAATTGGATTCGGCTTCGACGGGGCGACCTCCACAAACGCGGCCGTTGTCTGTGAAATCGGAACATGCACCTGGGCGACGAACAGCCCTGGAACCAACTCTACGAGTGTCACGCCCGCCAAGCAAGACACGGGGCGAGCCGAAACCCCGACGTTCACCGCGGGCAAGACGTGGACCACCGAACCAACCACGATCACAGTGTTGCAGGTGCTTGACCTGCCGCAGTACAACGGGTTTATTGTTCTGCCGCTGGCTCAGTGGTACTCGAATCTGATCGTTCCCGGCGGGGCTGGTCTCGTGCTCCGCCTCACGAGCCCGAACAACGTGAACGTGTCGGGGTATCTCAAAGTCGAGGAATGATCGACCCTAGCCGAGAAGGGCGGGGACGATGATTAGCGCCAGCAACCCGTTCGATTACGAGCACAGGCCATACGAGCCTGCGATTACCGGGAAGCATATCGCCGTAGCGCCGGTCGTTTGGCCGGCTTCCGCAAAACGAGTTTTCAGCGCGGAGCCGTGGCCGGTGGACTACGTTCCACCCGTGACGGCTCGCGTTCTTGCGCCGGTTGCGATCTCGCTTCGTACTCCGCAATCGTGCGTGGTCCGAACAGAGCCGATCCCGCCCTACTTCGTCCCGTTCGTAACTGGCAGGCCGTCGATTGCAGCCCCGACGTTGCCAACTCTGGGGCGTGTGTTTCAAGCCGAGTCGCAGCCGTGGGATTACGTTCCGCCAGTTCGCGGACGTGGGACTGGCGAGCCAAAGGTTCACCAGTTCGGCCGGGTGTTTGTCGCGGACGAATACAAGGTCGACCCGGTAAGCCCGATCATCGGGCGTGGCTATGCGTTGCCGGTTGTTCGATCAGCGACCGGGCAGATCGTCAGAGCGGAATTGCCGTGGCGTGATTATGTGCCGCCCGTGGCCTCGCTGGGCAGCAGGCCGCTTACCGAACATCCGGCGAGATCGAACGGGCGATACGTCCAGGCCGAGCCGTTCCCACGGGACTACATTCCTCCCGTCATGGGCTCGCCAGCGACGACCGCAATCCAGACGTTCCCGCGTTCACAAGGCGCGGTGGTTCCCGCGCCCGATGCGCCGCACTTCCGCGATGCGATTTCGACGCTCAGCGGACGAGGAACGATAACCACCGCATCCAGAACGAATGGTCTCGTTGTTCGGGTGGTCGATTATCCGCTCTACGCGGCAGCGATCACTGGGCGTAATTGGGGAATCGTGGCAGCAACGCCAAGCACGCCTGACACTGTGGCCGCTCCGTACCGCTTGGCAGCCGGACAGATTCACTACGCGGGAGCCGTGGCGGGGCAGACGGGAGGCCAGGGATGAGCATTGCATCGGGGGCAGTTCGCGGCCGTGGAGTCGCCCGCAGCGGAACCGTGCTGATGGCTCGCGTGGTCGGGTACAACAATGTCCCCATTACTCAGGCGAGCTTGTCAGCGATCGCGTTCAGGCTTCGCGATGTGACCGCGGAAAGCAGCGGGACGCAACGCTCATTGACAATCAGCAGTGTCGTTTATGACACGTTGCAAACCACGACAACCGATCCGTCATGGACGGAGGATTCGACCGGGTACAACTTCCGTTACGTTGTTCCTGCCTCCGATGTGACATGGACGCCGGCACTTGATGTGGCGGGAAATCCGATACCGCATCTGTTTCAGGCCGATGTGCTGTTCACTCCGGCATCTGGCGAAGCATTCGTTGTCCCCTTTTTCTTCTGGTCGATTCCAGCGTGGATTGCGTGAGTTATGGCCGATCCTAACCTGATGCACGATTGGAAAGTCTGGAGCAACCGGGAAACGGTCACGGTACGCTCGCGTCGGACGGTGGACGGAGTGACGGATTGGGCCGTCCATTCGGTAAGCGCCAAGCGGCGAGCGCTTCAGTTTCGCGACCTCGCAGCCAGTGGCGGAGTCTATACTCCGCAGGATCTCAAATGGTGCGTGCCGGCGGAACTGATTGCTCCGCTTGGCGACTTGAAGCCGGGCGACATTATCGAGCCGGCGGACGGGGCTCAATGGGTGATGATGCCGGACGGTGTGAGCCTGAACACCTGGAAGTCATGGTGGGGATGCGTCTGCCGCAATCTGGTGGTCGCTCATGATCTTCGGGAATTAATCGACGTGTGGGCGCCGACGAACGCGCAGGACGCGCAAGGCAATCGAGCCCCGACGTTCACGGCGTTGCATAGCAAGATTCCGGGCAGGATTCAGCCGATTGACGGAACGGTGGAGGATTCGCTTGGCAAGCTGGCGATCGTCAAACGCTACACCGCGTACCTAGCCACTCAGCTAACCGTGGCTCAGAATTTGGCGATCACGAACGAGATGCAGCTTCGAATAAATGGGACAGCGACAGCCTACCAGATTGTGGCGTGGAGAAACCCCGATAGTATCGATCGGCTGTTTGAAATCGACCTGGAGATTTTGCCGTGAGCGGCGACGTTGACAACATCGAGGATTTCATCAACCAGATGGAGCTTGCCGGGGCGACAATGCTTCAGCTTGCGGCGCTGGCGTTACAGCAGCAGGCGACGGCTGATCTCCGCCAAGGGAAGAATCCGCCACCGTATTTGACTCCCGCGCCAAGAGGAACTTTCCCGCGCGTTCGTACTGGCTTCTTGGCGTCTTCGATGCTCTATCAGCCTCAGAGCGTGGCCGCAATCCGATCGGCGGGATTCGTGAGGATCGGCTACGCGGCTTCAGCGTTCTACGGCATCGCTCTTGGCAACCGCGGCTGGAAGTGGCTTGAGGATTCGCTCGCCAACGCGATGCCTCAGATTCAGAACCAGGTGTCCGGATTCACCATCCAGGGACCATAAAGGGGACAGAATGCCGATCGTGACTCCCGATGATGTTGCGGCCGGGTGCAAAGCTCGATGGGATGCGTCTCACGTTGCCGATTCAACGCTTGCCCCAAACGGGATTCACCACGGGCGACCGCCGGCGGGAACCGCTCTTCCGTATGGGGTTCTTTCGATCGAGGAAGGCGAATCCGAAGAGTTTTCAGGAGCAACGTACCTTCAGAAATTCATTGCGAAAGTAGCGATCTACGCGCAGTCCGGGGCGAGCGGGCCAGAGACTGACGAGAAGCGGAGAGCGTGCGAGGTGGCTTTTCGACGAACAACGGAGATGACCGTACCGAACGCCGATCAAGTGCTTCACGTCCGACCGATTCCGGGCGGACTTGAGTACGCGCAGCAAATGAAGGAAGGCCAGAACGTAGTTATCGCCAGCGGCGCTTGGGAAGTGCTGATCCAGGCGACCATATAAGGGGACATGAGATGGCAACATTCCGAAGCGGGCATGGAGGCTACGTTCAGATAGCCGTGGATGGCGAGAGCTATTTGACGCTCAATCTGGCCGTGTGGGAACTCAACGACGATTCCCGCAAGACCGAGAACACGCATTCCGGCACGGGCGGGGCGTCAAACTTCGAACACGTTGTCGGGGATGCAAATTGGCGTCTTCAGATCCCGTGGGATGAGGAAGCGACTCCCGAATCGTATGGCCTCAGAAAAGGGGCCAAGGTCTACATTCGCTTCAAGCACGGGTCAGGGTCGATCCTGAAGCAGATCGCGCTAACGCTCGTGGAGCACTTCAAGACCATTAACGATAACGCACAGGACATTGTGCGGGTCGAGATGGACGGATGCGGGGGGACCGTATCGTGATTACGCGCGACGAGGATACCGATTTCTCCGTCTTCGAAAAGAAGTCGCAGCGGGCGGCAGCAGATTCCTTCAATGCCGTCGGCGCGTCGGGGACGTTGCCGCTCGGCAAGCTCGGGTTGCTGATCGTGGCATCGCCGACGCCTGAGGATGAAATCCTGATCAGGATGGAGTTCCGCCGACAATGCCTGCCGTTGTTGCGCAGCCCACTCCAGCAAATCGCGGATGACGTAAAAGGACTTCCGGCAGAGCTTGCGTCGATTGCCGTGCGTGCCGCGGTTGAATTGCAATCGGGGCATTCGGGACGCGGAGAGCCCAGCGAAGAGATGATCTTTTCGCGATTGTACACGCCAGATGGGGCGGCGTTTCGCGTGTGGGCGCTTGCTCGCCACGCTCACCAAGATCTGACGCTTACCGCCGTGCGCGCGGAGATCACCGAAGAAACCGTTATCGAAACGCTCGCGAATCTCTGGCGAGCCTTCCAGCCGAAGGACGCGGCAGAAGATGACGTTGAAAAAAAAGTGACTGGCGAACCTACCTCTCCGGAGTCTGGTCGACGCCATGGCCCAGCCTTTACCGAAAGTTGATCGAAGCGGGCTGGAAACTGCCGGACATTCGAGCGATTACCGTAGCGCAGTGGCAAGGGGTGATGAGGCAGGACGGGCCGGGAAGCGAGATTGTGACGGAGCACAAGGACGAAGACAGTTTCGTGAAGTGGCTGAACAAGCGGCGAGCGGAGAAGGGCCTTGAACCTCTGCCGCTTCCGAGCGAGAGAAAAAAGGAGACGGGGATGAAAGACGAAGATGTGAAAGCTGGCTCGCGAGTGATGACGAGCAACGGGCCGGCCGTCGTGATCTCGGCGGACAAAGCTGCTGGCGGCTGGATTGTGAAGCGGGAGAAGGACGGGCTGACGGCTTTCTATCACGCGTGGGATCTGACTCCGCTTGCGGCGAAACCCGGAAAAGAATGAGGGCTGATCGATGGCTTCCGGCGACGTGCTGGCCAAAAAATATGTTGAGTTCGCTCAGCGTGGCATGGGCTCGATTCAAGCGTTCTTGCGCGACATCGGCAAGGAGGCGACACGCGCCCAGGGTCGCGCGCAACTTCTCAACAAACACCTGAACGACGGAACATATCAGAAGGCCGCGAACCAACTGGCGCAAATTCGACGGCAATACGCGGCCATGGGTCAAGCGGCGCGAATGCAGGACTTGATTGCAGAGAATGGCAAGTTCGCGGGCACGCTGATGGCGATTCAAGAACGCATGCAGGGCGTGACTCGCGCGGCGGGAATCGGCTTCGGGGTTCTGACCGCAACCACGATGGGTTGGGTGACGGCTGGCATGTCTGGGACGATTGAAGCGTATCGATTACAGACGGGATTTTCGTTGCTCTCGCGTGAGATTGCCAGCGTGTTCAAGCCTGCAATCGACACCGTTACCGGCTGGCTGTTCAAGGCGTCAGGTGCGATGCGTGGCATGACCGGGGATCAGCAGTCGCAAGTCCGCTCGTGGGTTCTCTGGACGGCGGGGATTCTGGGGGGCGTGCTGGTTCTTCGCACGCTGGCGGGCACGCTGGCCATGGTATCAGCAGCGTATTTCAAGATGAACGCGGCTGGCAGCGCATCGAACGTGATGCTGGCTCGCATGTTCACGATGCGAAATCTGCTCGTGGCGGGAGGGATCGGGCTCGCCGCTTACGCTGCGAACGAAGCGACTGCGGGGCCAACGGATTCAGCAGAAGATCGGGGGGTGCTGACGAAAACCGGGAACCTTGTCAGCCGCGGGCTCGGATCGACCGTCGACGCTTTTCAATGGATGTTCGACAGCAAATCACGGCCGGAAATTCGCAAACGGGAACGGATGCGAACGCTCGAATCCCGCGAAGAATGGGGCAATCTTAAGGGCGGCGATAAAGAAGAATTGGCCAAACTCAGAGCGGAGAAAAAGCCTCGTTCTGACGTGTCCCTCGACGGTGGCGGCTTCTCTTCGATCGGCACGGCGTGGGATCGCATCGCGACCGAATCGCTCAAGATGAGCGACCCGATGCTGAGGCTCGCCGACGGCATGGACATGCTGACGGTGGTGATGAAGGAACTCAAAGAAACGATGGCGAAACTTGAACGCGGCGCGGCCGATCCGTTCTTCAAAGATCTCGAGAAGTTTGTCTAATGGCACATTGGAAAACGAGAACCGGCGCAACCGTGGCGAACGACCGCAACCCCGATCAGGGTATCGAGGTACGCATTCGCGCATTGGAAGGCAACAAGTCGCTTTACCACGAAGCATGGAAGAGCAACAGTAACACTACCACGATTATTGCTGAGGTCGATTACGAGGCAGGTGCCGGGCCCCAACCGATTGACGGCAACCTCCACACGTTCCGTCGTCACATGCTCGGCAGCGCCCGAGCGTTCGGAGCCGCCGGCAACAGATTTAACCGCATGTATCCTGAGGTCAACCCGCTTGCCCCGTGGCAAGTCTGCGTGGCCTGCGACCTGATCGACGCTTACGGGAACCCGATTCAGAACGCGGTGAAAAAAAACTGGCTGACGTTCGACAAATACGTTTACCAGTGTGTGTTTCAGGGATTGCCATACGAAACACAAATCACGAACGATCAAATTGCTGACGGGCTGTTCAAGGAACGCGACCGCTACACGCTCTGGCGTCGAAAGACCATCTCCCGCGAAATGGAGATTCCAGGAGGCGGCTTCAAAATAGTCGATGGGCCTTTCGCCGGGCAGCCCATCGCAAAAGTTGGGTTCCGAGTCTCTAACGAGATCGAGATGCAGTGTACATGGTACGACGTGCCAGTGTCACGCATCCCCGCAACGATGATTGCCCAGTGCGCTGGACACGTCAATTCCGCGGCGTTCACGATCGACGGTAAATCATGGCCGATCGAAGCAATTTTGTTCAAGGGATGCGAAGAAGAGCGGCACGTTACGGCGACCGGGGATCAAGTCGCAGACCTCAAACTTATCTTCGGTATTCGTGACGCGCCGGCCGGGGCCGGGTGGAATTACTTCCCCGATCGTACTGGCGGATTCCATCTCGTCACTGCTGACGGACTAGATACCGGAACGCGCATGTATCGACGCGCCGATCTTGAGCAGATTTTCATTCCGGAGCCGTAATCGTGAGCCTGCCGATTTATCCGATGATCCGCCCAGGCGATTCGCGAACGCTCAACCGGCTCGCTTCGGACGTGTCGCGCCTTGACGCTGATCTTGTTCGCGGGCGCAACGCGTACCCCGACGATAACAAACCATTCATGGCGTACATTTCCGGGAATCTTGCGGGCGCTCATTCGTGGTACAAACTCGTTTCCATGGACGATGGGGATAACGATCAGGACGGGTGGGGGCTGGAGGGGACGGTCAGCGGATCGGGCAACGTCCTCCCCGCGTATGCTCTCGATGGATCGACGGTTGCAACCGGCTCGGTAGTCCTGATGTGGTTCGCCGACGTGGGAAGCGAGATGCGGTTTATTCCGCCAGCTTCTGGCGGCGCTATCGACCTCACCGGCCGCACCGGTTCCATCGCCGACGTGACTGCTCTGCAAATCCTGCGCGGCGTGATAAGCGGCACGGCCGGGGCCGCGGTGTTCACGCCGGACGATGCGAGCGCGAGTTTGCCGGGGATTGTGAGCGTTGGCGATCAAACATGGACAGGGACGAAAACAGCAGTGGGAGAATTTGTCTCTTCTGACCCAGGCCTGACAACGCGGACGCTCGGAATAAACGCTGCCGGGTTGCTTCAGATTCACGCAAGCCACAACGCTACCGACCCGGAAATTCTTCTGCAATTCGACAATACCCCAGCCGCGCCAAACGTGAGACTTATGTGCGGGTCTGCCGCTCCGTATTACAGCATTTTTCACAGCGGGACAACGTACGCTGGTGCTACTGGTGCTGACGCGATCGGCAACACATTCCAGGGAGGAATTGTACACACGATCAGCGGCACGCTACCGCCACCAACCGCAATCGACGGAGGCACCTGGACCTAATGGCCACCATCATCCAATTCAAGCGAGCAGCAAGTCCAGGTGCTTCAGCACTGGCCGAAGGCGAGCCCGCATTTACCACTGGACAAAACCGCCTCTATATTGGGGACACGGACGACGGCAACGCGCCGATGGCGTGCCGAATGAAGTTGGACGGAACGGCGGCACCAGGAGCAACGGACGATGCCGATGATGGGTTCAGCGTTGGTTCTGTGTGGGTCGACACGACAAACGACAAAGCATACGTTTGCGTTGATGCGACAGCGACGGCGGCAGTGTGGAAGGAAACGTCAAACGTTTCCGGTTCCTCTCCACCCTTCAACGATTCGACTGTCCTGATCCAAGACGCAGCCGACAACACGAAAACGATGCGATTCGAGCTTGGCGGATTTCTCCCCGCATCGGCTCGCGTTCTCACTCCGCAGGACGCAGATTACACGCTCGAAAACACCGGGCACGCATCGAAGCACGTCAGCGGCGGCAGCGATTCGATCAAGCTGGATGACCTCGCGGCGCCCGACGACAACACGGATTTGAACGCATCGGCGTTGAGCCATGGGTTGATGCCGAAACTGACCGGATCAACCACGACGTTCTTCCGGTCGGATGGCACGCAAGCAACGCCAGCGGGAACGCTAGACATTAACGGCCTGACGCTTGGCTACTTCACGTCCGGCAGCGACACCATCGCTTACTATGACGTGACAGCAGCAGCGAACCGGAAGGCTTATCCAGGCTACATAGCCCAGCAAACGGCGACGATGATCCATGGACGAATCTCCACGGAATCAGGCGTGCCAGTGAGCACGTCAGACCGCGCCGGGCAGTCAACACTCTATTGGGTCGGTGATGGGTTGCTGCCGGGGAAAACGGCCAACGGGTGGACGTGGACCACACCTCCGTCATCGGTGGCGCTCAGCGGATTGACCACCGGGAAGAACTACGACGTGTTCTTCGATGCCGTGGGTGGCATGGATCTCGGCACAGCGTGGACGAACGACACGACGCGGGCTCTCGCGCTGTCTACCGATCATGGTCTCGTGGTCAACAATGCCAGCTTCACCAGAGTCATCGGCGGCGGGACCGTGAGCGCAGGCTATGGCGTGTATCTCGGCACGATCCGGGCCGTGAGCGCGACGACCACCGATGACACTGAAGCCAAGCGTTTCGTGTGGAATTTCTTCAGCCGAGTTCGCCGGCCGATTCGCAAACTCGAATCGACTGACTCATGGTCATATACCACGGCATCGTGGCGTCAGATGAACAATTCGACGGCGAATCAAGTAGCAGTGATCCAAGGCTATGCGGGTCATTCGTGCCTGGATTTGTGGGCACACGCTTACGCCAGCAGCACCTCGGCAAACTTGGCATCGTTCGTCGGCATCGGCGAGGATGGCACGAGCGCGATAGCAACCGGGTGCGTGCCGAGAACGATCTACATTTACCCAGCTGGCGGCGTCGCTTCTGGCTCGTCGCATCTGGTGAGGCATCCCGGCATCGGCTACCACTACTACGCGCAGTTGGAATACGGCAACACCGGGTTCACTTTCTATGGTGACGCTGGCGCGCCAACGCTCATCCAAAACGGGCTTCAGGGCGTGTGGGAGTGTTAAAAAGGGGACGGTATGAGCAAGATCGTTCTCGTGGCACTGGGTCAGAGCAACAGCATTTTCTACGGTCATACGCCGTGGCCACTGCCGGGAAACAACACGGCGCCGGGAGCGGTTTTCTACAACTATCTCACCGGGCTTTTCACGCCAGCAGCAGACCCGCTTCCAGGGTTCACGATTCCGGGGCCGGGCTACGGCGGGTCGATCTGGACAAGACTCATGTATCTGCTGTCCATCGAGCCGGCGGGACCGCGTAAGCCATGGCCGGACATGGTGTGCATCGCTCCGATCGGCCATGCCTCTGCGGGCTCGGCCGTGTGGCGGCAGGACGGGCCGTCATTCCCGCGCATCGCTCAGGTAAGGGCGGCAGTGGCAGCGCTGGGATTGTCCATCGGTGGCTATCTCTGGATGAACGGGGAGACCGACGGAGCGGACCTATCAATGAGCTATGGCCAGCACACGGCGAACGTGCAAAACCTCGTGGAAGGCATTCGGCTTCAGGGTTGCGATGCGCCGTTCTTCGCGGCTGGTTGCACCACTTGCCGGAACGGAGTGGGTCCGTCGTTCGAGCAGATCGACGGGCCGACACGCACGCCGAAAATCAAGCGGGTAACGTCGCTCAGGCTCGAACAATCACGACTGCCGGACGTGTTGGCGTGGGCCGGTGTGGAGCGTGGGCCAGATCTGGATATCATCGCGGCCACCGCTCCGAGTCGATGGGATGGATGCCACCTCGGAGACATTGGCCAGTTTGTTGCGGCGGAGATGTGGCGCGAAACTCTGCTTGATGCGAGCGCAAACCAAATCATTAACTGAGGAGCAATATGGACCCGAAAATGGTGATATCGGCATTCGAACAGATCGCCAAATCATACGGCGAATTACACGCGCGGAACTCGGGATGTGAAGAATTGACAACCAAGCTGAACGCTGAAATTGTTCGGATCTGCAAACTGCTCGCCGAGCGAGACAAGGAAATCGATGGGCTCAAGCGGCAATTGGAAGCCGAACTACCGCGATTGGCTCGCGAAATCGACGGCTGGAAGGCGAAGTACGCGAAAGCGGAAAGCGAAGTCGCGACGACTGCCGTAGATATGGCCGGACTTGCGGCAGAACTGACCGAAGTGAAAAAGATACTCAACGAGGAGACTAATCGCGCTGACGCTCTCGCGCAGAAGTACGACCCAGAAATCAAAGCGGCAGCGAAGGCAGCAGCAGAAGCTGAAACGAA
>OFRG01000360.1_pt1 | contig 18778 bp, 21 predicted proteins | sample 1543071 | NCBI WGS metagenome assembly OFRG01 (sample SAMN07774222, study PRJEB24372) | wastewater metagenome | isolation source: WWTP Verbania (Effluent) | place: Italy: Verbania | collected 2015-12
TCAGCCATCGGGTCGGCGTTGCGGCGTTGCAAGATTTCAGCGGCGGCCCGGCGCTGAGCCCCGCGCACGGCCCGTTCCGTTCGTGTGCCTTCCGTGGTTGGCGCGGCCACCGCCATGCGCTCCAATTCCCCATTGGGCAGGCCATTCATGCGGCTTGCCGCATCGAACGTCTCGCGCCGGATTTCGTAAGCCGCCGCCGCATTATCGCCCAAGGCGCTGCGCACCGTCGCCACGCTCGGCGCATTGACGGCTTGCTCGCCGATCTCCCACATATCCGATGCGGCGCTGATCTGTTCGCGAACCTGCGTGCGCCACGCAGCGGCGCGGCGCTCAAGCTCGCGATCAATGCCCTCCACCAGCCGCGCGCGCTGCACGGGCGTCAGGCTTTGCAGCAGAACGCCTTCGCTCCCCTCCCGCGTCAGCAGCCCCCGCACGCCCCTAGGGTCTCGTTGCGCCCGCAATTCCCAAATCTGCCCCGCGATCTCGCCGCGTTGCTGGTTGACCATCTCCTCGACGACTTCCGGCCCCATACCGTTGCGTGTCCCAAAGAGCCGGGCTTCCTCGTCGATCACACCGACATTGCGCAGCACTTCCATATCGTCGAACGGCGCAGCCAGGGCGCTCCGGCCCGCGGCGGACAAGCGCGCTTCGGACACGTCATTCTCGTAGACCCGGAATTGGTCGGACGAATATTGATCTACACGGGTAAAGGCGCTGTCACGTCGGCGGGTTGCAGCCTCGGTAAATGCCGCGCGGGCGCGGTCGCTTCTGGCGCCGGCCGCAATCTCCTCGATCTGGCGATCGTAATTCTGGCGTAGGCCCTCACGCGCATCGAGCGCATTTCGGCCCCGCAGCGTCATAAATCCCGTGTCGGGATTGTGCATCGCCTCGCGCTCAAACTCGCTCAGACGCGTATCGAGATCACGCGCGTTGGCTTCATCGAAACGCTGATCAATCTCTTCGGCCGCAACAGCGACTTGGCCCAGCCCTTGGCTGACACGGGACAAGGACTGCGCAAACGATTGCGACGCTTGCGCTTCTTGTGCGCCGAACGCATCGGGCGACGCGGTGACGCGCGAGCGGCCTGTGCCGGTCTCTAATTGTGCGCGATCCTGAATGACAGGGATTGTTGGCATCAGAATCGAAGCCCAATAACAAAAGCGCTCGGATCAATCGCGGGGTAGACTTCGTAAGAAACTTGCTGACCGTAAGACGTGGTGTCGAAGTGCTGGACTTGAGTTGCGACGCGCTCTGACCGCGCGATCTCCGTCAGCACTTCCGGCCGGGCGCGCTGTTGGGCGCGGAACAATGTCGGCGCTCTTGCCCGAATCGCGAGGTCAAGGCGCGCATCGTAAGCGATGCGCCGAAACCGACCGCCAGGCCCCGTCTTGCCGGCGGCAGGCGTAGAGGACGACACCGAAGAAACGGTGTCGTCGGCCTCGGTAACGGCGAGTGTTGCGGTGATTGCAGCCATGCGCCTTAAGTATAGCGGTGCGCTGGCGCGGCGCGGGCTTAGGCGTTGCCGCCCGTCAGCGTGAAGGAAGTCACGTCAAACGTGTCGGAAATCGCCAGCACGACGGCGGAAGCGATCATGTCGCCGCCCCCGCCCGACACCGTAACCGAGCCCTGGAGATGGCAGGTTGAGCCGGCGGCGTTGAAGATGCGCCAGTGCGCCGCCGTGCCGTTCGCGACCGCCACCCCGCTCCACGTCCCAGCGAGCGCCTTAGCCCCGCTGGCGGCGTCGGCCATCCAGTTGGATGGAAGGGTAAGCTCAACAAGAAGCGTGCCCGTGGACGATGCAGCGCAATTGGCGGGCTGGCCCCCGCTGCGGATTTGTAGGAGCGGCGCCGTGCTCACGGCGGTCTCAATCGCATCCAGCCGCGCGTTGCGCACAGCGACGGAATATTGCAGCGCCAAGGCTTAGGCCCCGACGCGCAGCTTTGCGCCTTTTGTGGCGGTGCTGCCGGGCTGAATCCACCGGCTCGATACGCTGGCCGCGCCTTCCAGCAACGAGCCGGCCGCGCCGACATAGCCTGCACGACGCGCGCTCTCCCCTGCCCGTAGAGCGCTCGCGCCCTCCATTTCCGTGAGCTTGGCAGAATCCAGATAGTCGCGGCGCTCTTTGTCGGTGGTGCGCAGATCGGTGATCTCGTTGCGGCCGAGAATGTTGCGGTCGATGCTGTAGGCGCGCTCCACATCGCTGACCACATCTGCGGCGCTGCCGAAGTTCGGATCGATCCCCATTGCCGCGGCCCGTGCAATGGCCTCGCCCTTCTCGCCCCGGCGCGTCTCGCCCAGCCGACGCCGCTCGATCGCCGCGCCTTCTCTGACGTTGACTTGATCAGTTTCGACGGCTTGAGCGTTGCGGCGCAGCACGGAGGCGTTAAACTGCGCGGCCTGGTTCGTGGCCTGCGCCGATTGATAGGCCGCATTGCCCTGCTTCACGGACGAATAGGCATTGACGGCGGCCGAGCCAGCCGTCGCAATGGTCGAAGCTATCTTCAGTGCAGCGGGAACTTGGACGCACATCAGGCGGCTCGCTTCTTCATCTCGAACGGCAAAAACGGCGCGCCCCGCACATCGAAGCCCTCGCCAAAGGTAAACCCGCACCATGTCAGGTATCGGATCGCCCGGCGATTATGGGCGTGGACGATGTTGTAGAGGCGTTCGGCTTCGCCCTGCATCCGGGCTAGATAGATTGGCGTCAGACGCAGTAAAGTCCGCGCATGACGCTCGATCCCGTTTGCGGCGAGCATCCAGGGATAGGCTTCTTCCGCGAGCAAACCGTCTTGGCCGAGCCCAAAGATGCAGACGACTTCGCCGTCAATCTCCGCCGCATAAGCCCAAAGCGCTTGGGCTACGCTTTCGCCCAACGCCTCGCGTGGCTCCATGCCCCCAACCAGACGACACTCGTCTTGATCGATCTCACGCATGTTCGCGGCGAGCGCGTCCATGTCAGCTTCGGTGGGCGGGCGAAACTTCATTCGCCGTCTTCGCTCGACGCGACACTGGTCCCGAAGTTCGGACGCATTCGGTCGGTGCGCTCGCGATGATTGGCCGGCAGCTTGTAACTGCGCGGAGCCCGTGACGCTTGCACCAACGTCAGCCACGACGTGACTTCCGCCGTCGTCGCGGCGCGCTCGCCGAAATTGTCGTCTGGCATGGTTACGGCCCTCCGAAGGTCACGTCTTTGTAGAAGCCGAGAATCTCCATCGGCAGAGGCTGGCTCTGGCGGATCAGCACCGCGCCATAGATGTCGCCTCCCCCATCCACGGAGAGCGGATTGGTGTCGCCCGAGAACGGCTGGATCGGATCGTCCCAATCTTCCACGTCACGGGTCTTGAGTTCTTTGATCAGGCTCGGTTGCGAGGCCAGCCCATATTTGATCCCGCGCGTTGCGTTGAGTTTCAGCACCAGCGCATTGACGGTCTTTTGTCTTCCCTGCGACGCGCCGCTTTGCGTGTCCTGCGTGATCGGAAGATCGATAATGTCTGCGGTATAAGTCAGCCCCACATGCGCCGGCCCGCTCGCAGATTTGGCCGTGCTCAGCGTGATCTGCCCATTGCTCACCGTGAACGGGCCTTGCACATTGCCATCCACCAGAGCCGACACTGATTGGCCTTCTAGGTGATGGAGATTTGGAACCACGCTTGTCAGCGAACCAGAATAAGTCACGCCCGCATCGACGAAATAGCAATCGTCTACGTTGGTGATGGAATTGGACGAGTTGAACGTCGGCACCCAGCGCGGCGCGATGCGCTCGATATAGCGCTTGGTCACGGAATTGATGGTGCGCTTGACCACGAGATACACATCGTCTTGGCTGTCGCCTTCGATGCAGCAGCAGGATTCCACCACGCCATATCCGGTCGCGCTTGCCCCTGAACCAAACGTCCCGCCGACATAGCAGCGGGTCCACGCGAAAGTGTTTTGGTCTTCCACGAATGTCAGCGCCAGCAGCACGCCGTCGCTGCGCACGCACCACACGATGGAATCCGGGTCTTGCTGATAGCACCAGTCCACGATCGTAAAGCCGCGAAACAGATGCGGAGCCAGCAAGGTCAGATCATTGGAGCGAAACCCGTCCTTCTCGAACGAATAGCCAAACGCGCGGATCACGGCGCCCTGGCGTTGAACGTAAAGCCCGATGTCCCCTACCGCGATCGGCTTAAGCCTGCGTGATCCACGCGCAGTGTGCGGCGTCGTGACGAGCGAGCTGGGCGTGATGAATTGCGTGACGCCTCCGCCCTCCACGGTCCATTCGCGATCCGTGGTGAAGATGGAAAGCTTCTTGAGGCTCAGCAATCCCTGCACCGCGTTGACGCCGGGGCGCAGCTCAAAGCTCACCGCATCGTCGGCCTTGGCCGGAACGGCAACGTTGAAATTGTCGTAGCGGTTGGAGACCGATAGCCATACGCCTGCAGGTGTATTGATGGTCTGCGCGTAGCAGAGCCGGCCTTCGTGAAACTCGCACACAGCAGGGTAATTGCTGGTCGAGCCGAACGGATTGCGCGAACCTGGCGGGGCGTCGCCCAGATCAGGCAGGATGTTGTTGTCGATAAAGCTCGTGCCGGTCGTGCCGCCGATCAGGCCATAGACGCCGTTGTCATCCTTGTAGACGATGTAGCGTTGCGCCCCGCTCGCGCCGGTCCAGCCCACGGTGTTGTAGTTTCCAGATACCGTCAGATCATTGGTGCAAGTCGCGGCCGAAGTCGGCAGGCTTTCTTCGCCCGTGTCTTCATCGACGGCGGTGATCTTATAGCCATAGGTGGTTGCGCCAGAACCTACCGTGGCCGTCGCCGTGGGGCTTGTCGGCGAAGCCTGCACCGGGCCAAACGTCACGGAGTTGATCGTCCATGTGGCGTGCCCAGAGCGCGTCAGTTTGCGCGGGGCATAGCCCATATGGGTGAGATACATCGTGTCGGCGGTTTGCGCGTAACCGATGTCAAAGACTTCTGTGCTGTCATAGGGAAAGGTGAGTTGATAGAGCCGCGCTACCGTCCCGCCGCTTGAGTAAGCCGTAAGGCTCGCGGTGCTGATCGACGTTCCGTAGAGATCGGTGAGCGTGAACGTGTTGGCCGTGGGCACAGTTGCGACGATAAACACCCGCCCATTGACTTGGCTGACGCTGGAAAGCTCTAAGCCGGTGACGCCCGTGATGTAGACGCGCTCTCCGACCGATGCGCCGTGCGAGGTCGAGGTGAACACACCAGGGCTCGCCGCGGTGCATGCGGTGATGTTGGTCGCGGTGCGCAGGATTTGCCCGCCGTCCATGATCGGGCGCCAGACTTCATCGCCGATCTCGCCAGCATAAGTTTGCGTCACCCCAAACTGAAACGGTATCAGGCGCGTCGCCTTGGACGAATCGCGCACTTCGCCCACAAACAACGTGCCGGGCCGATTGAGCACCGAGCCATATTTGGAGATCACCACGTTCTTGGCCGTAGCGAGCGAAGCGGAATACTTATCGAGGTCGGTTCGCCCGGTCAGCGCAGGCGCTATCTCGCCGCCCGCAAACGCCGCCTGCCCTACCCGCACCGGCATTAGCGAGCCCTCTGCCAGTCAGGCATGCCTTCGTCTGCGGTCTTGATCAGCATATGCTCTGCGTCCCCGCGCGCGATGGCGTAGCCAAGCGCGTTGTTGAAGCCGCCGAGCATGTCGCCGAAGAGTTTATTTTCCAGGCGCAGTGGCTGCACCAGATAATGCGCGAGATACCAGCTCACGCATTCGGTGAAGCTCGGCGCAAACTTGGTCACGTCGGAGACTTGCTTGGCGTAAACGCCGCGGGCGCTGGCCTCGTCGGTGTAGATCACATCGCCCTGGCTCATGAAGCGGATGGGATTGCCCGGATCGAACGCGCCCGTGTTGCCGAGGATCAGACGAAACGACAGGCAATCACTGGGCCGCTGATAGGCGTAGCCCCAATCATCATCGAGCGCGTTGGTGACTTGTTCCAGCGTCAGCGTGGTCTTGGAATGGCGCCACAGTGCAGCCTCGGTGACGAAGTCGCGGCAATGGGGATAGAGTTCATTGGCCCATTGCGCCTCGGTCGATTCCTCGGTGAGAGATTCGATGCGCTTCTTGCCGAGCTTGGCGAGCGCAAGATTGGCGATCTGCGTTGCGGAAGCGGCCATAGGTCTCCCCTATTAGCCAAACACCAGCGCGGACGAAACGACAGCGGCGCCGGTCAGGGGTTTAGCGACGGCGCAGAAATCAGCGGTCTCAGCAGAATCCGTCAGCGTGCCCGTGAAAATACCGGTCGCAGCCGTGACGATGGTGAAGTGCTTCTTGGCTGTGAGCGTCGTCAGGAGTGATCCCACGGTCGCCACCAGCGATCCTGAGTAAGCCGTGGCTGTAAGGCCAACGCCCGTCGCGTCGGCGGAGAACCACAAGTCCAGCCGATGCACAGCGGCGACCGTCGTGCCAGATGCGTTCTTCACCGTAACTGTGATGACGCTTTCGTTGTTCGCGCCGGCCGTTGTGGCGACTGTGACCGTCGTCGCCGTGACGCCAAGATTAGTAAGGGCCACAGCGCGATCGGGGAGATCAGAGAGATTGTTGCGCGAACGCAGTTCATCGCCCATCGATTCCGAGAGCGTGACGCCGGAGTTTGGATTTGTCGGCATCGCTTAAGACGCTTGCGCGGGCGCGCGGCGGCGCGGCGCAGGACGGAGCGGCGTTGCTTCTGGCGTCACATCGCGGATCGCGGCAAAGCCATCGGCGTCGGTGAGCGCACGGGTCATGCCCGATTTCGGCGGCTTCAGCGGCGTGGTGGGAGCGGAAGATTCCGCCCCCACCGTCGCCCGTTGCCCAGCTGCGACAAGAGCGCGGACACGCTCTTGCGCAGCTTCGTTGATCGGCTCCATCCACTTGCCGGGCGTGCCCTCGAAATCGAACTCGTCGCCCTGCTCGGCGCGCTGGCCCGTGCCAACGCGATAGTCGAACTTGGCGAACGCGATTTCCGTGGGCTGAGAGAAGAAACCCTTCTCCAGCGCACAGCGATATCGAGGCGTTTGCGACATATGTAATGGCTCCGGTTGTCGTTAGAACGAGTTCGTCTCGCCCGCGTTTTGGTTGTAGGCGTACCAATCGTCGGGACGATCAGACAGCCACGAAGAGACCGTGCCGCCGGCCGAGAACGGCGCCGTGCCGACGTTGTATTCAACCTGGAGATAGCGCTCCATGTTGACGCGCGGCAGCGGCGTGACGTAGCGCAGGCCAGCCGTGACGCTCGCAACCGCCAGGGCCGAGACTTGCGTCACGATCAGCGCCGTTGAGGTCATGCCGGTGTTGTTGTCGCCAACGAGTTTGATCGTCAGCGTCGCCGAACCCGTGCTCGTCGCCGTCGATTCGATCCTCGTGTAGAGGTAGAGATCGCTGGTCGCGAGATTGCGATAGAGGTTGCCCGACGCCATCGGCCCCATGTCGAGGACGTTGGTCGAAGTGACGTTCGTGACCGCGCCCGCCGTCGTAACGAGGGAGTCGGCAAAGATGAGCTTACCGTCAATCATTGGTTGCCTCCCTTAGCTTACAACGGCTTCAGACACGGTGAGCGCGTTAGACGTGCGCACCGGTCGTCCGCGGAACTTGGTGATGTCTTGGCCGCCGTGGTTGTCGAAGGTGAACCCGCCGCCCGCTTTCACGTCCGCACGCACGCCAAGCTCCCACGCCGTGAGGACGGTGGAGTTGCCGTAGATGCAGGCGCGGCTGCGGTACTGCGAGGGAATCTTCGCGAGGCCCTGGATGACGTAGTTCGTCAGGGCTTGCTGGTTGGCGACCGTGCCCACCAGATCGCTGACATCGATGTTGGCGATCCGAACGATGGCGCGCCAGTCACGGATGCAGAGACCGTAGTTCCACTTGTATTCGTCCATCAGCGCGCGGAAGCGATAGTTGTTGCCGTCGAACGCATCACCTTCGCCAAGGTCGCGGTGATCGAGGCCCATCGGAAGACCGGGGGGCACGATGCCGTGAACCGTGTCTTCGCCCCAAGCGATGATCCAGATCGAGGAGTTGTCGCCCGAGTTGGAGCCGGCGGAGATGACGTGGTCCTTGGTGTTGGCGGTCGTGTTGTCCTTGAAGTAGTAGTGAAGGCCGGCGATTTTATCGTCGTCGGTCGTGGGGTTCGCCACCGGATCGCCGTAGATGATGGTATCGGCGACGGTTTGAGCCATCGCTTGCATGTGCGGGCGCGCCTCGGAGAGACGAACCGCAGCGGCGTTGCCGCCGAGATTGGCGAGGTCAACGTCAAGTTCGGTGCGGGCCGCAGCCTGGCACATGGTGAACTCGACTTGCGCCGTCGCCGAACGGGTCGCTGCAACACCTTTGTTGTAGCGGCGGTGAGAGATGCTCGGCAGGCCCGCGCGCACGGTCGTCTTGTGCGATTGGGGCAGGTTTGCCGGCTTCCAGGGGATGTCGTCCAGCATTTCGTCCTGCCGATCGAGCAGTTCGACGATGGTGGCGACTTTGCCGTTGGCGTCAGTACGGGACTTGTACTCAGCCAGCGTGAAAACGTCGTTGCCGACGATGGCCATGATGATTACTCCTGTGTTTTGAACATGCTGGGCCACAGATGCTCGGCCGCGCTTTTGGGCGCGGATTGAGCAGCAGCGTCAGCGGTGACGAGCGAGTCTTCGGAGAGCTTCGATCCGGCGCGGGCGAGCAGCGAGAACAGCAGCGGGTTGTTGGCCAGCTTCCATTCGTTCAGCATGGACGTGAGTTCGGCCGCCTCTTTCGGGGAATCCGAAAGCGCGACGATGGCTTTCTTGACGAGCGCCCGGCTCTCGGGGAGTTTGTCTCCGCCGAACTCAGGGTGCGCCTTGGTGGCCTTGGTCCATTCCGAGACGAGCTTGGTGTGATCCGCGACTTGTTGGGTGCGGATGCCTTCGCTCGTTTTCGCTGCTAGTTCCGCGTAGATGGAAACCAGCTTTTGCGCGTTGTCCTGGGAGAGATTGAGTTCTTTGAACACCGGCATGGCTTGCGCCAGAGCGGTGTCGTCAAGCTCCATCCCGTCAGGAAGCGTGAAAGCCTCATACGTCTCCGGCGCTGCGTCCTTTTTGTCGTCGGCTTGGCCGTCCGCTTTATCAGGAGAATTGCCGTCGTCGTCGTCGGCTAGGAGCGAGGCGTCGGACTTATCGCCCTCTTCCTTCGCTCCATCTTTGCCAGCCTTCTTGTCGTCGGCCGGCTTGGATTTGGTGGTTGTTTCTTTAGGCGTCCCGCTTTCTGCGGGCGGCGCGTTGTTCGTCGCGCCGTCGTCGTCCAGCAAAGATGCATCGGTCGCATCGACCGTCGTGTCTGCTACGGCTGGAGTTTCGACCGCCATAAATCCCTCGGATGCGCGAGGCTTGCGCATTGCCGGTCATTATCGGGGCAGATTGGTTGCCGGGGTGTTAGGCGTCGGATTTAGGTTTGCTTAACCGTCTGCGCGCCCGTGTTTGCGAGCTTTGCAAACGTCGCGAGCGCTTGGCCCACGACTTGATCCATGTTCATGTAGCGATAGGTGGCGAGGCGGCCGACAAAGGTCACGTTCTCCGTGGCGTCCGCGAGTTCTTCGTAGCGCTTGTAGAGCGCGGCGGCTTCTGGCGACGGGATCGGGTAATAGGGCTCGCCTTCGGCGGTCGGGTATTCGTGCAAGTAGTAGAAATGGCGCTTCGCTGTATCTGTGAGCCAAGCCATGTCCGTTGAGCGTGTCGCGCCGGTTTCGCTGGGCCAATTCACAGTGGGCGCGCCCGGCGAGCGGCCATGCGCCGGACTATAATGACCGCCTTCCTCAAACTGCATGGAGCGGTACGGCAGCGGCCCGAATCGCTGGCCAAAATAATCGTCAACGGGGCCAGTCCATACAGTGCGATACGGAAGCGCCGCCCCGCTTCCGCCCTTGGCGCCCAGCGTCACATCAATCAACGGATGATACAGCATCCGCTCAAACAGCGCCGTGTAACCGTCTCGCGGCATGGCCTGGTGCTTGTCCGTAAAGTAGCGATCCTCGCGATCGAATCGCAGCGGGATGCGCGCCGTCACGGACTTGTCGAGTTCGCTTGGATCGCGGCCCCACATCTTCGTGGTGTAGCCCTTGAAGAACGCTTCGTAGAGCCGCCGGCCGATCGTCGATAGACACTGATCCTCTGCGGTGCGAACCTCCCTGCCCGCTTCCCACGACGCTGCGACTTCCGCTGCGATGAAGGCGCGCATCCCCGCCTCGTCGAGACGGAGCCCGAACAGCCCGTTGACCGTATCGAGATTGATCGGCATCGGCAGGAGCTTGCCGTCAACGCTTGCCAGCACGCGATGTTCGTAGGCTCGCCACTCTGTAAAGCGGCTGAGATAGTCGAACACCTTGTCGGAATTGGTGTGGAAGATGTGCGGCCCGTATTTGTGGACCCGCACGCCTTGTTCGTTCACATAGTCATAGGCGTTGCCGCCGATATGGTCGCGCTTGTCGATGACGAGAACACGCTGGCCTGCATCTGCATACTGGCGCGCCATGACAGAGCCTGCGAAACCGGCGCCGACGACGAGAACGTCATAGGTCACTGAAGACTGCTTTCGCTTCGCGGTGAAATTGGCTGCGCTCAAAGTTGGGGGCGGGCGGCGGCTCTGGTTCGTTTGCCATGCGCGAGATCGCTGATATTCTCGCACATACCTTGAGCACCACGTCGCGCTCATCAAGCGGATTGACGCATGTGCTCATAAACTCCCGGCCGGCGCCGACGCGAGCGGTCAGCGGACTGCATCCCATCGACAGCGCCTCACGCGGCATGCGATCCTTGCCGGGGAAGTTCCCCAGATCGACATAGACCCGCGCCGTCGCAAACAATGTGGCGAGGTCGCACCGATCCATCCCTTGCACGCGCACGCACTCAATCTCTGGATCGATCGCGCGCACCTGCGCTATGATGGCGTCCAGATCGGCAATGACCTTGTGCGGCGTGGCGTTGAACGCGACAAGCTTGGGCCGCTCCGCCATCGGAAGCGGCGTGGCGTAAGCGCGAAGGTCAACGGTGTAGTCCGTGAGAAACGCGCCGGCCGCTGGCGTCAGACCAAGGCTCACGATGAAGCGATTGGCGTACTGGCTTTGCGCAGCGTGAAAGACGTTCGGTTTGCGCAGATGGTTGAGGTTGATCTGGCTCAGCGCCGCGAACGCATTGTCCACCGAGAGCCACCAGATCAGCACCGTGGCCTTGTCGAAGTACGGCGTCAGATGGAGGAGCGTTTCGGGCAGCACGATGACATTGCCCGGCGCGTTCGGCGCTTCGGCCGCGGGCTCGGTGCGATAGCAGGCATAGTCTTCGATCGTGTTGGATCGAGCCCCAAAGCGATAGCCCTCCCCTACGGGAGAGCGCAGCAAAGCCCCGATCTGGGGCCGGTCGAAATAGACCATGCGAGCGTCAAAGCCCTGCGAGAGCAGCGCGTCGGAAAGCTGATGCGTCGCTTCGGGTCCGCCCGTGCGAACGCCATGCAGCGCGAAGATGTAGATGGGCTTGCTCATTCCTCGCCGTCGTCGTCTTCCTGGGTCTCTTGCGCCTGTGCTTTCCTGCGCTTGGGCTTTTCGTTCTCCTCGCGCATGAGCTGCCAGCCTTCCCAATCGGCTTGCTTGGCGGCTTTGGCGAGTTCGATCCCGACGAAGCGCCGGCCTGGGTCAGCGTCTGCATCTTCCACGCCCGCCGTCCGCGCATAAAACCACCACAGAAACGCACGCCCGTCAGCGCTTTGCAGCGTCTGGCGCATGCCCTCTTCCACCGCGGCGACCAGACGGCGCTCCTCGTTCTCATGCGCCCTGGCGGCGCGATCAGCGGCGCTCACGCTGCGTTCTCCGTTACGAGGTCTTCCGGCGCCATCCACGTCTCAGGCAACATGCCGAAGTTGGATTGGCCTACATGCTCCACCAACAGCGAAAGCCGCGCGTCCATCCAGATATCAAACCCGGCCTTGCGCGCCGTGTGGCAGAACGTCGAATCCGTCGTGGTGACAAGCGTGCGCTTATGGCCCGTGATCGCCGCTTCGCCATGCACGAACACGGCCGCTTTCATTCCCTCCGGCAGAGGCGGCGTCGATTGCGCTGTCCGATACGCCTGCACCGCATTGATCGCGTTCATCGAGATCAGCGTCAGCCCCATCGGCACAAACTCAACCTTGCGCACCGCATCGCCTTCGACGAGACTCAGAAACGTGATGTCGCTGCCGTCTTCTTCGTGGCCCATATAGCGCAGATTGGCCTTCTGGTCCGCGAGATTTCGCGCGAGCAAGTCATGATCCTTGAACGGATAGACACAGCCCACGATGTCCTTTTTGTGCGAGAGCAGCAACGTCAGCGCTTCGCCCGGAAACGCCATGTCGGTTTCCACGAACAGGATATAATCCACGTCTTTCTCTTGAGCGAGATCGACAAGCGTGTTCTGGTTTTCTGCGATGTTTGAGCCGGCGCAGCCTTCCCAGCGCATGATGCATGTTTCAGGGCTGGTCGCCGCGAAGATCGCGTGGATCGACTTGAAATAGGCCATGTGCCCGTGCCCCGCATGGGGCGACGCAATGAGCACTTTAGGGCGTGGTTTGGTCAGATCGAGCATGGAGCCATAGGCGCTGCGCTTCGGTAAACGGCCCGTTAAACCGGCGCGCCCTCTTCTCCCGCGGGCATAGCGCCTTCCAGCATGGCTTGAAGCGCGCCTTTGCCCCCGCCCACGTTGGTCTCCGAGAGCGCCTTGGCTGCCCCGGCCATATCCTTCATTGCGGGAGCGGCGGCGGCGGCTTGTTGCATCTGCTGTTGCTCGGCGCGCTGCTGCTTGATCGCTTCAACCTTATCGTCCGAACGGATCATTTTGTTCGGCAGGCCAAGTTGATCGGCCAGTTCGTCAATGACCTGTTCCCCATCGATCTTATCGAGCATGTCGGGGAAGGCTTGCATCATAGCGGGGTTGGTCGCGAGCATAAGCACGCGCTCGATGTTGGAGACGCCAACCGCCTTTTGCACTTGGGCCAGCGACGAAATGTATTGCACCTGAAGCGGCACGCCTTCCAGTTCGGGCGGCGGCGGGGGCAGCATAGCAGGCTCGCCAGCACGCCAGAGCGGCAGGCACACTTCCACGATGCGGTTGATCACGCGCTCATGGAGCGGAGCGTGAAGTTCGTTCTGCAAACGCTGCACCACGGGGCCAAGCACAAGCAGGCCCTCGCCTTTGCGCTCTTGAAGCTCCATCTGGTTCTTCGGCTGGACGCCCTCCATGCGCGAGATCGCCAGAATGTAGGGAACGAAGAACGCCTCCTCCACACGCCGGCGGGTGTCTTCGATGTCGGCCACCATCCATTGCAGATCGGGCCGAACGTCATAGAGCGAACGGATGCCCTTGCCGGTCGGATCGGTGACGGTGTTGTGCTGGCCCGGCAGATGTTTGATGAAGGAATCGGCCAAGCTCGCCGGGCCTTGCGTCGGCGGGTTGACTTGCTTTTCGATCGCCTGGCCCTTGCGCTTTTGCTGCACTTGGAGCTGGCGCATATCGCCAAGCGCATCCATTCCGGGCGAGTGGCCGTAGACATCGTTGCCGATCACGCTCCACCGCGGGGCGATGATCGGGCACTGACGATAGCCTGATTTGCGCAGGAATTTGTGGAGATCGTCGCCCTTGCAATGGGGCTCCCAATAAATCGACCGATACGGCATGTTGGGCGCGTCGGCCTTGGCGTGATCGCGCTCCATGTTGGGCTCGATGGCGTGCATCACATCGACCCATTGGTCGTATTGGCCGGTATCGTAGAGCGAGCGCACCGTGGTTGAGACGTTCTTTAGCCCAAATTGCTGGACGCACTGGATCACGGTCATCCGCATTTCGCGGTAGAGCGTATCGACGACGCGCCGGCCATTGAGCGCCAGCGCGTACTCGCCCCACGTAAAGGTCGCGGTGCGGATCACGTCTTCAAAGTCGTCTTCGACAACCCCTGCCCCGGTCCCGGCGAGGATCAGTTCTTCGTAGATCGAGGGCAGAGCTTCGTAGGTGTTGGAGGCGTGGAAGATACGGCGCACCAAACGTTCAAGCTGGCCAATCCATTCCTTGGCCGGGCCATATTCCATCAGCGCCAAGTCTTCCGGCTCGTAGCGGAACCACGGCTGGGCCGGGCTCGACATGCCGTTGACCATGCCGGACATCAGCACGTTGGACGCAATGACGCCGGTGTTGTCGATGATGCCTTGGTTGCGCCGATCGCCCTTGTTGGTTTGGGTCTGCTGGAACCGGGTGCGGCGCGGCCGGGTGTGATCGAACACGTCGCGGACATGGGTGTCCCATGACGTGCGCTCCGTCTTCATTGCGGTCCAGCGCCGGTCGAGGCAATCGCGAAGCGAGAGCTGGGGCGCGCCTGCGTAAGCGGCCATCAGTAGCCGCCGACCGCAGCGGCTTGCTTAGGCTTCGTTGTGCTGGCGGGAATGCCTACGCCGCGGGGCGAGGTCATCACGCCCATGATCATGCGGCGGCGGCGCTCGGTGTCGCCCTCTGGCGCTAACGCAGAGCGCGGCGTCGGGTCTTTGTACGCTTGGCGCTCGATGACAGGCTCCGGCGCAGGTGGCGGAGCATATGCGGGCGCTTTGGGTTTGGACATGCACATCTTGCGGGCCATGATAGGCGCGGAAGGCTTAGCGAGGGGTTAGCCCGCGAGGGCTGCGAGCGTCTCCGGGATGCGGCGCTCTCGGGGTTCGGCAGCGACATCGAATGTCTTCTCGAACTTGGACGAATCAAGCGCGCTGTAAGCGGGCCGTTCGGCCTTGGCCCCGCTCTCAGCCGTGGTGATCGGGGCGACGCGCACATCCATCTTAGCCGCGTCCATGATCTCTTGGGCAAAGCCTCGCCACGAGACAGGATCAGCGCCAGCGAAATGGTAGGTTCCCGAGACAGACGGGTCTTCGATCAGCCGCTCTGTTGCGGTCAAGATGGCGAAGGCCAAGTCTTCTGTGTGCGTCGGTGCTCCAACCTGATCATCCACCACGCGCAGGCTCTCCCCCGCTTCAGCCTTTGCGAGCATGGTCTTGAGGAAGTTGCGGCCGTGCGGGCCGTAGAGCCATGACGTGCGCAGGATGATGTGGCTCTGGCAGGCGTCGCGCACATTCTCCTCGCCTCGGACTTTGGTCACGGCCCACAGGCTTTTGGGGTCGATATCGTCTTCTGGCGTGTAGGGTTTGCGCTTGTCGCCCGCGAACACGTAATCGGTGGAGAGATGCACCAGTGGGAAGCCGCCCTCGCCTGCGACCATAGCCAAGGCGGCGACGCTGTTGAGTTCTTCGTCCACCACTTCGGCGTCCACGTTGCGCGACACGGCGCAGTTGATGACGGCGGATGGCTGAATGCGATGGAGCATTTGGCTCACCGCCTTGGGATCGGTGATGTCGCAGGTTGCGTGGTCCGCGAACACAAAGCCACGGTGAAAGCGCGGGAAGATCGGCAGGCCGGGCAAATGTTCCAGCGCTTGGCCGACTTGGCCGCCCGCGCCGAGCACGAGAATGGGGCGTGTCATGAGCGCTTCTCGCGCTCCCGTCGCGTCATTTCAGACTCAACTCCGTGTAGGGCCTCGCGCGCATTGCCCTTGTCCGTTCGCGTCTTCGGAAAGCCGTAAGCGCCCGCGCCGTAGGCTACCGCATGCAGGCGATCAAAAGCAGCCTGCAGTTCATCGTCGCTTAGCTGTTGCAAGTCTTCGGCTGTCATCCCGCCAGCGCAGCCCGCGCCGGCGCTTCAAACGCGCCAACCCTGTTGTACCAGTCCAGCGTGATGGAATCTGGCGTGCGGTCCAGCCCTTCACGAACGGCCATCGTGACTTCGCGGATGCCGTTGCTTAGGCTCGTAGAGCGCGCCCAGCCCAATGCTTCGATCTTGCCGAACGCGACCCGGTAAGAACGCTGGTCCGGCTGGCCAACCCATGTGATCTTCGCCCCGGTTTGGTGCGCGATCATTTCAGCCAGCCCCAGCATCTGCACGTTCTCGCCGCCGACATTGAACACTTGACCATTTACCGCTTCGGCCGGCGCGTCCAGCATGAAGGCTTGGGCAGAGGCCAAGTCACGCACATGCGCGAACGGGCGCCATTGATCGCCGCCCCGGCCGACATGAACAACGCCGCGCATTACCGCGTCATAGGTCATGATGTTGAGCGAGAGATCGAAGCGCATCCGGGGCGAAACGCCATAAGCCGTGGCCTGGCGCAGCACGGTGACGCAGAACCGATCGTCGGCAAGGCGGAGCACGTCGCGCTCAGCCGCGAGGTTGGCTTTGGAATAGGTCGTGAGCGGATTGGGCGTGCTCCATTCGTCCGCCGCATCGGTGCGATAGCCATAGATCGCGCACGAACTGGGCAGAATGTAGCGGCTGGCCCCTGCCCGCTTGGCGAGTGAGGCGCATCTGGCGCGGGCGCGGCGATTGATCTCCCACGTCTCGGCCCTGAACATTTCCCCCGCCGGGTCGTTGGAGATCGCCACCAGATCGATCACAGCGTCGATGCCGTTGAAATGCTCGGCGCTCAGGTCGCGCGCGTCGCAGTCCACGATCTCCAACCCGTGACGCTCTGTCCCGAGTTGACGCCCAAACCACCATCGATCGACCGCGCGGACTTGATGGCCCTTTTCCAAAAGCATTGGGATGAGCGTTGTGCCAATATAGCCGCCGGCGCCGGTGATGAGGATGTGCATCCTCTGGAAGATGACGCAAGCCTAAGCGGCGTGGCGTTGCGCGAACATCGGCGCTGCGCGATCCTTCTCGCTCATGGTTGCGGATGACGCGCTATAGGGCCAATCGATCGCCAGCGCAGGGTCGAACGGATTGATCCCGTATTGCGCGCCGGGCGCATAGCGCTCCGAGACTTTGTAGAGAACTTCGGTATCGTCTTCCAGCGTGCAGAAGCCATGAGCGTAACCAGCCGGCACGTAGAGCGAAGCGGCTTCGGCCGCGGACAACTCAAAGCGCAGCACGCTTCCGGTGGCGAGGTTCACCACGACATCGAGGATCGCTCCTCGGATCACGCGCACCAGCTTGGCTTGCTGTGGCTCCTGCCAATGTAAACCGCGGATCGTGCCCGCCTTGGCGCTGAAGCTGTGATTGTCCTCCACGAACGTCACGCCATGCTCAGCGTCGCGCCAAGTGCAGGAAAACCAGCCCCGGCCGTCCGTGTTGCGGGTGAAGCGGTGCAGCGTGGGCGTGGTCATTCGGCCTCGTTCGCGTAGGGGTTCCAGTCTTGCTCTTGTTCGTTCTTGGCGTGGCGGATGAGCGCGGTGTCGTTGGTCTTGGGGGCCACGATCTCGGCGAAGGTTAAGGCCAGCGCATCGCCATTGTCGGGGCTCGCAAGGCCACGCTTCTTCATGTCTTCCTTTTTTTCTAACTGGATTGCGTTGTCTGCATCATAGCCATACTCGACGCCGGTCAGGTCGGATTCAAGCTCGGGATCGTCGGGGATTGCCCCGGTATCGAGCCACGTTCGCATCGCGGCCCACATCTCGACGCGCTTGTTTTTCACGCGGTACGGCTCATGCGTGAGAAAGCCCGAGGGCTTGCCACCAGCCTGCACTTCAAACACCTTGTACTTCATCTGGCGCAGCCGATCGACAACGCCTGCACCGATGCCAACCGCATCCACGAAGATCGCATCGACCTTCTCCTGGTCAGCGAGGCGCGCGACTTCCGATGCGAGCGTCATGGTGTCAATGTTGCGATAGCGTTCCCATTTCACGGTGCATGCATCCCTGCCCCGCCGAAACGCGATCACGCTTTGATCGTCGCCGAAGCGGGCAACGTCCACGCCCATCAAGAGCGGTTCCCACATGAAGCATTGCGGCTCGCGCGCCATGGCTGCATCCACAGCATCGCCCGCGATGAATTGGAGCGAGCCCGCACGCGGGAACTCGCCCTTGACGCGGACGCGGACGAAATCGCTGTCTTCCCCGTAGTCATTGACCCATTGCGCGATCTGCTCTTTGTTCGTGAACGAGACCGTGCGGCTATCGATTTGGCGCGTGTACCAGCGGTGACGATAGCGGCCGAAGCACTCCTTGAACCGCCCCGTGTTGCGCGTCGGGTTGCCGCGGGTGAGCCATAGAATTTCAGTGTCGCCGTCCGTGAGTGCGCCTTCGGTGGTCTCCCAGATCACCTCCGGGATTTGCGACGCCTCATCGTAAACGAGCACGATGCGCTTGCGCTGGTTGTGAAGGCCCGCGACTGCTTCCGGGTTCTTCTCGTTCCACGGGATGAAGTCGGCACGCCATGACTTCTCGTGCGCCGGATCGGCAGCGTAAATGGCCGTGGCTGTGATGACGAACCAATGCGCATTAATCGACATGCGGAACCACTTGGACACTTCCGGCGCGGTCTTGGTGCGGAGCTGGGTGTCTGTCCCGGCCGTGATGTTGCAGCGCGTGTCTTCGTGGGTGGACATCGCCCACCAGATCACCATGCCGAGGTCTGCCGAATTGTGCGTGACGATGAAGTCATTGGTCAGGTAGAGACCATCCGGCGCTTCCACGGTGATGCACCGGCAGTCCGCCTCCCCCGCTGGCTCAATCGAATCGATCCAACGCGACAGGTAGCGCTCCTGCACATCGCGCATCCGCTCTTGCTTGCGGCTTACCTCGAATGCCTCAAAGCCGTGAGGGAACGTGAGCGTGGCGCGGTAGCAGTCCCTGCCCTGCTTCAATGTCGTGCCGCTCGCATCGGGATACATCGGCCTTTTCGTGCTCGGCTGAATGCGCGCCTTCGCGCCGAGCGATCGCGCCAGCCAGACAACATCGTCGGCAAGTTGCTTGCTGGTGGAGTTGAAA
>OFRG01000362.1_pt1 | contig 18730 bp, 16 predicted proteins | sample 1543071 | NCBI WGS metagenome assembly OFRG01 (sample SAMN07774222, study PRJEB24372) | wastewater metagenome | isolation source: WWTP Verbania (Effluent) | place: Italy: Verbania | collected 2015-12
CCCACTACCACAGGGACAAGGCTCATTTCGGCCTGTATCATCCCCACTTGTTTGGGTCCCACTACCCGATCCATCTGATAAATTGGTAACCATATTCATTTGCTGTACGGGTTGTGGAGTGACCTGCACAGAGACTTTGAGTATACTATAGACGATTTGCTTGTTGATTTCTTTGTTAAGACGCTGGAACATTTCATGACCTTCGCGCTTATACTCAATCAAGGGATCGCGTTGCCCATAGCCACGAAGTCGTACCGAGTCCCTCAGGTGATCCATACTGTCTAAATGTTCCATCCAAAGTTGGTCTAAGGTCTGTAATGTTACAAATCTTTGAATTTGCCCAAAAACTTCTTTACTAATTTCTTGTTCTTTGGTATTCCAATACTCCTCGGCGGCTTCAGTGAGGACGTCGGTAATAGCAAATTCCCTGTTAGCTGCATTATTGTAGGCTTCCTCAACTTTGTTTTTAAGTTCAGGCGTAACTGGTAAAATTGTATTTGTTGACTGTAAGACTTCCTCAAGAGCTTTATTTTGAGCTTCCTGACCTTCGCTTTCTGAAAAATTAACAGAAACTATCTCAGCAACTTCATCTTTGATCAAGCCTAATATTTCATCTTTAAGATCTTCTGAAGTTTTACTGCCATCAACAGTGGTGGCATCTAAGTACTTTCTGCGCTTTTTATATGTTATCGTACGTTGATGGTTTAAAACATCATCAAATTCTAAGACATGTTTTCTAGTGTCAAAGTTTAAGCCTTCAATTTTTTTCTGGGCTTGTTCGATAGAACGACTAACTAAGCGCGCTTCAATAGGCTCATTGTCTTTTAAGCCCATAGTAGTCATCATATTTTTAAGTCGTTCGCCTCCAAATAGTCGCATTAGGTCGTCTTCCATAGATACAAAGAATTGAGAGGACCCAGGGTCACCCTGACGACCACTACGCCCACGGAGTTGGTTATCTATGCGTCTCGATTCATGTCGTTCTGTGCCTAAGACATGCAAACCGCCTGCATCTCTAACAGCTTTAGCTTCGGCTTCATCTATTGGGTTTCCACCAAGCAAAATATCGACACCACGGCCGGCAATGTTTGTAGCTACAGTAATAGCGCCCAAGCGGCCTGCTTGTGAGATAATTTGCGCTTCTCGCTCATGGTTTTTAGCATTAAGTAGCTCAAAGGGCAACCCTTCTTTTTTTAAGTGGTCGGCTAACTTTTCATTTTTAGCAATACTAACAGTTCCAATTAATATTGGTTGACCTCTTTTGTGACGTTCTTTGACTTCTTGGGTTATTGCTGAAAATTTCGCGTCTTCTGTTTTATAAATTATATCAGCTTTGTCGTCCCTAACCATTTCTTTATTGGTCGGAATAGTAACTACGCTTAGGTGATAAATTTTGAAAAATTCTTCCTCTTCGGTTTTTGCCGTCCCTGTCATTCCTGAAAGTTTTGCGTAAAGCCGGAATAGATTTTGAAAAGTAATTGTAGCTAGGGTTTTACTCTCTTGCTGAATTTTAACTGTTTCTTTAGCTTCGATAGCTTGGTGCAAACCTTCGCTGTATCTTCGACCAAACATTAAGCGGCCTGTAAATTCATCAACAATAATAACCTCTCCATCACGAACTACGTAGTCTCTGTCTCGTTTATAAAGTGCTTTAGCTCGCAATGCTTGTTCAATATGGTGAAGTGTTGTGATTCCCTTGCTGTTGTCATAAATATTAGGAACGTTTAAAATTTTCTCAATTTTATTAATGCCGTCATCTGTAAGGGACGCTGCTTTTTTCTTTTCGTCAATGTTATAATCAACATTTTCTTCAAGACGGTCAACAATTTTGGAAAATTGATTATACTGGTCTGTTGGTTCCGTGTCTGGCGCGCTGATAATTAACGGTGTTCTGGCTTCGTCAATTAAAATGCTGTCGACTTCGTCCACAATTGCAAAAAATAAGTCGCGTTGAACTAACTGGCTTGTCTGTTGAGCCATATTATCACGCAAATAATCAAAACCAAATTCATTATTTGTGCCGTAGGTTATGCTTGCGCTATAGGCTTCACGTCTTGTTATTGGACGCATATGTTTAACATCCATAACTAAACCTTGTGTTTCTCCCTCAAGACGTTCTATCTCCTCAGCTTCTGGCTTGTAATTTGGATCATATAAAAATGATTGTTCATGTTGAATAGAAGCAACGGACAGCCCTAAATAATTAAAAACCGGTCCCATTAAACTGGCCTGCCAACGAGATAAGTAATCGTTAACAGTAACGAGGTGGGCTCCCTTAGACGCCAAACTAAAAAGCACTAACGGCAAGGTAGCGGTTAAAGTCTTTCCTTCACCAGTACGCATTTCTGCTATTGCTCCGCTAGAAAGACTAATGCCACCGACAATTTGAACGTCATAATGAAATTGACCAATAGCACGCTTAGCCGCTTCTCGAGTTAAAGCAAAAACTCGTGGTCGAATCTCAATAAGTTTATTAAAGATTTTATCAGGTTCAGAAATTTTTTGAAGTTCTGTTTGAAAAGCTTTTATTTCCGTTTGTATTTGTTCCTGGCTCAAGGTTTCAATCTCAGCTTTAAGAGAGTTAATCCTGGCCAATTCCTTTCGATGCACATCTAACGGGTTCTTTTCAAAAGAAAATAGTTTTGTTATAAATGACATAATTACCCTTATTTAAGACAAATTATTCTAAAATAACTACCTAAGTACTAAATCAGTATACCCGAAATAACCAAAAAAGACCACAGTAAAGTGGTCTTTTTTATTGGCTTTATTTAGAACGCTTAAATAAAGCACCGAGTTTTCTACGTAAGCTAATTCGTTTATCTTTGTTTTTTACTAGCTGTTCCTTGATTTTTGGTATAGCTAGGTCTAAAGCTTCGTAGAGATCTGAGCCATTTGCTTCTGCATAATAGCCCTGGGGGTTAACTCGAATCTCAACTCGGTTAGTTTCCCCACTTTGGTGCTTGGTATCAACCTCAATTTCAACATAGACATTATCATCATCCCGCAAAAATGTACTGATAACTGAGACTTTAGTTTCTATACTGTCTCTAATGGCAGGTGTTATTGTGGTGTTTGTTGCTTTGATATTTAAATTCATAGTTTCAAAGTCAATAATATATCTAAATTATAGCACCATTGTATCAAAGCCTACAAATTCTGGCTCATGCTCTAAACGAACACCCGTTTTTTTGAAAACGGCGGTTTGGACTTCTTGGTATAGTGATAAAATATCTTCAGCTGTTGCTTTGCCCGTGGCATTAATAACTACTGCAGCTTGGGTCTCATTTATTTTTGCGCCACCAACAGAAAATCCTTTTAGGCCACAGATATCAATTAAAAAACCAGCCGGGGTTTTATAACCATTCGAAACTTTAAGTCGATCGGTCATTTTTTGAAATTTTGAAAAGATGTCGGCGCTAAATTTTTCTGAGATCTTAGTTTGTAATTGGAAAAACTCTTTGGAGCTTAACAGAGGGCCACGAAAAAAAGATCCAGCGCTTCCCCCCTTGGCTTCAGTTGGAAATGGAAACTTTTTGTTGCGGATCTGTATAACCGCACTTCGGATTTCTGCTTGATCAATGGTATCTGCTTGGCGGCCTTCAAAATATTTTGCAATATCCCCGTAACTCAAATTTGGTTTTGGGGCCTCTGATAATTGTAAGGTAATGCTTAAAATAATATATCGGTTTTTTTGTTCTCTGTTAAAAATACTACTTCTGTAATTAAAATCGCAATCTGAATTTAAAAGAACTTTTATTTCCTCGTCAGTTGTGTCAAAAACTTCAACCTCTTTAATAATCTGCGAAGCTTCTTGACCATAAGCCCCAACATTTTGGACCACAAAGGCCCCAGAGCGACCTGGAATATGAGACAGATTTTCCAGTCCCCATAAGCCATGCTGTACGCATTCGGCAACAACGTGATCCCAAATTTCTCCCGCAGAAATTTTTACAATTACCCCAAATTTTGTGGGCTCTTCGAAAGTAATTCCTAAATTTTGTATACAGAGAACTAACCCTGAAAACCCATTGTCTGAAACTAAAATATTACTGCCTCCACCAAGAACGAAATATTTAATGTTTTCTTTTTTTGCGTAAGCCAGGGCTTGTTTTAGATCAATAAGATTATTAACTACACAAAAAAACTGGGCTGGGCCACCAATTCCAAAAGTAGTATATGGCGCAAGGGCTATAGATTTTTGTAATTCCATAAAATTATTGATTAAGTAAATTGTATCCGAGCTGGTTAAAATCACCAACAGCCATAACCACGACAACGTCACCAAAACTTAACTCAGCCTTGAGAAGGTTCAACGCATCAACTACGTTTGGGACAAGCCTGACATTTTTATGATGTTCTTTGATCTTAGTAATGACTTCTTTGGAAGTAATTGTGACTGAAGTTTTTTGTTCCCTGGCAGGGTAAATTTCTGCAAGTAATACCTCGTCGGCATCCCTAAAGCATGTTGCTAATTCAGATAAAGTTGCCTGTGTTCGACTATAGGTATGTGGCTCAAAGATTGCCCAAATCTTTTTATCTGGATATCTTAAGCGACTAGCAGCAAGGGTTTCCCTAACAGCTGTTGGGTGGTGAGCGTAGTCATCAATTATAGTAACGCCATTATGTTTGCCTAAAATTTCAAAACGTCTTTTGATCCCAGAGTAATTTAACAAAAATTCTTGAATCAATTCTGCTTTAAACCCAAGGGCTCTCAGAGTGGCAATCGCTCCTAGCGCGTTGTAGACATTAATTGCTCCCGGTAGAGAAATTTTATAGTTCTCAATTTGATTTCTTTCCGGGTTAATTGTGTCACTTACCACAAAGCTTGTATAAGTTGGGCCGTAGACAATGTCATGAGCTGTGAAATGCGACGGAGAATCAATACTAAAACTAAATTTTGCAATATTACTTTCGAAAACCACTGCTTCGCAAGTAACATTATCTGCGTTGTAAATAATCAGTCCATCATCAGGAAGTTGCGTCACCAGTTCCTTAAATTCTTCAGTAATTTGATCAAGGTTTTCAAACATGTCAGGATGATCAAATTCAATATTATTCAGGAGTAAAATGTCTGGTTTATAATATTGAAATTTAGGAGTTGGATCATCAAAAGTTGCTTTGTATTCATCCCCTTCGAAAACGACATAATGGCCATCACCGTAATGAAAATTGGTAGTAGTCCCTTGCAGGACACCACCGACCATAAAAGAACTGTTATCAATGTTTTTTAATAAATAGCCTAAAAGACCAGCCGTTGTAGATTTTCCATGTGTTCCAGTAACCACAATCCTAAGAGTTTCTATAAAAAGCGCATAGAGTAGCTGACTAAAAGAAAAGTAGTCTAAGTTATTTTCAAGAATATACTGAACTTCGGGGTTATTTTGATCTTCCCCAGCGGATAAAATAAAAATATCTGCGTTCGAAGCAATAATATTTTCTGCTTTATAACCAAGATTATACTCAATCTCATAAGAATCCAAAACGTCCTTTGCTGGGGAATATATATCTTTTGAGTTACTGCCAAAAACTTGGTAACCCGCTTCTTGAGCAATTCCTGCAGTGGCTGACATGGCAATCCCCCCAATCCCAACGAAATATATTGATTGAATTTTCTCTAAATCAATTTCGCGCATAGTTATACTTTTAGTAAGTTAACTGCATGTTTTTGAATTAACGTCTTAATTTTAGGAAGTGATTCAGTAGCTTCTATTCTACCAGTTTCGTAAACTTTATGGATTTCTTTAAAGTTTATACTTCCAAATGTTTGTGACCCTATTAATGAAGTAATTAATAAGTCGCATCCATAATTTGGGTTTATTAAATCGCCCTTGCTTTTCTTGTTTGCCTCTATCGCCAAGTCTAAGGATTTTCCTAAGACATTTAGCATGCCTGGAAAATCTCGTTCTGGTTTACTCCCTCCTAGACTACTATAATAGTCGAAGAATCCAATTCCTTCCAGTCTTTCAGTGATTTGTTTCCATAGATGTTCTGCTTGATCAAGTAATAAAATTTTTTTCAGCCCATTAAAGATTTCTTTAGCGACAAGTTGATTTTGCTTAAATATATGTTTACTTGCTCTGACATGTACTCCAATTACCACATCGACGCCAGCTTTTCTAACTACGTCGCCAGGAACGATGCTTAAAAGGCCGCCATCAACTAAAATACGATTTCCCCATTGGATTGGTTCAAACAAGCCAGGGACAGTACATGAAATACGAGCAGCATGAGCTAGATCGCCCATGCTTAAAATGACTTGTTCGCCAGTTTCAATATCAGCGGCTAAAAAACCCATCAGGGGTTTTACTTCTTCAAAATTTAAGTCTTTAGTAAATTTTCGAAAAATTTCTTCGGTGAGGTCTAAATTATAAAAGCCACCTCGCTTACTTCTTTCTAAAGTAGACATAACAACCCCTGAATTTAAAGAGAAGGCAAACTCTTTAAATTCCTGCAGTGTACCGCAGGCATAACTTGCGGCCACAATGGCTGCTCCAGATGAAGCTGCAATATAGTCGATTTTTATACCATGCTCGGTCAAGACTTCTAAAAAGCCAATATAGTAAACTGAACGAGCAGCTGCACCGCTTAAAGCTAAGCCAATTCTGGGTTGGTTAGAAAGTCTGTCCATAAATTTCTTTTAAAATGCTTAAAACTAAAGTACTAACTTTTTCTGTTGCCTTTTTTGGTAGTAAATGTTGAATGTTTTTTGATAATAATTTATGTTTATCCCCATCGAGTAAAAGTTTTCTAACAATTTTAACAAACATTTCAGGGTTTAGGGAGTGTTGGTCTAAAACTACTGCTGCTCTTGCTTTCCAGAGTAGCAGAGCGTTGGCTTCTTGATGGGTGTTTGGAATTGGCACAATAATACTAACTTTCTCAAAGTGAGCCAATTCTGTTATTGTAGATGTACCGCTTCGTGCCAAAACAATATCGCTAGCTGCATAAGCGTTGGCCATATTTGTTATAAACTGTAGGGGTCGATACTGGTTTTGTTTTTGCAAGATATTTTTATTGGGTCCAGTACTATGTATCACTTGCACAAATTTGATTAATTCTGGCAAGGCTGTTGATACTAATTTATTAAAATAGAGAGCACCGCCGCCGCCACCCATCACTAGTAGTGTTGGTAATTTATCAGCTAGGTCAAAGCTTTTCAAAGCCTGTTTTTTTTCTGGGTTTTCTGTCAACCAAGATGGGTTACCGGTCCAAAATACCTTAGTTTTCTTTTTTCCGCTAAAAAGGCCTGAGGTATTTGGAAAATCTTTGATCGATTCTTCAAAAGTTACGCTGATTTTATTCGCAAATGGCGCACATAAAGAATTCGAAAGACTGGGAGTGACATCTTGTTGATGAATAAGAATAGGAATTTTTTTAAACCAGCCAATCCAAATTAATGGGACTTGAGTAAACCCCCCTGCTCCAAAAATTAATTTTGGCTTAAAGTCGTTTAGAACTTTCCAAGCTTGGTAAAGACTAATCAGAAAAACTAAAGGGAGTGTGAGGTTATAAAAACTAAAATATCGTCGCAGTTTTGCAGTTGCAATAAAAACAAAATCGACTCCGACTTTTTTGGCCATTAATTTTTCCGGACCGAAGCTAGTTCCAACAAGTAAAAATTTAAAATTTGAACTTTGGTTTTGTAAATACTCGGCTACAGCCAATAACGGGGCCACTGGTCCTCCACTCCCCCCTCCGGCTAATAAAATATTCGTTTTTAATTTATTTTTCTTTCTTTCAATTGGCATATGTTTGAGGTGAGGCTTCGTAGTAAACAGCTAAAGTGTCATGGGCAGTCTTGGACCAATCAAATAATAGTCCGCGACTTAGACTTTTTGTTTGCATTTGCTTATAAAATCCACTGTCCGAGGCAATTAAATGCATTTTTTCAGCTATATCTTCTATGTTCAGAGGATCAAAATAAATACCAGCATTGTCATAGACTTCATTAAAAACTGGCAAATTTGAAATAACTAAGGGTAGCCCAAAAGTCATTGCTTCAACTCCGGGCAAGCCAAAACCCTCATGTAGTGAGGCTGAGACAAATGCGTAAGCTCCTTGGTATAAACAAGCGAGATCTAAATCAGAAACGTACCCTGTAAAGACAACTTCTGCACGATGTTTTATCTTCAAAGCTTCTTGTTTAATCTCTGGATAATGTGTGTCAACTTTTCCCGCAATTACTAAGGCAATGTCTAGCTTGTACTTTTCTAAAAAAAGGTTAAAGGCTTTTACTAAATTGACCACATTTTTTTTTCGCTCAAGAGTCCCAACAAATAAAAAGTAAGGCTTGTCTAATAAGAACCCCTTTTTAACTTCAATCACCGCACTGTCTCTTTGTGGTTTTAAAGACGAACCCTCATAGGTCACAGTTATCTTTTGTTCCGGAGTGTTTAAAATTTGTATTATATCTTTTTTGGCTTGGTGCGATACAGTTAAGATTCGTCGTGCTTTCTGAGCAGCTTTTTTTATAATATATTTGTAGGCTTCAAAATATAGTAGCCTACTTTTTTTATGTCCACTAATCTTGTGGTGCACCATGTCATGAATAGTAACAACAAAAGGTTTTTTATATAGAATTGGAACATTAAAATTAGGAAAGTGCATTAAATCAAGTTCGTAACTAGAAATCAATCTATAAAACCAGACTTGTTCTGAGACAGAGTAGTGTCTAAAAGGGGCGGTAACTAATTTTACATTTGCAAAAGCACTCAGTATTTTAATATCTTCCATAGCTGAACTTGCTGGGTTGAAAAAAATTACATAAGAATTTTTTTCGTCAAGCGAAAGCAACGCTTTTATTAACTCAAAAATATACCGGCCAATGCCTGCATTTTTACTTCCACCCATTCTGAAATCGATGCCTATAACCATAAGTATATTGTATCTTATTATGACCTTGGTACCAATAATTCAAGGTTTTCCAAAGCAAGGTGTGCTGACTTTTCCCAACCAAAATTATCAACCTGTTTGTAGCCTTTTTGTACCAAAGCCTCCCTAAGATTTGTATCGGTTAATAATTGCCTTAACGAATCAGTGATGTTTTGTATGTCATGGGGATTAATAAGTAAGGATGCGCTACCCGACACCTCAGCGAGTGAAGTTACTTTACTAGTAACTACTGGGGTTCCCATACTCATAGCTTCTAAAGGGATAAAGCCAAAACCTTCGTAAAAACTAGGGTAGCAAACCACAGAGGCAAGCTTTATTATTCCAGGTTTGTCGCTTTCTGGCACGTACCCAAGTCTATGAATGCGACTTTTTTTGGGACTTCGATTAATTTCTAAGTCAACTTGTTCACTTTGATAACCATTTTTGCCTGCAATAACTAAGTCACAATCGAGATTTAAATTTTCAAAGGCTTTAATTAAACCGATTAAATTTTTTCTTGGTTCAATGGTGCTTAGAAATAAAATATATTTTTTTGGTAAATTATAGTCATTTCGCAGATTACGTAATTGTGGGTTTGAAATATTTGGGGAAAAATGAAGACGATCAACTCCAGGATATAAAACTTTAATTTTATCAGCTCTCAGTTTAAAAATATTTATAATATCTTGTTTTGTGAATTCGGATACTGCCCAAATCATGTCCGCCCGCTTTAAAATTTTATGCACGTTAATAAATTTATACCACAGGCTCTCTTTAAGGCTATACCAAGATGGTTCAATAAGGGGCGAAAGATCGTGCACAGTAATTACTAACTTTGCTTTTGAACTAATTGCAAAAGTTGAAAAATTTGGCAACCAAATACAGTCAAAATCTCCGATTAATTTTTCAAAGCTTGGTAGCCCAAATATTTTTATTGAACCGTTCAATAATCTGTTTGGAATTCTCGTCTGCAAAAGCTTAGAGTTTACAAATTCTAAGTGAGAAAAACTTTTTGGCTTAAAAGAATTATAAAATAAAACATACTCATTACTATGATCAAGTAAGAGTAAATGCTCAAGTAAATTTAAGATATAATTTTCCACACCACTTACCCCACCGGTATGCAAACTTCGTAAATCAATAGCTATTTTCATAATATTGAATTTTGACTTACTTCAGTGACAAAGTTTTGAACCTTTTGACTAAAATTTATTTTACTAAAAGTATTTGCATGAGCAATTAACTGAGCTTCAGAATACTTGGATTGATCCCATTTTTTAATTGCTTCTAAAACTAAGTTATGCTCAGGTCTTAAAAAAAGTTCGCCTGTAACTCCTGGAATAATTGTTTCTAAAGACCCACCCAAAGCAAGGCCTAAGGTTGCTGTACCACAAGCAGCTGCTTCAAGTGGCATCATCCCAAAATCTTCCAGTTGCGGGTAGATAAAACCTATGGCTCCACTATATTGGTCACGTAGGTCTGCATCAGAGACTTTTCCAAAAAAATGAATATTACTTTTAGATATGGATTTTAAATATGATTCTTGTCTACCAGTCCCTACTACGTGTAACTCTAAGCCCAGCTCGTTAAAAATTTTAATAACTAATTCATTGTTTTTATGGGCATGAAGACGCCCCGCTATTAAAAAATAGGCCTTCTTCGTAGTTGTCTTTCGCCAAAATAAAGTATCCACAAAAGATGGAATAACAATACTTTCGCGCTTATAATAAAGCTTGATACGTCTTTGAACTTCTTTAGAATTGGCAATAAAATATGTGACTCTTTGGGCTGCTTTAAAATCCCAGTATTTCATCCAGTTTAAAAAGATTTTTAAGACAGGGTAAAATGGTTTTAATTGCCATGGAAGTTCCGCTAAAGCGTAGCCATCTTCCGTCCAAAGAAACCGAGCTGGGGTATGGCAATAATTAATATGAATTGTATTTTTTTTTGTTCGAATATTGCGAATAAAACTTGAGCTTGATGATAACAAGATTGGACTTTTCGAGCGGATCAAAAAAACCGCTAATGGGATTAACGGAAGCCAATATTGCATTCGGGGCATTAAAAAATATAAATGTTGGAGAATGCTAGTTTTGATATTCCAGTCTCGAAGCCCGTTTTTGTATTGTTTATCTACCACGAGAGTGAGCATGGGGGCTTCTGGGTAGATGCTATGCAGGGCCTCTGCTACGCGTTCTGCCCCTCCAAATTGAGTAAATGAGTCGTGGGCTAAAGTTACTTGTGTATTTAAAGACATTTTAAAAAAATTAAATTACTAGACTCGTACTATTATTTCCAGTCATTTGGCCATTCCAATTTCCACTCTGTTAAAGCTGTGAGCAAACTATACGAATACTCGTAACCGGTTTCGAGCAGCACTTTAGGCTTGATAATATTGGAATTAACTAGTTTTCTGACGCGCACCGGATCTATGGGTTGTTTTATACTTAGAGCTTTTGCAACCATAGAAATCCCGTAAGAAGCAAGCAGAAGCAAACTATATGGGACAGAGATAACGAGTTTTGATACGTTAGAAACTTTTTGAATTGTCGTTACATACTCCTTCACAGTTGGTGCTGGACTCATAGAAAAATTGTATAGGGTATATTTTTTATTTGAGTGGTTTTGATAATCAAGCATGTAAAGCATCGATTTCGTCAGTTCCTTAACATACCCACCAGCTTTAATCGTCTGCTCATTACCAGAAAAAAAGAAATAATGGTGTAAGACCGCCTTAACCATTCTTGAAACATTACCCTTTTCACCATGCCCAAAAATCACCCCAGGCCTGACAATTAATAGACTATTTTGGGGGTCGCTATTTTGCCAAGCCAAATGAATTTTTTCCGCTACTAACTTAGAGATCCCGTAAGGGCTATTAGGGGTTGGTAAAGATTCTTCATTTTTTTCAAAATTCCCTCCTCCATAAACTGCAATACTGCTTGTAAAAATTATTTGTTTGGCTTTTACTTGCGTGGCCCATTGGCATACATTTTCTGCTCCGAGTAAGTTCGTCTCAAAATATTCGTATTCTTGATGCCCTGGCTGTTTATGAATAGCGGCTAAGTTTATAATGCAATCTGCAGTCTTAGGCAAAATCGGATCATAAATTTTCTTTCGAACATCTACATTAATATAGATAATTAATCCTTGTTTGAAAGCAGTTTGTAATGAGTCTGTTAATTGTTCTTGGTCAATTGGTTGAATGTCTGTCAGATATATTTTTTCTGTGCGACCAGATTGAAGTAACTCTAAAGCAAGGTGCTGGCCAATAAAACCAGCACCACCAAAAATAACTACATTTTCAAACTTTCCCTGTTCCTTCATAGCCAGTACAATAAAATTAGAGTTATTTTTTAGATTTTTTTGTTATTTATGCTTTAATATTAGCATATTGCAGTTAGTTTGTGAAATTACCTCAGGCAAATTGTTTTCAATAAAATACTCAAAATGTTATACTAGAAAGGCGTATGAAGCGCTCAGAACTAATATTTAATATAGCCTCAATTCCAATAGACGTTATTGCTTTAGCAAGTGCTGGAGTAATATCGTTTTATTTGCGTATCCGCTTTACAGACTTAGTTGGACCAATTACTTACAATTTGAACATCGGTGAATTTTTAATTGTTAGCATAAAAGTAATTCCTGTTTTAATTTTAACTTTTACTTTATTAGGTTTATACAATTTAAAAGGTACTCGCCGTTTCATTCATGATTTTAATAAAATTGTTGTTGGTATTTCGCTTGCAACCTTAGCGGTAATGGTCGTTTTTTTCTTTAAACAATCTCTATTCCCCTCAAGGTTCATTATTTTAGCAACATGGATTTTAGGCATTAGTCTTGTTTTAATTGGCAGAATAGTATTACGTAAAATTCAAACAATCACTTTTAAACAGGGTTATGGTTTACATAAATTAGTTTTAATAAATGGAAGCGGAACAGAATCTGAGGCAATACAGGAATCTCTTCGCAACCCCGCTCATGGCTACAAAATAATCAGGGAGTTTCATAATTCTGAGTCCGTTGTTTCAGAACTGGATGAATTGGCCAAGACAGAATGGATTGATGAAATAATGCAGGCGAACCCAAAAGCAACAGACCAAGAAAATTTAAGCTTAGTTAGATTTGCTAGAAAAAGAGGGATACAATTTAGTTACGTACCAAACTTATTTGACGTGCAAAGAAACGCAATCGAACTAGTTACCCTACGTGGGATCCCTGTGATCAGTTTAAAAAATTCACCACTCGATGGTTGGGGTAAGGTTGTCAAAAGAGTCTTTGACATTATTTCGAGTATTATTTGCATTCTTGTGACCAGTCCATTACTTATCCTAATTGGCTTAGTTATTAGATTAGACAGCAAAGGTCCCGCAATATATAAAAATCAACGTGGGAGCCAAAATAAAACATTTTGGTTTTATAAATTTAGAACGATGTATACGCACTTAAGTGTTGGGCAAGGCTATGGGGGGGAAGAAGCAGAATTGCTGTGGCAACAACTCAGAGAAAAAAATGACCGTGGAGGACTAGAGGGGCCAGTTTCAAAGTTTAAAGACGACCCTAGAGTAACCAGAATTGGCCGGTGGCTACGAAAAACTAAACTAGATGAGCTACCTCAATTTTTTAATGTTCTCAAAGGAGATATTAGTATGGTCGGGCCAAGACCACACATCTTACCTGAGCTTGATAACTATAAGCATCAATATCCCAGAATTTTAAGTATAAAACCAGGAATTTTTGGACCAGCCCAATTAGCAATTATTACTTGGCCTGTATTCCCATTTGAAGAAGAAATGCGCGTTAACATGTACTACATTGAAAACTGGAGCTTGTGGTTTGATATTAAAATTTTGGTCAGAAGCTTTTTTCTATTAATTTTTGGTAAAAATTCAAAGGATAACTACTAGAAAAAAACATGTTTAGTTGACAAAAGCTACTAAATATGTTATTATAGCTCTGCTTTAAGCAAATCGAATAATCGCTCAGCTCTTTTGACTGTATGCATTATGTTTACCTTATAAAAAGTCAAAAACAAGACTTTATATATGTTGGCTCAACCGAAGATTTGAAAAGACGGTTTGCTGAACATAATGATGCTAAAAATATTGCGACAAAGCATTACGCGCCATTTAAGCTCATATATTATGAAGCTTATGCAAGTAAAAAAGATGCACTTGCCCGAGAGAATAAGTTGAAGCACCACGGGAGTGTAATCGGTCACTTGAAAAAACGCGTTGCAAATAGTCTTTAGGTCCAGTCAAAAGGGCTGAGAGGAAAGTCCGAACACTTGTCCCGCCCTTTCACACATAATTTCTTCCGGATGATGGTTGGTATTTAGGTACCTCCAACTATCCTGGTGAGTTATACTTTGAAAGAGCGGGAATTGGTAGCGGGTAACACCCGTCCGGAGTAATTCGAGAGGTGCGAACAGTGACGCCTGAGGCGAAAGCTGAAGGCTCCCAACTCTTTCGCAAGGAAGACTGGGAGAACCCTTATAGTAATATAGGGGGTGAAACGGCCAAATCCTTACCTGAGTGCAATGCCAAATTTGGTAGGCAGCATGACCCCTGTGGTAACGCATGGGCTAGATAGATGATTATTTAAAAACAGAATTCGGCTTATGAGTTTGCTTAAAGCATAAAAAAATCCCGCTATGGCGGGATTTTTTTATTTTGAAATTTATTTTAACTTTTCTTCTATTATTGAACGAAAATCTTGCAGGCTTGGGATAGTCGCTTGCTTTTCACCATTAATGTAAAAAGTTGGTGTGGCATTTACTCCAAGATCATTTCCATCAGTCACGTCTGCTGCAATAATATTCGCAAACTGATTACTCTGGATAGAAGTTTTAAATTTCCCTAAGTCCAAACCAAGAGTCATCGCATATGTAGAAAACTGGTCTATAGGGTTTGGGCTATTGCTCCATTCAGCTTGCTTTGTATAAAGCAAATCAGCCATCTCCCAAAAATGTCCTTGCTGGCCTGCTGCTTCGGCTGCTTCAGCTCCTATTTTGGCATTTTTGTGTATATCAAGGGGAAAATGTCTAAAAACAAGGTTTACATTTGGATTGTCTTTATAACTTTCAATGAGTTCTTTTACGGTTTGATTAGAGGCGGCGCACGCTGGGCATTGGAAATCTGCAAACTCGACAATTGTCACTTTTGCATCTGCCTTTTTTGTCATTCTGCTATGTTCGCGAATTAACTTTGTGTTGTCGACAGGCTTTCCAACTTCCGCTGGAGCGACGCCATTGCCATTAATAAATAACAAAATTCCCCCACCAATAACTACTATCGCAATCCCAATTAAAATTATAACTTGTTTATTCATAGCTTTCCTTAGTTTTATAGTTGATAATTAATAAGACTATAATAAAAGCAAACCCTAGTAAAGACAGCATTGGGATATCAAAAAAACCAAAAACTTTAATCAACTTAGTTGTGCAAGAGATTCCTGCGGTACAAGGAGCTACGCTTTCAGGTAATATATTGTAGTATAAAAGGTTGTGGTAGATTGCCGTGATAAAACCTATTATAGCTAGTGGTAAGGCGTACAAACTTGCGTTTTTATCTTTTCTGATAATTCCAACAGCCAGTATGGCAACTAGCGGATACATTGCGATCCTTTGGTACCAACACAACACACAAGGTGGTAAATTCATGACGTTACTAAAGTATAAACTTCCAACCATTGAAAGCAACGCAACACTCCAAGCCCCATATAAACTGTACTTTTTTATAAAGTTTATCATAGCCTAAAGTATATCATAGCTCAAAGAAATTTTAAAAACCTACTTTAGCCCGAATTAATTTATAAAAGCCATCGCGAAATATAGCCTTTGTATTTTTTTCTAAACGAGTCTGGTAGGTATCGATACCCACGGATCACACCCCTGCAATTCTTGCTCCCACATTTACACTTCATCCGCCAGTTATCATTCTCAGCCATGTCGTAATCCCAAGTCAGCTCCTCCCCTTTTTTGATTACGCGCATTGAAACAATATTAAATAAGTTTTTTATTCCGCAATTTGGTTGGCAAGAATGGTTTAATAATCTTGCTAACATACTGTCTCTCCATTTATCAGGATGAAACTGAATTGCGTGACTACGAACATCCCGATATTTTTTTTCTGATAGTTTCTCCAATATTGTTGGGGTATAAATTGTTCCATCAATTTTTGCAATAAGCTCCCCTTTCTTTATTTCTCGCTTAGCTATAACTGCAAAGCCATATTTTTTTGTTTTGATAACTAAAATTTTCTCTGGAGACATAAATCTTAAGTGCTAATAAATTCCCAAAACTCACTTTCAGCTTCCTGATATCCCTCCGGACCATTTTCTGTGCCAGCTAAACAGGCTTCGCAAGTCAAAAACTTCTCTCCTTCTATAAATTGCTGGACATATCCACAAGGTACGCATACATACATTCCAGTTTTTGGCACAACAGCACCAATTTTATAAAGCGTTACTCCCGTTATACTTATTGTAAATATTGGTTCCGGCATAGAATGCATTTTTTCCCAGATCTTCTTCAATACGAAGTAACTGATTATATTTTGCCACTCGTTCACTGCGTGAGACGCTACCAGCTTTTATTTGCCCAACTCCAAGCCCAACAGCAAAGTCGGCAATAGTTGTGTCCTCTGTTTCGCCACTTCGATGGGAAATAATACACTCATAACCGTTACTTTGAGCAAGGCGAATAGTTGCGATGGTTTCGGTAATTGTCCCAATTTGATTAAGTTTAATTAAAATTGAATTTGCAACACCTTTGTCCACCCCTTCTTGTAGGCGGATAGGATTAGTCACAAATAAATCATCTCCGACTAGTTGAATATTTTTGCCAAGTTTTTGAGTTAAGACTTTCCAATTTTCCCAATCATCCTCTGAAAAACCATCTTCTATTGAAATGATTGGGTATCGCGCAATAATGTCTTGATAGTATAAAAGCATTTGTGGCCCACTTAAACTTCTCTTTTCCGTGGCAAGTACATATACTCCTTCCTTATAAAATTCACTAGCTGCTATATCAAGCGCAATACTAACTTGGTCTTTTGGTTTATACCCGGCTTTTATAATCGCTTCAACTAATAATTTTAATGCCTCCTCATTTGTTTGGAGACTTGGAGCAAAGCCTCCTTCATCTCCAACATTAGTCGAGAAACCACGATCTTTTAACAGAGTACTTAAAGCGTCGTAAATTTCAGTGCCTGCCTGCAAAGCTTCATGATACGAGCTAAGCCCATGTGGAACGATCATAAACTCTTGAAAATCTGTAGAATTTGCCGCATGCCGGCCACCATTGATGAAATTAAACATTGGTACAGGTAGACGCATTTGCTTTGTGCCTGAAATTTTTGCAAAGTATTCGTATAATAAAAGTTCTTGACTTAACGAAAAAGCATGAGCAAAAGCTAAAGACACTCCTAAAATAGCATTCGCACCAAGACGTTTTTTATTTTGGGTGCCATCAAGGGCAATTAAAGTTTCATCTAAAGTTTCTTGATCAAAAATTTTTCCTAGTAAGGCCTTTGAAATTTCTTGATTAATATTGGCGATGGCTTTTAAAACTCCCATACCTCCGTACCTGCTCAGATCGCCATCACGAAGCTCAAAAGCCTCGTGACTACCTGTGGAAGCTCCGCTAGGCACACTCGCGCGTCCAATGCTACCATCACTGAGAGTTAACTGTACCTCGACCGTGGGATTATCTCGGGAATCTAAAATTTCCCTAGCTAAAATATTTTGAATCTCATTCATGCAATTTCCTTTCAGATAACTATTAAACGCTATCAATTACGATACAAACCCACCAGCTTGAATCTCCCACAGCCTTTGGTAGGTACCTTGCTTGGCTTTTACCAGTTCGCTGTGAGTTCCCTGCTCGGTAATTTTACCATTTTCTAAAACGACTATCCTATCCATCTGCATTATTGTCGATAGCCTATGAGCGATAACAAGGACTGTTTTCTCTTTCATTAAGACTTTTAAAGCTTCCTGAATAAGACTTTCGGACTCGGAATCAAGGCTACTCGTTGCTTCATCAAGGACTAAAATCGGAGCATTTTTTAGAATCGCTCTAGCAATTGCCACACGCTGACGCTCCCCACCTGAAAGCTTTACGCCTCGCTCTCCGACGAATGTGTTGTAACCTTGTGGTAATTTAGAAATAAACTCATGGCAATGGGCAATTTTTGAAGCGCGTACAACTTCTTCACTGCTCGCCCCAGCACGGCCGTAGCGAATATTTTCAAAAAGTGACCTATGAAATAAAATTGGCTCTTGGGGAACAAGGGCTATATTTTTTCTTAGGCTCTCTTGTGTTAATTGCGCAATATTTTGGTCATCAATTAAAATCTGTCCTTTTTGAATGTCAAAAAAACGAAACAGTAATTTAGTGATTGTAGTTTTTCCTCCACCCGACAAACCTATCAACGCAACTCGTTCTTTGCCTCTAATTTCTAAATTAAAGTTTCGAAAAACTTTTTCATTTTCTACTTGATAAGCAAAACTGACATTTTCAAAACTAATATTACCATGCGACACTTTTAAGGTTTTGGCATTAAGCACATCAGTAATTTCATGTGGCTCCATCAAGACATCTGTCATTTCATTTGCATCAGCAAGATTTTCATAAATTCTTCGTATTAACCTCCCTAAATCCCAAAGTCTACCAATTATTTGCCCTAAATAAGCTTGTATTAAGACAAAGTCACCAACTGTAATTAAACCTTTTTGCCAATAACGCAAAGCAATGTACATCATTGCAAACTCTAAAACTACAATTAAAAAGGCTTGTACTGCTTCAACAATCCCTCCCAAATTCCAACCAAGCTCACGAAGCTTGGCTTGTTTT
>OFRG01000363.1_pt1 | contig 18701 bp, 21 predicted proteins | sample 1543071 | NCBI WGS metagenome assembly OFRG01 (sample SAMN07774222, study PRJEB24372) | wastewater metagenome | isolation source: WWTP Verbania (Effluent) | place: Italy: Verbania | collected 2015-12
AAGTTCTAATATTTATAGTATACCAGAAATCTTTAGAAATATTTTATCTTGGTTGTGGTAGGATGTTGATATGCAAAAATTATCTTCTATTTTAATAGCCGTTGAGGATCGAATCCTCTTTATTCGCGGACAAAAAGTTATGCTGGATAGTGACTTGGCTCAGCTATATGGAGTGAGTACTAAACGGCTTAATGAGCAGGTTCGTAGAAATAAGGGTCGATTTCCAGAAGACTTTATGTTTCAATTGAGTATCTCCGAAACCGATTTATTGATGAGTTCAAGGTCGCAATTTGCGACCTTGAACAGAGGTCAAAATATTAAGTATTTCCCCTACGTATTTACTGAGCATGGTGCTGTCATGCTTGCTTCAGTACTTAAAAGTAAAGTTGCCATAGAGGCCAGTATTCAAGTGGTCCGCGCGTTTATTCGGCTTAGATCTATCCTGTCTGCACATAAGGAATTAGCCAAAAAATTAGAATCGCATATTCAAAATACAGATACAAATTTTAAGGTCGTATTTGATTTAGTCAGAAAATATTTACCTAATCCCAAAAAGTCTAGAAAAATTGGCTTTCGCACAAAGTAATTTAAGTCTAGTATTGACAAACAAATATATTTTAGGTATAGTGTTAAGTTATTTCGGCTTCAGCAATTTGAGAGCATGGTTCTTAAATTGTTGCGGCGGAAGCCAAAACCTTTCTGCTACTTTCGGCAGAAAGAAAAGTGCTGGAGGGGTTATGAGAAGAATCATCTGTGAGGTGGTGGCCAATGTGGAATTGGCTGCGGATAAGAACTACGTGCTCGATGAGAAAGGGTACGTAACTTTCACGCTTCAGGCGGGAACGCGCAGGGCTCGCGGAGCATACATGCTGGTTCATGATTGCCGCAAGGCAACTGTGCGAACCGTCAGGGAGCTTTTGGTGGCCAAGAGTCGGAAGCTTCGTCAGTTGAATAAGGTGCTGAGAAATCCGGCCATTGTTCAGGTCGTCGAAAGCAACTTCCAAGGCTACCGTTACTGCATTGTGAACCTGTTCGACGTTGTGGGGCCATACCAGCCGAAAGCGCTGTTTCGGGTTGGGACAAACTTCCCCAAAAATAAAGGAATGACTCGCTTCTACCGAAACGAATCATTCTGGAGTTGGGAAAGTACCGAGCAGTGCAATTGGTCGGGAAGGCTTGAGCAGATTGTTTGTACTCTGACAGATCCGTGGCATACGGTTTTGTACGAACAGCAGAGTTTCCTTTCCACAGGGAGTCCGACGAGGACTTTGTTTGGGGTGGGGAGTAACGTGCATGCGTATTCTCCCAGTGAGCCCAACACTGCCCTTATCATCATGGGCTTCTTGTTTGACGAACGGTATTAGTTAGCGACAAGGGTGACAAAGATCAAGGGGGATTTTAATTACTAATAAAGTAATATTAGTTAATTGAAATAGACTTGAGACAAAAGTTGTTGTCTCAAAACAAGCAAAACGCCGTATAAATTGATATACAGGCGCTTTTGTTTTTTATAGATTTTTTGTAACTCAAATGGTAATGTGGATAACCTACTTTCTATTTTTAATAAGATGGGATATGCTTTAAATACAAATTTTTAATAGAGTTGTTCTTTATTGGACGCGAGAAACAAAAACTATGAAATCAAAAGAGTTATTATTATGGGTTATTGTTATCGCATCATTTATTTTATCTAGTCTTGCTATTTTTCAACCAAAAATTTCTGGAATGGAATCTCAAGCGGGATCACCAGGGGCATATCATAAATTTGTTTGTACCAGACAAGCAAAGAAAGCCAGGACAGCTTGTATTAAGGCCAGTACTACTGACGTAGCTAGAGTTCAATGCGAATCAGATTATACTGAAGCCAAGGCAATGTGTGATTCTTATGTCCAGCAGCAAGAGCCACCTCAAAATTAATTAATAAAATAGATAAATTTATGAAACAAAAAGATTTATTATTATGGGTTATTGTAATTGCGGCATTCTTATTATCAACAGTAGTCTTACTTGAACCAAAAAGTCTAGTCAGCGATGCAGCTCGTGTCCCAAAACCTAAGACCAAGACACATAATGTCTATCGCACCGAAGGTGGAAATTACTGTTTTAGGGTTAAATTAGATTCAAAAGGTAATGAAACAGATGTTTGGGAATATGTTCCTTGTCGAAAAGTGAGTGTTCCAGTAGAAAATCAGAATTAAAAAATCGTCACGCTAAGCGTGACGATTTTAGTTTAACTTTTGTCTTTGCCTTTGAGGCGGAGTTTGCTTGACCTTTCAGTCCAAACGCATTAACATGAGTTTATGGATGCTACTCTTAAAAAATCAATGAGCATTGACGATTTAGCAGTCATGGTTGCTAGTGGTTTTGAACATGTCTCTAAGGATATATCGGACATGCAAACAAGACTTTCAGCCTTAGAACACAGCATGCTAGCCTTAAGTAGCAATGTTAATAATTACCTAGAATTATCTGAAAAGCGTTACTCAGAACTTAAACAGCGCGATGCACTTTTAGCACAATGGCTTAAGTTAATTGCTGAAAAAACAGGGGTTCCAATAGACGTTAGTCAGTTAGAAAAAATATAGCTAAACAGATTTTTCGCATTTTTTTAAATAGTTATAAAACACACTCTGATACTGCGCTGTATCAGAGTGTGTATTTTATTAGGGTGGGGATAACTTTCTTGCTTTTTTTTTGCATTAGATATGCTTAAGGTAATATCAAATAATAGAAAAATAATGAAATCAAAAGAAATATTATTGTGGGTTGTAGCAATTGGCGCGTTAGTAATATCTTTAGTTGCGGTGATTGGCCCCAAGGGGCTAAAGTCAGATGCAGCACAGATGCAATATACAGTAGATCAAGGGCAATCCTCAGGTGTGCTCAATGCTAAGGATACGGTAGCTTGTCTAAAACAAGCTCGCACTAAAGCACGTACCTGTCTTGATAATGCGGTTACTCAAGATGCAGAGGATGCCTGTTGGGAAGAATATAATGTACAAAAATTTATTTGCAGAAATCAGAACAATGTGCCAATAGAAAATCAAAACTAGAAATATTTTAAGATCTAAAGAAAACAGTAATTACAATTATAAAAAAAGCCTCACTCCTGAGAGTGAGGCTTTTTTTATAATACAGTTTAACTTTTATCCTTGCCTTTGAGGCGGAGTTTAATTGGCGTGCCCCAAAATCCAAGATTCCTAGTAATCGATTTTTCCAAAAATTTTCGGTACTGCATGGAAATCGCTGCCGGGTAGTTAACGTAAAGTTCAAAAATTGGTGGGTTAGTGTCGACTTGCTTCAGGCCAATTACTTTTGGCTTTTTCTGGTCGCGCATAAGTTTTGGTGGGTTATGCTCGAGTGTTTTGTCGAGCAGTCGTTGCAACTCTTCGTCGCTTAGTTCTTTATGGCGTGCAGTCACAATTGGTTTGATAGCTCCAACAAGGTCAGAAATACCTGTGCCATTTTTTGCTGAAACTAAAATCATTGGACACATCCATAAAAAGGGGAAGTGGAGGGAGATATAGTCGCGTAGTTTTTGTTCTTCGCCCTCGTAGACGTCAATTTTATTAGCCACGATAATTAGCCCTTTGTTGAGTGTCCAAATTTCTTGGGCTAAGTGCTGGTCTTGCTTGGTAATTTCTTGAGTTGCGTCAATCACTAGCAATGCCACATCACTTCTTCGTATCGATTTGAATGTTTGAAAACCTGAGAAAACATCGGGCTGGCTTTGTCTGTAAGCTTTGCGTTTTAGTCCCGCTGTATCAATAAAGGTGTAGTCGTCTTGGTCAATAATAATATGTGTGTCAATTGCAGCGCGTGTTGTGCCCGGGATTGGAGAGACAATAACTCTTTCCTCTTTGATAATGGCATTAAACAAACTAGACTTTCCAACATTTGGTTTACCAACAATAGCTACACCAATACCAAAGTTAACATCTTCGAGCGGTACATTTAATTTATGTTCTAGGATAAACTCGGCAATGTAATCAAGCAGGTCACCTGTGCCTTTGCCAGTGAGCCCAGAAACAGGGAACATGGCTTTAATTCCAAGTTTGGCAAATTCTCCTGTGACAATATCGGTACGTTTTGGCGAGTCAACTTTATTAATAGCTAAGACGATTGGTTTTTTAGCTTTGCGAAATGCTAGAAGAGCTTTTCTGTTAATAGCGCCAGGATCTAGTTTTCCGTCGACAACAAGAACTAACATGTCGGCCTCGGCAACTGCAATGTCAATTTGTTTGTGAAGTTCTAGCTCAAGTTGCTCAGAGCTAAAACTTAAGCCAGCCGTGTCTACAAGTGTCATGTCCACGCCATTCCAGACTGCGTCAACATATTGGCGGTCGCGCGTGGTGCCTGAGACCTTTGAAGTAATAGCAAACTGTCGCCCTGCAATTTTGTTAAGCAGGGTGGATTTGCCGACGTTGGGTTCACCGACGAGCGCGATAATTGGCAATTGCTGTTTCATAGGTATCAGATTTATATATTGCCCAATTTCTTTGTTGCTAAGCTGCGGTTTTGTTCGCCGTAGTTTGACTACGTCTCACAAAGTCCTCGCTTTGCGCCTCGAACTTGGACAATCTAAAAATCTTCTTTCTTTTAAACTTTAAGCTATTTATTCTAGACTATGTACTTATTATGGAGCTATATCTTCTTCTGGTAAAGGCGAGGGGTCCTCTAGATTTTCTGTGGTTGCATCGCTTGGAGTTTCTACGACTGGTTTTTTAGTTGCAGTTGGGGCCACCGTTTCAGCTGGTGGGTTGTAGTCGGAGCCTATAATAATAACAGTGTCCACTCTGTCGCGATTGATTTTGACGCCAGGAGGAGGCAGGGTGACTTCGGTGGCAGAAAAAGTTTCTTTAATAAAACTTTCGGTTGCAGGTTTCTTATTAACTTGGTAAAACACAGTCTGCAGTAAGGGCTCGCCAGTGTAGCCAATTTGGTAGACAGTTAAACCACTTGCCGTGAGTTGTTTTTCTGCTCGTTTATATTTGAGTTGTCCTTTGGTGCTGTCGGCTAGCCAAATCACACTTTTTTCACCAACGAGTTGTCCGGTATTAAAACTATTTTTAAAGAAGTTTTGAACATCTGTTTTAGTTTTGCCAGGGCAGATTGACAGAACGTAGGCCCCGTTGCTTTCTAAAATTTCTGGGCAAATTAAACCACTACTTGGGTCAAGGCTTACGGATGCTATATTACTCTCTGAAAAATCTTTGGTTAAGGAAAATAAATGTAGTAGTTCTCCTGGGCTTAAGTTAGTATGAACATGATTACCGAAAACTGATAGTAGCTTATTCAGTTTATTTAAGTCGGTTATTAATTCTAGACTCACCACTTTTTGTTTAACGGCAGAAATAACTTTTTGTTGGCGAATGCTTCTAGAAAAATCACTACCCTCGGGCCCAGCAGCATGCCGACTTCGTGTAAAGATTAAAGCTCTTGAGCCACTCATAACTTCGGTGCCTTGTTTGAAAGTTACAGGAGCAAGATAGCCCTCGTTGCTGTCGGGATATTTATAGTCAGTAAAAGTTCTGTCGACAGTGATTTCCACTCCACCAAGTAGGTCGACGGCTTGGACAAATCCTTTGAAGTCGACAACTCCAAAGTAGGGGACAGATTGTCCGCTAATTTTTTCAACGGCCTCGCGCGCGGCTTTGCCAGCTTCGTCCCAGTTTTTATTTCTGCTATAGCCTTCAGCAAAGGCGGCATTGAGTTTGCGAAATCCCATGGGGCCAAGGTCAGCGAGGTAGTCGCGGGGAATTGCAGTTAAGCTAACTTTTTGTTCTTTGGGTTTTATTTGCGCCAAAATAATGGTGTCGGTGAGGTAAGCTCCATCGTGACCTTCACCGCCTACGCCGAGCAAGAGAACGTTAATTTGGTCTTGGTCTTCACCAAGCAGTTTGACATTGCCACCTCCTCCTCGAATGAGGTCGGTAATTGTTTTATAGAAACTTGATTTAGTTCCGACAAAAATGTTGCTACTTAAATTTAGGGCGCGGACGGTTACAATACTGCCTAATATTAAAATGACAACGGCAATACCAATCATTGTCCAGCGAAATCGATGATGGATAACGGGAGGAGTTGGGAGAACTTGGTTTTCCTTTGGACGTTGTTTGATTTGGAGTTTAGGAGGTTTGATTTGGTGGCTTGAAGAAATGCCGTCTAGGTCTTTATGTTGTTGCGTCATAAGTATACTAATCGGATAATAACTTATGTATTATAGCGAAAAAATAGGCTTTTGGTAAGGGCTTAAGGTTTTAATATTGACAAATACACAAAAGTGTGATATAGTTATATATCACACTTTTGTTTGGTGTGATTTAGAACGTTGTAATTCCAAAGACCTTGAGGGAGGTTCGCTATGTCATCTCGAAAACAGATGATCGCGGACCTGCTACTAGGGGTCCAGATCATTTGCACGTTGATCTTCGGAGGATCTCAGTTCATAAGGTTGCTTACCACTTCACAAGGAGTGAGCATTAGCTGGTTCAGTTTTTGGCTCGCGTTTCTCCTTGTGAATTTAGTTCTTGGTGTTCGCGCTCATAAAACCCAACCGAGCCGAGTTACTTTGCAAACCATTATCAGCTATTCAGTGTGGACTTTGATGGTCGCCGCTGATCTAACTGTAATGATTGCCAAAGGCACAGGCACATGGGATGTGCACGATACAAGAACAGCGGTTCTCGCTGGCTTGGGTATTGTGGTTGTTCTAGCAACCGCGAAGCTTAAAAACCTCAGCATCACTGACCCCATGGTTAAGGGCTGGCTCGCGGTTTTCTTCAAAGGAGTGCCGCAGTTAGTTCTTGCCTACAAGATTTTCTTAGTAGGCGGCGGGGGTTTAGCTGGAGTTGCGGTTCTTACAGGCCACATTACCATCCTGACCCGATTGGGGCAGCTTTACTTTTCGATCAAGGAGGCCGGATGGGACAGAAACCGCACTGGTTCAGCAATCAGTGAATTGGCAAATGAAGTTAGTTGGGTGATCGTCACGATCGTTTGGCTAGCTTCCTAAACGGGAGAAACCAGCATTTTGTTTCTCCCCACTTCTCAAATGAGTAGTTTATAATCATTTGAGAAGTGGGAAAAAAAGAGGCACCCTTTTTCAAAAAAGGGTGCCTCTTTTTATTCTGTTAATCCTTGCTTTGGTAATAATCAAAGTGTTATAGTGAAGAAAGTTTGAAGGTTTTGTCTTAGTTAAAAAGTCTACTGGACAATTAGCTCAGTTGGTTAGAGCGCTGCATTCACATTGCAGAGGTCACTGGTTCGAATCCAGTATTGTCCACCAAAACAGCATTAACTTAAACCATATGGAATATACTGGAAACGATCCCTACTGCGACGTCATTCTGAAAGATACATCATCGCTACAAAAAGAGTACGAAAGTGATAATGTCCTTGCGTATCATCACACTCGTCCTTTTTGTCCTGTGCACATTGTAGTTATTCCTAAAAAGCACATCCCTTCTTTTACTAACAGAGACAGTGTTGATGATCCAATAGTTGCTGAAATGTTTGAGGTTGTCAGGAAAATTGCGAAAAAAGTTGAAGATGAGCAAGGAGCAGCAAGAATACTGACGAACTTGGGTAAGTATCAAGATTCCAAACATTTTCACATTCATATTAGTAGCGGTGAACCACTTAGATAGTTTTTTATCGAGTGGCTTATCGACGACATGGTTTTAATTCGTGCTGATGCAATCTGTTATTTAATAAGCTGGATAATAAGATCATATTATGCAAAAAAGAGTATTTATAATTCATGGGTGGGACGGCTATCCAACAGAAGGATGGTTTCCTTGGTTGAAGTTGGAATTAGAAAAACTGGGGTTTGCTGTTTTTGTTCCCCAGTTACCCAAAGCTGATGAGCCACGAATTAATAATTGGGTGCCGGCGCTGAAAGAAGCAGTTCTAAAACCCGATGAGCATACTTATTTTATTGGTCATAGTATGGGATGCCAAACAATTGCTAGATATTTAGAGGGCTTGCCTGGGAATATAAAAATTGGTGGTGTTGTTTTTGTGGCAGGGTACTTTAAACGACTGACTAATTTAGAAGATGATGATATTGTTCGAAGTGTAGTTGCCGAATGGCTGACTACGCCACTAGATTTAGAAAAAGTTAAAATGCATTTTAACAAAAGCGTTGCTATTTTTTCCGATAACGATCCGTATGTCCCACTTGATAATCAAGAAGAATATAAAAATGTTCTAAATTCAAAAATAATTGTTGAACATGGTATGGGTCATTTTTCTGGAAGTACCGGCACATTTGAGTTACCAATAGTAGCTGACTCTATCCTTGAGATATCTCGCTAAGATCTTTGAATTCTAGAAAAAGCGATTTGTTTTTAGAAAAACAACTAAGCTAACAGCTTAAACTAAGCCAAAAGCTCATCACCCTTTACAAATAATCAAATACTAGTACAATATGTGTACTAACAGATAAGTGGAGACAAACCCGTGGAACAAGAAACCAAAAACCAAGACGATGAGGAAAAAGACTTTGACGAAATTGACCCAGAGCAAGGAAGCTTAAAAGCTGTAGGCTCCTTTGTTTGGGAGTTGGCCAAAGTTTTTTTGTATGCACTATTAATTATTGTGCCCTTGCGGGTCTTTATTGCTGAGCCATTCATAGTTTCAGGCTCGTCTATGGTCCCCAACTTTCATAATCGCGAATATTTAATAGTAGACAAGGTAACTTACAGGTTTAGTGAGCCAGCGCGAGGAGATATAATTATTTTTAAATATCCAAAAGATCCAAAACAATATTTTATTAAGCGCATTATCGGTTTACCAGGGGATACAGTTCTGCTTAGAGACGGCGGTGTGACTATTTACAATAAAGACAATCCACAAGGACAGAAGCTCGACGAACAATACTTGCCTGACCAACGAGTGACCAGTGGCTCTGAAGATCCTGTAACACTTGGCAGTGAAGAGTACTATGTAATGGGTGACAATAGACAGGCTTCTAGCGATTCAAGATTTTGGGGTGTATTGCCAAAGTTCGACTTTGTGGGCAAGGTTTCAGTTCGAGTATTTCCGCTTTCAAATTTTTCAATTACCAAAGGTTATCCTTACAATTTTTAATTCTAGCTTGACCACTAAGCAGAGGGCTTGGATCGGTTTTTAGGAACGACAAATATGGGGCGACCAAAGAAAACAGCGGCGAGCACAGGAAAAACAGCGGGCCTTTTGGGTCTGCGCGATTTGGTTACAGAAATTAATCCTTTGTGGAGTGTTATTTTAAAACGTCTGCAAAAATCCAGTCGTACCTATGGTTTTGCGCGAATTGAAACACCAATAGTAGAGGACACAGGTTTGTACGAACAGTATTATAAAAATACTGTTAATCCAGCTCAAAATATGGCTCCACTTACACTCGGAGGCAAGCCCTCGGTTATTCGAAGCAGTATTTTGCCGTCGGTGCTCCGAAATTATCTTGATTATAAAGTTTATGAAACTGTTCCAATTAGTAAATGGGCTTACGCTGGTAATGTTATCAGTGCAGACGAGCACGGGGGAGCGGTTTCAGAATATCAGTTTGGTTTTGAAATTTTTGGCGCGTTTAATCATCTTACTGAAGCGCAAACCATTGGCGCGGTTTGGGATTTTTTAAGCTCTCTTGAGCTTTCCGAGTTGGTTTTAGAAATAAACACTATTGGTCAAGCAGATTGTCAAAGTGGCTATCAAGGTGTCTTGAAAGATTTTTTAAAAGATCGCAAGTTTTCTTTGTGTGACAATTGTAACGAGCATCTTTCTGGTCGCACCCTTAACGTCTTTCGTTGTGATAACCTTGGTTGTCAGGCTATTGTTAGTGAAGCGCCAAGTATTTTAGACTTTCTTGATCCAGCTTCACACAAACATTTTACAAATATCCTTGAAGCATTAGACGAACTCCAAATCCCATATCAACTTAATCCTTTTTATGCAGGGATTGAGGGAACGAGCAGTACTAGCGTGGTTATCAAATATAAACACGAAGATAAAGTTATAACTATTGGTGAAGGAAGTTATCACACAGAGTTACTTAAAAATATTGGTGGCAAGAATTTATGCAGTTTTGGATTTGTGGGAAATTTATCTAGTGTCTACAGTGCTTTGGAACTTTCTGCAGTGGAAGTTGTTCCAGGAAACTCTAGCGAAGTCTTTTTGGTGCCACTCGGAGAGCTCGCTGCAAAAAAGAGCTTACGCTTGTTTCGTGACTTAACCGCCTCGCAGGTCACAGTTTACGACCACTTTGGGACAGTTGGCGTGAAAAGCCAACTCAAGGCAGCAGAGACTTCAAAGTCGCCAATTGCTTTGATTATGGGCCAAAAGGAAGCCCTTGAAGAGATGGTTATCCTCCGCGATGTTAAAAGTGGGATGCAAGAAATTTTTTCTTATGATAAGATAGTGGCAGAAGTTAAAAAACGATTAGGTAAGTAATCAATTAGTCGCTAGTTTCTAGGAACTAGTAACTAGTAACTAGAAACTAAAACTATGACTGAATTTAAAGCAGACCCAGATTGTGTATTTTGCGGCATCATTAATCACTCTATGGCTAGTGAGGTGGTCTTTGAAGATGACTCAGTCATTGTAGTTAAAGATATTTTGCCAAAAGCGCCAGTGCACTTGTTGGTTATTCTCAAAGAACATGTGCCCTCTATTATAGATTTAACTGAAGCTCAGGCTCCGATGATTGGTCATATGATTTTAGTGGCAAAAACTTTGGCGCTCAAACAAGGAATTAGCGAAACTGGATATAAACTTATTTTCAATGTTGGCAAAGACGCTAATCAGATTGTAAAACATTTTCATTTCCATATGCTCGGTGGTAAACAACTTCCAGAATAAATTTATAGGTTAATAATATAGCAAAAGAGATGGAAGACTCTAAAGTAATTGAAAAGTTAATAGAACATGATGAGCGACTAGATCGTATTGAGAAGAATATGGTCACTAAGCTCGAATTTCATCAGCTCACTGATACTATGGATAAAGCCATGGTTATTTTGCAACGTCTGGATCAAGAACGTGTGTTTACCTCAGAGTGGATTAGGCGGATTGAAGGTGATGTGCAAAGAATTAAAGAGCACTTGCATATCAATTAAGTTATAGAATAGTTATTCAGGTTTATAAATACCCTTGAGTGGGTATTTTTTATTTTACTGACTACACTTTTAGACGGCCGTCTAAAAGTGTAGTCAGTAATGATGCCTATGCTATTTAGAGATTTCTTTAAAGAAATTTAATCTTTTGACTAAAACGGCTAAACATAGTATAGTACGAGTAACATCTCGCAAAGTGTTACACTAAATCGCGAGAAATTTTTGAGAAAGAGGTGATAGTTCATGGTAGAAGTGAAAAAGAAAGACAATGAATCCTTCGACAACTTATTGCGCCGTTTTAACCGTAAAGTTCAACAAAGCGGTGTTTTAATTCGTGCCAGAAAAACTCGTTTTTTTGAGCCAGGAAAAAGTCGTAACTTACTTCGCACAGCCGCCCAGCGCAGAGGCGAGTTGCGTATTGTTCGCGAAGAACTCAAAAAACTTGGCAAACCAATTAAAAAGTTCGGCAAATTTAAAAGATAAATAACTTTGTGTCATTCCAGACCTGTCCGCCTGTGGTGGAAGCGACGAGCCTGCCTGCGGTAGGCAGGTCATCGAGGGCTATCTGGAATCCATGGTTCTGGATCCCGGATCAAGTCCGGGATGACAACAGGACAAGGCTACGCAAAAGCTCTAATCTCAAGTATCGCTTATGAAATCTATTACTACTATTGACGCTGACTTAGTAGAAGCCATGAAGGCTCATAATCAAATGGTCGTAGAAACTCTGCGTGGCCTTAAAACGCGTTTACAAAACGAACGTATTGCTAAAGGCTCAGAACTATTGCCAGAAGATACAGAAAAGTTAGTTAGCTCGGAAGTAAAGCGTCGCAGGGAAGCCGCCACAATGTACACAGAGGCTAGCCGGCCCGAACTTGCGGAAAAAGAGTTAAGTGAAGCTGCAATCCTCGCAGAATATTTGCCACCACAGGTTTCTACAGACGAAATTACTATTCAGATTGAAAAATTGGTGAAAGACAATGGCTACACTCAAAAAGATTTTGGGTTAGTAATGCAGGCCTTAAAAGCTACATTTGGTTCGAGCGCGGATGGCGCTATATTAGCCCAAATTCTCAAAGAAAAACTAAAATAGAGCACACAACACATATCGTGGACCATAACATTTTGTGGTCTGCACGATGCGTGGTTTATGCTCCATGATCCATGCCTAAAGAACAATACATTACTGGTTTAGATATTGGCACGCAAAATATTCGTGTGGTGCAAGCCAAATGGGACGACGCCACTGCGTCGCTTTCTGTGGTTGGCTTAGCAAGTGTTCTTGCTAACGGAATGCGTAAAGGCGTTATTGTTGACATTGAAGAAGCAGTCTCAAGTATTTCCAATGCCCTTGAAAAAGCTGAGCGCATGACTGGTGTGCCAGTAACGCGTGCAAATATTTCTGTTGGGGGCACCCACATTGCTTGCATTGACTCTAAAGGAGTGATTGCAGTTTCCAAAGCAGACGGTGAGATAGGCGAAAGCGATATTGTTCGAGTTATCGACGCATCGCAGGCCATTTCTATTCCGCCAAACCGTGAAGTAGTGCATGTTATTCCTAAAACTTTTACGCTCGACGGACAAGAGGGCATTAAGGATCCTTTGGGCATGACAGGAATTCGCTTGGAAGTGGAAAGCGTGATAATTCATGGTGGTTTACCATTCCTAAAGAATTTAACTAAAGCTGTGGCGCAAGCTGGGGTTGAAATTGACCAGTTGGTGCTTTCTCCTTTAGCGGCCAGCCAAGCAGTTTTGGGCAAAAGACAAAAAGAGTTGGGTGTAGCCGTGCTGGACTTAGGTGCTGGGACAACGGGCCTTTCAGTTTACGAGGAAAATAATTTAATTCACACGGCAATCTTACCAATTGGCGGCATGCATGTGACCAACGACATTGCCATTGGGCTTCGTTGTACCGTGGACACTGCAGAAAAAGTTAAACTACAATTTGGTCATGCTATTTCAAACATGATAGACAAGCACGAAGAGATTGAACTCTCGAGCATCGACCCAGAAGAACATGAACGGGTGAGTCGTCATCATGTTGTAGAAATTATTGAAGCCCGCCTTGAAGAGTTGTACGATTTAGTTTCTCGTGAGCTTAAAAAAATTAATCGTGACGGGAAGTTGCCTGCTGGAATTGTAATAACTGGTGGTGGAGCGCACATGTCTGGCATGGTTGAGTTTAGCAAGCGCCAGTTAAGGCTTCCTGTACAAATTGGTGAAATTCAAAACGTTCAAACAATAATTGATCAAGTAGAAGATCCTGCTTTTGCTACAGTTGTTGGGTTGGTTTTGTGGGGAAGTAAGTTTTCTGGACATGGGAGCAAAAGCAATTGGCTAGAAGGTTTCCGGGGCTTGTTGGAAAATCAAAACATGGTAAAATTGAAAAAAATGTTTAAGTCATTCCTGCCTTGACGCAACGGCTCGATGTCGTTAATGTAATAGGGCATTGATTTAAGGCTACAGCTGGTTTCTCTGCAAAGTTTCGGCAGTATCCATTGATTTATATTGATTTATTATGAAAAAAGCCATGGAAGTTAAACCTAAAATTGAAACATTTGCCCGAATAAAAGTACTAGGAATTGGAGGCTCAGGAACGAATGCGGTCAACCGTATGACTGAGCTAGGAATTAAGGGTGTAGAATTTATTGCGATAAATACAGATGCTCAGGCACTGCATAACAACAATGCTGACAAAAAAGTCCATATTGGCAAAGGAATAACCAAAGGTCTTGGTAGTGGCATGAACCCAGAATTGGGCAGGCAAGCCGCTGAAGAAAGCCAAGAAGAAATTGAAGAAGTTATTACCAATGCCGACATGGTTTTTATTACCTGTGGTCTTGGTGGTGGCACAGGTACTGGCGCTGCGCCAATTGTCGCAGAGCTTGCAAAAAACCGTGGCATCCTTACCATCGCCGTTGTGACTAAACCGTTTACTTTTGAAGGAAGCAAGCGTAAAGAAACAGCAGAAGCTGGTTACGACAACTTAAAAGACAAGGTGGATGCAATTATTTCCATTCATAACGATAGAATTTTACAAATTATCGACAAGAAAACTTCACTGGTAGACGCGTTTAAAACCGTCGACGAAGTTTTGCGTCAAGGCATCTCTGGAATTTCAGACCTGATTACGACACATGGTATTGTGAACGCTGACTTTGCTGATGTCCGCTCGATTATGCAGGACGCAGGAACAGCGCTTATGGGTATTGGTCATGCCAGTGGCGAAAACAGGGCAGAAGAAGCAGCCAAAGCTGCGGTTAATTCTCCTTTGCTTGAATTGACGATTGATGGAGCCAAAGGCGTATTGTTTAATATTACGGGTGGAGCAGACCTTGGTATGTTTGAAATTGATGCTGCCGCTAAAGTTATTACTAAAAATATTGATCCAGACGCTAAGGTTAAATTTGGTGCGGTAGTCGACGAAGAAATGGGTGATGAAGTTCGTATTACGGTCATTGCGACAGGTTTTGATGAAAATAATCATCGCCCTGCTCCAATTATGCCAATTATGGAAGAGCCTAAGAAGGTCGCTCCTCTGTCCCAGCCAGTTCAGCCAGAACCAGCTCAGCTAGAGGTTAGAAAGCCTCTCTTTAGTCCAAGACCGCCAGAGCCTGTTATGCCCACAGTGACGACCCCAGACACTCAAGCAGAGGACGAGCTAGATATCCCTGCCTTTATAAGAAAAAAAATGAAATAATTTTATAAATACCCTCGATGAGAGGGTATTTTAATAGCTATGCCAGAGCAATTTTTAATACCAGAGTCATATAACCAAGAAACAACAAACTATAATGGCAAAACATATAATGTCGAAGGACTTTTTGATTTTGCTGATACCTTGCCTGTCCATGAGATTCCACTTGAGCAATTAACAGAAGCAGTGGGTTCAGGCCATAAATATTGGGAAGATACCGAGGGACAATCTTTTGGTCCATCAGTATTACTTGATGATTGGCCTGCTGCCCAACAAAATCCAAAGTGGCAGGAGCATGTTAAAAATATTAAAGCTGCGAATTTGGATTACCCTATTTGGGTAGGGGAGCATGGCGAAGTTTTTAACGGGGTGCATCGATTAACCAAAGCATTTTTGGACAATCTCCCTACTATTAAAGTTCGATATTTTAAAAAACTTCCCTCTGAAGCCCTTGCCCAGTCCTAAATATATAGCATGGATTCTAGCTCTCCTTATAGGAGAGTTTTTTGCTATTTGGGCTCTCTAAGTACTCAGTACTAAGTACCAAGTACTTAGTTTGTGGATAACATTTGGGCTAAGGTCTGGACTTGGCGTCTTTACGCCAATTTTTTGTTTACCACTAGATATGGTACTATAAGTAGGCGAGTTGATACTATATCTAGTATCTAATCTCAAAAGAAATAAAAGCATAATTATAAGGAGTTTAGTCTTAGTAGGTTTATAATTTTGGGCTCCGCCCGATTTTTAATAATCCAAATGTAACTATGAACTGTCCAAATTGCCAAAATGCAGACACCAAAGTGCTCGACAGTCGTCCGGTCGTGGAAGGGAACGCCATTCGCCGGAGGCGCGAGTGCGATAAGTGCAGTTTCCGTTTTTCTACCTACGAAGAGATAGAAATCCTAGACCTTTCAGTAGTTAAAAGCGATGGACGAACTCAGCCATATGTTCGCGACAAACTTGAGGCAGGTGTCCGTAAGCCTTTTGAGAAATTGGTACACGACCCAGATGTCATTAAGCAGATTGTGTCTCGGGTTGAACAGGAAATTCAGAAAAAAGCACATGACGGAAGTATCAGTAGCAAGGAGATTGGTGACATTGTCATGAAGCAGATAAAAAAAGTCGACAAAGTTGCTTACATCCGGTTCGCTTGTGTCTATCGAGCTTTCGAAGACGTCGAAGAGTTTAAAATGGAGCTTCAGAAGCTGTAAAAGTGAATGATCAATAGCCAATTTACAATCTTCAGTTAATAACCAATGATCAATTGATCATTGAAAACTAAATGGAAATTGAGAACTGTAAATTGAAAATTAATTAACATATAACTGCCTCTATTTGAGGCTTAAACAAAAAGGAATCACCACCATGAACCAAGCGGTCAATTTGCAAGATAGAAAAATCAATGCTCTTTCAGAATTAGGGGAGAAAATATTTTTAGACCGCTATGCAATTAAGGACGCAAAAAAAGAAACTTTGGAAGTCGGGGATACCGTGGTGGTATGTGTAAACCTTAAAACCGGTCAGCGCGAGATTGGTGTAGTTGAAGAGTTGAACCGTGAGACGCGTGAAGTGCGAGTCAGGCTTCGCGACGGCATAATTGAAACTCATGCCATTGAACATATCGACAAACCCCTTGAGACTGCTCCAGAGCAAATGTTTGAGCGCATTGCTCGTCATATTGCTAGTGTAGAAAAAACCGACGAACTGAAAACAGAGTGGGAAGGAAAATTTAGAAAACTCATGGACGACTGGCAGTATGTTCCTGCTGGCCGAATTTTTACTGGCGCAGGGACCGGCCAGAACTTAACTTTTTATAATTGCTACGTTATCCCAAGTCCAAAAGACAGCAGGGGCGGAATTTTTGAGACGCTTGGTCAGATGGCAGAAATTATGTCACGCGGCGGTGGCGTCGGAATCAACGTCTCAAGCCTTCGTCCCCGTTATGCTTACGTCAAAGGTGTTAATGGCCGAAGTAGTGGCTCTGTGTCTTGGGCTTCTTTGTATAGTTTTGTAACTGGCTTGATTGAACAAGGTGGCAGCCGGCGCGGGGCACTCATGCTTATTTTAAATGTTTGGCATCCAGATACGATTGACTTTATAAATTCGAAAAAAGAAGCTGGTAAAATTACCAATGCCAACATTTCCGTAGGCATCACCGATGACTTTATGACAGCGGTAAAAGAAGACAAGGAATGGGATTTAGTTTTTCCAGATACACACGATCCTCTTTATGAAGCGCACTGGGACGGTAACTTGGCGAAATGGCGCGAGTTGGGAGGAACAGTAGTTAAACATAAAACAGTACGTGCTTTGGACATTTGGAACAACATTATTGAGTCAGCATGGACGAGCGCGGAGCCAGGCGTGTACTTTATTGACCGCGCTAACCAAGCTTCGAACTCTTGGTACTACGCACCTCTTCCATGTACAAATCCATGTGGGGAGCAACCACTTCCTGCTTGGGGTGTTTGTAACTTGGGCCATGTTAACTTGTCTAAGCATTTAAATGAAACAGGTAATGACGTAGACTGGAACAAGCTTAAAACTACAGTTCAGTATGCTGTGCGTTTTCAAGATAATGTTATCGACGCCACACCATATTTCTTTGATGAAAACCATAAACAACAAATGAGTGAGCGCAGAGTTGGTATGGGTACCATTGGACTCGCTGAAATGTTAATTAAACTCCAGCTTCGTTATGGTAGTCCTGCTGGCATTGAATTTATCGACAAGCTTTACCAGTTTATTGCAGTTACTGCTTACGAAACGTCTGTGGAATTAGCTCGCGAAAAAGGAGCGTTTAGTCAGTTTAATGCAGAGAAGTTATTGCAAAGCGGTTACATGCAATCTATGCCAAGCTATATCCGCGATCTTGTTGCTAAATACGGCCTTCGCAACGTTACTATTATGACGCAAGCGCCAACTGGTACGATTGGCACCATGGTGGGGACTTCTACAGGGATTGAACCATTTTTCTCTTGGACATATTTTAGAAAATCTCGTCTTGGAGTTCACCAAGAACATATTAAACTGGCCAAAGACTGGCTAGAGCAGAACCCAGAACAGGAACTTCCAGATTATTTTGTTACAGCTATGGAACTTGCCCCAGAAGACCACGTAAAGGTTCAAGCTGCAGTGCAACGCTGGACAGACAGTGCCATTTCTAAAACTTGTAACGCCCCCGAAGACTACAGCATTGAGCAAACCAAAAAACTTTACGAGATGATGTACGACCTTGGCTGCAAAGGTGGCACAATTTATCGTGACGGCTCGCGCGACGAACAAATTTTAGCGACAGACAGTAAAAAACTTGGAAAAGATGTTGCTGATCAGTTGGCCGCTCAAGATCAACTAGCTAATAAAGGGGATGGCGCGCCAAGTCAGCAACAAGCCCCAGAGATTATGTCTATTTCCGGTGGTCAGATTCAGTTTAAAATTATTGCGCGCGAACGCCCTTCTGCAATGTCCGGAGTGACTTACAAGTTAAACACAGCCTATGGCCATTTGTATGTGACAGTTAACGAAGATGCTCACGGTCCCTTTGAAGTGTTTGCCTCGCTGGGAAAATCCGGTGGCTTCTTTTCAGCCCAAACCGAAGCGATTACTCGCATGATAAGCTTAGCCCTCCGCTCTAACATCGCCATTGAAGAAGTTATCTCTCAGCTCAAAGGTATTCGTGGTCCAGATGTTAGTTTTGCCGACGGTGAAATTGTTTACTCTTTGCCAGACGCGATTGGAAAAATTTTAGAAAAACATATTACACAAAAACAACAGCAACAGTTAGAGTTGCCTATTACCATTCAAGAAAATCCGGAAGTTTCAAAAATTTTAGACTTACATCTTCCAGAAAAAGTCACAGCTACAGTAACGCAAGAGGTCACCACAACTACAAGCGATACACAGCATAAAAC
>OFRG01000364.1_pt1 | contig 18663 bp, 35 predicted proteins | sample 1543071 | NCBI WGS metagenome assembly OFRG01 (sample SAMN07774222, study PRJEB24372) | wastewater metagenome | isolation source: WWTP Verbania (Effluent) | place: Italy: Verbania | collected 2015-12
AATAGTATGAATATAGAAAAAGAAATTAAGATTAAATACCCTCTGGCAAAACATTTTCCAGAACTCCCTCTGATGGCCAGAGGGGGTACTTATAAGAATAAATTTCCAGAGGGTATAATCGTACATTTCACGGCTGGATGGCAGTCTCAAAAGCCAAAGGATGCTATTAGCTTTGCGAATAAGAATGGCCATCGTTATTTCTTTCTAGATCAGTCGGGTACTGTCTATCAACAATTCGACCTAAGTGGATATGGGCCTCATGCTGGGGAATCTTTGTGTCCTGTTACTAAAAGGTCTAGTGTTGCAAAATACTACGTAGGGATTGAAATAGCGTGTGCTGGGTCTCTATCTGACATGGATAAGGACGGTCAGATTGACGATAGTTGGTTTAAGCAATTGAATCTACCTACTGACACTATACGTAAAGGTGCTTATGTTGGGAAGTATCAAAATGTAAAGGGTATATTCCAAAAATTTACTCCAGAGCAAGAAACATCTTTAATTGAGCTATGTACTTGGCTATGTAAAATGGGCTGTAACCCAGATTTAATCCTAGGTCACGACGAGTGCAGTCCTAATAGAAAAGACGACCCTGGACTTTCATTGTCAATGTCTATGGATGACTTTAGAATTTTAGTTAAGCAAAAACTTAATCAATAATTTATCTAGGTCGGTCACATGGAAGAACTAAAAAAACTCTTTATAGAAAATGTAGAGATAAAAATCATTATAGGGTCTCTAGCTGCATTTTTTTCCTGGGGATTCGATGGGGAGTATGAAGCTCTACTGGCCATCGGTATTCTGGTAATTTTAGATATTGGTACTGGTACTTGGTATTCAATTTCTACAGGTCAATGGTCGTCTAGAAAGTCTCTGGGTGGACTAGGGAAAGTGTTTCGATACCTGAGCTATATGCTCATGGCCAGAATGTTAGATAAAGTAGTTCCCCTCAAAATATGGTCTCCTCTAATGGATACTTTCGTGGCCATTACAGAGTCAGGATCAATTCTAGAAAATTTCTATAAACTGGGCTACCCAGTACCTACGATGATCGTAAATAAATTGAAGACATTTAACGATAAAAAAAGTTAGAATCTGGGCTACTAAACAATCCATGGGGGACTATATGGAAAAGGCTTACAGTTTTTCGGACTTAGCTAAGAAATTAGAATCGGCTGGAGTTCCTGTACTAAAAGAAGCAGCAGAAGAAACTGCAAAACAAGTTTACTCTGCTCTTAAAGAGTGGCTAAACGAATCGGCTGCACTATCTGAAACTAGAATTGACGATGTTATCGTCCCTTTTATTTCTCAGTTAGACTCAATTGTGCTTGCACAGGTTGACAAGATCGATGGTGAAGCGGACTAGATGGAAATTGAACTTCTCACAATTTTTCGTAAGATAGTTTGGGATGTTCTCTCAAAGAAGGCCATAGCGAAAGTTATGGCCCTTTTAGTTATCAATCCGAGTGGGGTACTTGGGACTATAGTTCTAAATATTCTAGCTAAAATTTCAGAAAAGGCTTTTGAGTGGGTAGCTCTAGAAGTTAAATTAGAGTCTATTAAAGTCGTAAATGAAGTCCACCAATCTCAATTTGAAAGAGCACAGTTAAAATTAAAATTAATCGCTAGAAATTCTGGAATTGAAAGTGATGAATTTAAAAAAGCAAGGGTAGAAGAACATGAAAAGCTTGTTAAAGTGGTCGTTTTTAATCTTGATCCTACAGTCGTGCGGATCGGTAAAGCTGCATGATTCAAGAGTCTGCTTCGTAGCTGGGGTAGTAGAAGCTGGTGCTGACTGTGCGACTATGCTCTCATCTAAAAAATATTCCCTAGATTTTGATGGCCTAATAGATATGCTACAGCCGAGCGAAACTGAAAAGCGTGGTGGTGCTGCTATAATTCCAATTGATGACTTTATAGAAATAAAGAAAACTATTGAGATGGCCTGTCAGTATGTGAAGTGTAAAAAATCAATCAAGAATCTGTATTTGAAAAATATAAATTATCTTCTGAATAAAAGCAGGAGTGCTATTAACACTCCTACCAATCAATAACTAGAGATCGTCTTCTTGTGCAGAAGATTCTTCTCCCAGTGAATCTACTTCATCTAGAGAATCAACTTCCGATAGGGGTAATGACTCTTGAGATTCTGGAACATCCGATCCGTGCTCAGTCTCAGGTACTACCGTTAATTGAGGAGCTGTATTTTTCATTGCTTCGTGCTCTGCTTTAGCTGCTTCTTGAGCCGCTTGTTGATCGGCAACAAATTTCTGCATTACTTCGTTTCTTTCAGATTCATAAGCATCTTTCTCTTCCAAGTATAATTCAGCAATATGTTTTGGAACTTCAACAAATGATTTGATAGTAAGATTAGCAATTTTATTTCCTGATGTTTCAAGTCTAGAAATCGCTTGTCTCATTACATTAATTAGACTTAGTACTTCACCTTTATTACGAGCGAACATACCCACCATTTCGCCTGTTCTACCGTTAAATGCAAGCCAGTGAAGAGTAACGTAAGTGTACTCCTGAGCTTTAGCTTTAACTGCTTTTACGGCCTTTGCTTTTGGTGCTGCTTTCTTCTTGCTTGGAACTTTCTTTACCATGAGATTCTCCTGTAGTTATTGAGTTAGAGTCGCATTGAACTTTTCAACACACTTATTGATTCTGTAAATTGCATCATCTCTTTTTTCAGCAGTTTTGAAATTGTGGACTACCTCATTGAGGTCAGATTTACTGTGAACTCCCCATACCCAAATATGGATCATCCCAGCTTTAAATACATCGGACATTTCAGGGCCAGCGACACTATTTAATATTACTCCATCAGATTTAAAAAACTCATTACACCCTCTACTAACTGACTGTGGCTGAGAAGTGATTCTCATTTTTAACGATGTGGATTCGACTTTCGTTAATTCGATTTCTAATTTCATACTTACCTCTAATTTTCCAAATTTATATTGTTCAATTTTGTTCAAGTCAAATTATTTCTTAGAAAAATATTTCTCTGATTCTAACTTCTTAAAATTCAATAAAAGCCAGATAATGACAGATTCATCATGGAGAGTAAATATCACGTTATTCTCATAATAATCTTGATTATCTATTATCTCATCCAGCTCTTTTTGAAGATTTCTATTGTACCTTTGATAGAGTTCTTCTTGAATTTCTTCACGGTACTGCTCGTAATCCTTCCCATTTACCCCTCTGGTATAGGGGTCATTTATGATGGCCTCAAGTCTGAATGTGGGAACTCTTGTCCATCTGCTCATGCTCTATATGGGATCACTTTAACTTTAAAAGTCAGGGAATTTTTTTCTCTACTTTCTTTAAGCCACTTTAATTTTCCCACTGTATCTGGAACTTCATTTCGATCAAATAAAGCGGTCACAGTATCGTGGCAACATTTACAAAGAGGAATATGATTTCTATTGCTCTCGAATAATTCAATGTCACCTTTTGCAGCTCTCCAGTGATCCACTACAGCGGAGTCATTCGGGCAAGCGTAGCATTTAGGATTATGATGTAGAAATCTAAAGCGGTAACTCACCCACTCTTTAGACTTGTAAAGGTCTTGTCGTAATTGTCTGTCTCTAGGTACAAATTTTTTGGCATTAACGTGCCTATTTGGTGAGAACATTTTAGGTTTACTGCTCAATTAAAACTCCTAATTTAAAACTTTATTAATTGCTTCCATCTTCTCTTCTAATAAGTTGAGAATATATTTTGACTGAAAACTTCCGTGCATGAAGTGATAGAAAGGAGTACGCTTCTGACAGACCCTTCTGATCCTTCTGAGAAGTTGATCTAGGTCTCCAGGTCTCCAAGGGAAATCATTCACTACTAGATTATTAGACCTTGTGAGAGTCCATGAAGTACCCATTACAGAAGTGCCCACGATCACTCTCTGCTCTCCCTCTTGGAACTCTTTAACGAGGTCTCTACGGTCTTGATTATTAGTCATTAGAGAGGTCATAGCTTTAGTATTAAACGCCTGAGATATCTTTACAGCAGCATCAATATGGTCACTGAAAACTACCACCTTATCGACTCCTGTTTTAAGGAGTAAATTTACGTATTCTATCGTGGCATCTGCCATTGCAAGTGCAGCCTCTTTCTTGGCCTTTGAGCTGATAGTCTGACCCACATCGGAAGTAACAAATTTTTGGAAGTCCTCTAGTATTTTTATATTATCCAACTCTTTAACTTGAATGTGCTTCGTGATTCCCTTCTCAATTTTTAAAACTTTATCAGCATCAAAGCTTATGTAAATATCCTTCAAATAAGATTTTAATTCTTTAACATTTTTTACACCTTCATATTTAACTTTCATTCCGTAGTCACTGTAGAACTCCACACGATTACAGAAGTGTTCTGCAAAGTCGATATAGGTGGGGAACTTTTTAAGAAACTCTGGATCGTTAAATCTAGGGCTGTAATAACAGATTGCGATTAGCGAATAGAAATCGGCAACATTATTTGCCATTGGTGTTCCAGTAAGCAGCATGACTCGTTTAATTTCATACTCAAAAATAAATTGGTGGAGTAAGTTCGTTCTCTTCGCCTCAACATTTTTTGCCAAATGTACTTCATCACAGATTACAATGTCCGCCCACTTAAATAGATACTCCGCTTCTTTTAACATCTCGTAGTTGATGATTGCGTACTCAGTATCCCACAGAGGATAAAGCTCCTTCTTATTCATAAAGCAGGATATTTTTGTATTGGGGTACCACTTTATAATCTCATCTCTAATATTTAATTTAACAGAGGCAGGACAAATGAATAGCACATTTAATTCTCTCTTCGCTCTTATTGTTAAGTTTCTAACTATCTCGAATGAGCAAATCCCTTTCCCTAGTCCTGGTGGGAGTGCCATAATGAAGTAGGGATTCTTAAGTCCGTATTCAATAGTCTCTTTTTGGTGAGGCATGAGAATATCATCAAACATTTAAGAATCCCTACTATATGTAAAGTTTGTTATTGTGAGACTAATTACAGATCATCCCCATCGTCAATAAAAGCTACCAATTTCGCTTTTAGTTTTTCTATGAATGAATCTAGGATATTTCCTTTCTCATCCATAAAATCTTGACCGTCTAACTCAGCAGATGCTTTTTTAGCAGCGGCTTTTGCTTCTGCTTTCTCTCTCCACCCTGGAATAATCTTGTCAACTAGTGACCCTACTGCTGCTCTTTGCTTATCATCAGATGTTGCGTATGCAGTAGCTTTTACAACTTTAGGAGCTTTTTCTTTCTTTTCTTCTTTTGGCGCTTTCTCTTCTTTAGATACTTCTAATTTTTTAGAAGATTCTTTTTTACTTTCAGATTTAACTGATGCTCCACTAGTTCTTTGAGCTTCTACAACTTTCTTAAGCTCTTCAATAGCTCCTTCTGCTGTATCGTCTTCATCCAGTGTAGCTGTAAATCCAATTCTCTCAGATTCAAATTCCCCAAGCTTGAAAACTCTTTCGTAACGTGCGTCCACAATCTTCATATCGTTCCCCTGTTTTGTAGTTAAAGACCAATCTTTAACTGGTTTAGTTTTATCAATTTCAATTTGTTTCACTACATCGGATAAATCGGAAAGTTCGAACTCCCCAGACTTATCGAGATGTTTCTTATTAAGCCATACAAGCTCATGTTCCTTCGGCTCTAGATCGTGCAAAATAACTTTCTTAGAGTCCAGCTTCCAATTTATTGATTGGTAGTAAGCAATGTCGATAATCGCTCTTGTCCATTTAGACCTACCAATTAAAATATTATCTGCTGATGCTCTCCAAGGCTTACCAATTGGTGCTTTAAGTTTATCGTGCAAATCTTTACTAGCGTATAGCCAGATAAAATCCGTGTACTGTCTACCTATTACAGCAGAGAAAATATCTAAGTAAAGAGCTGCTGATAAGTCGTAGCAATAGTCGGAAGTTTTATTCTTAACTGAGAACTCATCAGAGACATCCCCAGAAGAAGATTTTAAATCTGATACGGTCACTCCTTCCAGAGCAATACTATCAGCTCTTACCTTCACTCCTACCTTGACCATTAACTTACCCTTTACGGCTGCTGCGATTTCCTCATGGTGTTCTCTAGATACTTTTGTCCATCCAGAATAAGTCATCTGAAAAGCATCATCCTCTTTGAAGTAGAAAATCATTTCATCCCAAATATATAGGTCTAAGAAAGCGGATACCTCGGGAGTCCCCATATTCACGTAGGCCATAGAGATCGGGCATTGTCGAATTGCAGCTACGCAATTCATTGCCTTCACTTTTTCACCTTTAGTAATAATGGCCTTACCTTTATTTTTTAATTTAAAGGCTTCCCATTTGGCTCCATGTCTAGTGCTCTCATATACAGCACATTCTTTATCTAAAAGATGTGGCTCTAGTACAGCAGTATGAAAGTAAGTACCAATATCGAAGACAGCATTTTCTTCTCTCTCAAGTTCTCTAGAGATGTGCTTCTTGTAGAATAGTTCTTCCGAATAAAGAATATCTTTAAGCTGAGAGGAAGAAAAATGCTCCCTCTCAGAGTGATATTCATTACTCGTCATATCGAGTACTAATTTCATAAATTTCCTGATTTAATTATAGATCGTCTTCTACTTCTGCTGTCTCAGATGGAGCATCGTCACCATCTTCTAGGTCAACTTCCGTACACGTAATTTCGTGTCTCATTTCCCCAGCATAAGTACCTTTCTTAACTTCTACCTGGCCAACGTATTCGAATTGAAGTCCAGTCCCGATAGCATTGGCTTCTTTAAGTTCATTGTAGGCATCGTTTAATGATCCACAAGAGTTAAGAGTTAGCTCTTTACCAATGTAGTCTTTATGTTTTTTATCTTTGAATTCTGCATCTATTACTAGAACTTTTAGAGATACTTTTTTGTACTTATCTTGACCGAATCCGATTAACTTTCCTACAAGTACATCACCTTCTTTCCAATCTTCCCATTGACGGTAATTTGCAGGGCCTACTAAACTTTGTCTCTTCTTAAATACTCTCATTTTAAACTCCATTTTGACTTACGATTTTATGAGAAAAATTCTCACACTTTAATTTTGAATTCCGATAATCCTATGGTCAAATTGAACAGTCTGAAAAGAATTATTTCTAGATATTTCTATAGCAATGAGTAAAGCTCTAGAATTCATATATATCGTGCTCTAGATAGTACTTATATTTTTCGTAATACTCACTACTCCTTTTATCAATATATTTCCTTTGTAACTTTACTTTTCTTCCTTCTGGAGTTTCTACAGATTTTCCTTCCTCATACTCTTCACTCCATACTGTGATATCCAATTTAATTTTCTCCGCATAGTGATGAAGGTTTTTTGGGAAGTAATCGACAAAAGCTTTCCTCATACAGTTGGCTAATTTATCAATAGCTCCTAGATCGTCTAGATCAAACTCTATAAATAGGGCATCGTGGAGAGTGAAAGGGACATACAATCCTTCATCATAAGCGTAGAAATCTGCTTTCCTCATAATTACGGCACCTGTATTATGTGTGACTAGTCCATCGGCACTAAATCGTTGATCTGGGCAATTCGCTATGTCGTACATCTCTACTTCATCTGGAAGTACTTCTACTGACTTCACTCTTTCTACAGCACCCATCTTAGTTGGAGGGAATTCCAATCCAGATGTGAAGTTCCTAAGCTTTTCTTTCTTAATGGTATTTAGGAAACCAATCTCCCTCTCGAAGGTTAGTAAGTCTTTTTTCATTATAGTTATATCCGTACGGTAAGAATAACTTCTTAGTCTGGATCGTATCCCAAATATAGTCAGAGCTTTTTGAATCTCCCTAGCGTACTTTAATTTTCTATCCCCCTTTCCGAAGGTTACCTTTACAGAGGTGTTATCCGTACCTATTTGAAGGCCCCCATCGCCATCAAAATAGCCTATAAGGAATCCTCTAAGTAATTCCTTTGATGACCAAATGAAGGGGTGGGACAAGTCGTTTTTCAACTCCGTATCAAAGCAGAAGTTCTCCAGTGTTAATGAGTGTGCCCTAAGGTGTATAAGGGGTCGTTTATTTACCCGAATAATAACCTTCTTTGAGTAGTCAGGAGATACCTTACTTAGTAAATTCTCTAAAGTTGGTAATATGTTGTACTCGTGCTCCGCTACTATCCACTTTAGCCCCCTTCCTTTATGATAGTCTCCATCAGAGGCTAGTCTCCCTAATAAGACTCCGAGACCTTTAGGGTCATCCCCTATGGATTTGAAGGATTGAAATTTAGCATTATGGGCTTTGGATGTCGTTACCTCTTTGGGCCAATTTAAGCTCTCAAATTGATCTACTTCACTAGAAAGTCGGATGAATGTCTGTTTCGCAAATTTATCGTACGTTCTCCACTCTTCTTTTTGGGTATCCCCACTGACTACAAGAAATTTATGTTCGGGACTGCAAATTATTTCCTGCCCATTCCACAAGGTTATTTTAACTTGTTTCTTTTTTCCTGAGGGTACGCAATCCGATCTAACCCATTTTTTCCCTTCCCATACTTCCAGATCGTTTACCCCTGCCAAATCCTTTATTTTCTGGAACCCATACTTCTTAGTCGGTATTCTGCAATCCCCATGAAGGCACCCTTGAATTCTTGAATTTGCTGCTGATCTATGATTAATATTATCAGGCCACATGGTAAACCCATCTTTGAGAATCATAGGATTCCCATCGTAGTAGGATTGTATGTCCTCTTGTTGCCATTCTGCGAACGTGGAGAAAGCCGAATAAAATTTGTCAATAAGATCTTGAGCTTGTTCTACTGTGTGTTCAATTCCTGTATCTTGTGTTAATTTATTTGCAAGGCCATACTTAGACATTAAATAACTAATGCCCAATGTCGTTGCCTTAAACAAATTTCGGTGAGACTCGTAATCTTTTCTTAGTCCGTCCTTCGGTACTGCCCCTGCCAACTTAGCAAAGTACAAGTACACATCCGAGGACAAATAAGCATTAATCATATTTGCATCTTTAGAAAGTAAAGCAGAGATGAAAAATTCTTCTGATCCGTAATCGATAGAGCACATTGCTTTACCTTTTGGGGGACTAACCATTGCTCTCATCCACGCTGGTTTTAAGAACATAAATCCAGTAGCGGCTGGCTGTGAACGTGAAGACTGAGCACCATAAATATTCATGTACGGTCTGACTCTTCCATCACTTCCTACAGAGTCCCAAAAGTTCTTTTTCTTTTTCTCTGGGTTAGATTTAAAGCCGTTTAAATTTTGCTTTAGAATTAAGTATCTCACCATCTGAGCACCAAAATTATCCTTTGGATAGTTATGCTTAAATGGAAATTTATCTTGCCAAGCTTCGAGTGCCATTGAGAGGTATTTTTCTACTGGTAGCTTCTCACCCTTTGGGAGTTTCTTTTTATCCCTATCGTAAGTGTCAGTGAGCATCCAATCGTTATGATAGTTATTATCAATTAACCATTGTGCTGTAGCCTTATACGACCATGAATATCTAGATTCTTTTTTGTTCCATTTGAACGGTAAAACCTTAGGAAATAGTCCGTTAATTTCTCTCTGCAAGTCTTGAAGCAAAACATCCACGGCCTTAGAGAAGTTTCTAACGTGCTTTACGTTTATAGGGTAGCCTTTTGATTCTCTGATTGCAGTAAGGGCAGCGTATCTACCTCTTAATAACATTTCCGAGAATAACTTTTCTCTCTTAAAGTTTTTACCCATTAATTTTTTATACTCTTCGATCATTGCTTTAAAAATATCTGGAAGTAGAACTACGTCCATCTCACAATAATCTAAAATTCTATCTCTCATTATGTCGGTAACAAATTCTGGATTCGAAATAATAAAATCTCTAACTTCATCCTTCTCTACAGTGTCTCTTATTTGTCCTGTTAATTTAAAAGTAGCTTCTACTAGGGAGTGCTTTAATTTTGAAGCTCCCTTCTCACCTTCTCGACGTTCCCATTTAGGTTTTGGTAGCGGTATGTATCGTACCTTCCCATCAACTAAATGCTTCCCAGTGGACATACGATTATTGTGGTTAGTGAGCATACGCCACTCTAGATGCAGATCGATCCACTTAAAGTCCATAGGGTCTAATCCTAGAGAGTAAAATGATCTTGCCTCTGCTACGTTAGAGAATCCTACGAACACTTCCTCTTTATTTTCTTGAATATATTCTACTAATTTTCTCTGTCCTTTATTGGTATCTAGAAGCCAAAATCTTCTAGTCTCTATAATGTTCCAATTGACATCTAGCTTGTGACATACGCAACAAAATAAACGTAGGATTTCTTCTTTGGATTTGCTAAATTCGTAATCGGTAAAAATCATTGCCTATTCCTATTTTTTAAACTCTAATATTCAGTATGGATAAGAAGACTATAAAACACTTACAGCAGCTACTTCGTCAAGGGACAATTACCTGGCATATTAAAAATCAAGCATTGAACAAAGATAGAGAACTGCGAGTAGTTGGTACAAAATTAAATGGTCAGCCAAAATATAAATACTTCTATAAATGCCAAGGGTGTTCAACATTCACACCACACAAAGAATTATTAGAAGTAGACCATATAGATGCCATCGGACACCTAGATATTTCTGATCCATTTAACATTGATTGGAAGAGATACATCTATCGTATGTACTGTTCAATTACTAATCTTCAAGCTCTCTGTAATTTATGTCACAAGAGAAAAACTTCAAATGGAGTTGCTTCTTTAAGATTCCAAAGAAAAGGATTGATGAGAGAAGAGTTCGATGATGATTTTTCAGAGGTGGTTATTGAGCCTGATTTGCTTTAGCTTCTTTATCTCTGTAATACTTTTTCAATCTTCTAGCATTGTGACAGTTACGACATACGCACGTTCCTTTCATTGTTAAAGAGTCCGTTTTCGCTTGGTACGCTTTAACTTTCCTCGGGCACTCACGGCACTTGTAGAGCTTCTCTTCCTTTGATATTTCCATACCAAAAGTCTGACAGAACTATAAAATCAAGTCAATTAAAGTATGTCCGATTAGGGGAGTAGGGTATTTCCTGCTTTCTGCAAATTCCGTATTCCCAATCATACTTTCCCCTCACACTATTACAGATATGGTATTCTCCAATGACTACTCCTAGGATTATTCCCAGAGAAAGTATTATAAAGAATGTACCGTTAAAAGTATTAATTAGATGCTTCATCTTTAACATTGATAGCTCTCTTCGTTTTAAAGTCCCTGTCAAATTGAATTCCTTTGAAGGCTAGAAACTCTCTCATCAAATTAATTTCTGAAAGTACTTTATCTGTATTAGTGTTTGCTTCTGTAAGCTCTCTATCTTTAGCGTCTAGATTATCTATAAGAGCTACTACATCTGGGATTTCTCCTTCCTTAATGGGTATTTCAATTCTCACCTCATCATAGATGTTATCTGCATTGTCATCTATAAAATTTAGATTATCGAAGTCCAGAGTAGTTTGGGCCTCTGTGCTAAATAATTCTTTTGCTGATTTAACTATTAGTTTTTCCAGTAATTCTTGGCTAATTATAACAGACTGCATTTTATATACTCCTAAAATAGATATTTACTTTGAACAATATTGAACATAGATTATCTATATTTGGAGGTCAAATGAAAAGTTTAAAATATTTGTTGAGAAATCATTATTCTCAAACAGATTTAGCAAAATTAATGGGCTATAGATCACGCTCTACAGTGTCTATGTGGGTATCTAAAAAGAGAGTTCCAGCAAGAGCTAAAGCGTGGATGGATAAAGAAGTTGAACGATTAACAGGATTGTAAAATGAAGACAAAAGTTTTTAGAGAAAAATTTAAAGGTCAAGTTATGTTCTCAGTTTTTGAGGTCGATGACTCTGGTAAGAAGAAGTCAGAGAAGCCTGTTTTAAACATGGGAATAAAGAAGGCTGAATTAGTGCTTAAGCACGAAGAAGAGTTCAAAGAGTACGTAAGGCTCTATGGAGACTCTATAAATGAAGAGAATGACCTATAACTATAACAATTAATTGACAGAGAAAGAATAAACCTATGAAATATTACTATTGTAAGGGTGTTTCATGGGGTGCAGACATCGTGCCTGTTCTATAGTGCCTTACAGAGTTCCTTGTTGACTCGACGTAACTATAGGGCGTTTCCGAGGTGTGGTTTTCGGCTTCCCATTTCTATAAGTAACGATGTTAGAAGCCGTTTATTCTTTTCTCTGTCACAAATTTTAAAGGAGTTTGTGATGTCCCTATTAAGTTACCTAAAGAAAAAGTTTGGAAAGAAAACTCCGACTACTAAAGTTCCACCAGTAAAAAATTCTTCTCAAGTTGAACTTCAAATTGATATTGTCGTAGATGAATATCTAGATCAATGTTTGAATCTACTCAATCTAAATTCTAATCGTAGTGATTGGCAGAAAATTTTTAAAGCAATAGCTTATGCAGAGTCCTCATTCAATGTAACAGAACGATACATCGAAACTAAATTAGGGATTGATGCTGTCACTGGTAAGCAAAACACATCAGAAGGTTTATTTCAGATGTCGTATCAAGATGCCAAATATCATCAGTGTGAATTTGATTGGAGTAAGGATAAAAATCTAAGTGCCTCTGATAAAGATAAAACTATCTTTGGTATTCGTAGAAATACAGAGTGTGCAATGAAAGTTCTAGATAAACTAGTGGCCAAGCATGGAGATTATATTTTCGATAGCGGTCATTACTGGGCGGTGTTGAAGCCGTCGAATAAGAGACACAAAGTATTCTTAGATAAACTTCACAGCTATTACGTGTAGGTAAATTATGATTTTAGATTTAAAGAAGTGCGAATTGTGTGGAATCCAAGTTCTTACTACTAGCCTCCAAAGAATAATAATTAAGGACGTACCTCTAGAAGGTCAGTTATTTAATATTCCAGTGGAGGCCTGTACTGATTGCCGTAAAGATATCGATGGAGTAACTAATGAAGAAAATATTTAAGATCAATATCAATTGGGGAGTCAATTGGGTACGTATGCCAGTAGGTGCTAGAATTGTAGAGTTCAAAAAGCAGGGTTACTGGCTATGTGTATGGTACGAATTTGATGTAGAGGCCAGAGTAGGTGACGACGTAAAACTTACAGTCTACGGAACTGGACATGAAATTCCAAAAGATGAAGAGTATGTTGATACTTGCTTCGATGATACTTTTGTTTGGCACTTATACAAGAAGGTAGTTAATGATACTTGATGGAAATTCTAGAGTAGGTAACGCTAAGGTTTACTGCTGTCCTAAAGAAATGAGTATGGAGAAAGAAATATCTCTCTTAAAGGAAGAACTTTTAAGGGAGAGATTGGCTGTAGACTTCTACGCAAATAAGGCAAACTATCTAGACACTCATAAGGGTGCTCCTAGGTTTATGTGCCTAGTGAAAGAAGATGGAGAGAAGAAAGATTCTCTATCCTCTACTTATGGTGGGAAGCTGGCTAGAGATGCTCAGAGTAAAAGAAAGGTTATTTTATGAGCAAGATTGAAAGAACATTTTTAAATGTCTGTCTACTGGTATTTTTATTCCTACTGGTGAGAATGGAAAGATCAATTACAAAAAGATTGACGGTCATAGAAATCCAAGGCGATTATATTGACTGTAAAAAGCTCAATAAGGACTATCCTCCTGGACAGTGTAGATGGGCTTTAAAAGTAGAATAATTCAAGGAGAATTTCGTGAGTAAGAATGAAGTGGTAGTAGTAAATAGTACAGCCTTGAGTAATGAAAATTATGGGAATATGGAAGCGTTTGCTACTAATGCCTGTTTTCAATTATCAAATACAATGGATGTACTTCTAACTAATGATGAAGATACTCCTTTGGATGTAGAAAATATAGATCGTGCTATTGACTGTGCAGATGCAATGGTAAAAATGCTCGCTATGTTCCACAAAGGTAGGGAGATTCAATCTAAAGTAGAGTCTCTAGGGCAATTGAATGCAAGTAACTAAAGTTTCTCCCAGAGGAGATAAGGTCACACGATCAAATCAATTCTGGGATATCGTAGAGCTATCTACACTTAGAAATTTATTCTATCAAGGCGATTTAACCATAGATCAGATAGCCACTAAACTAGGGCGGTCACATTCTGCTACTGAGAAGAAACTTGCTAAATTAGGATTGCGAAAGAATCAAGAGATTCACAAATACACCGATCAATTTAAAAGACAGGTAGCTGCTTTCTACGAAGAGACAAATGGTAGAGAGACTTGCGAGAAGTTTAATATTAAACAAAGACAGCTAGAAGGAATACTTCGAAGAGTAAGAAATGTTAAGGGACTCCCACCTATTAAAATTGGTGAGAGAAGAAACGAATGGAGAGTCCATGACGTAGTTTTGGCCTTGAGATACTTGGGATTAAAACCTGTATCGTACATTGCGGATAAACTCGACAAGACAGAATCCTCTGTGGAGAGTTACTTCAAACGTAGAGGATATCGACTCCACTATGTTAATGGTTTAAAACAAGAAGAGTTCTATAAAAATTTTATAGTGAGTAGTCAGCTTCCTTTTATGCGAAACTTAGATGGGGATGTATTTATTCCATGGGTAACTATGGAAGATTCTCTTTCCATGATAAAAGCAGACCAGATACAAATATTAGTAATTAAATCAATGGCCCATTTTCAAAGATTCCTTCACGGATGTAAAAATAATAGTGATGTGATCTTAGCTTTGTGGGAAAGGATAGAGGAGTAATGTCTGATTTTATTTTCCTATTATTAGCAGTCACTATGGGATTTATCTATGGTTATTTAGTAGGTAAGTATAAATGATCGATCACTGGGACAGACTCTCCAATAAGGAGTGTTCAATTGTCAGAGAACTAGCCGCTAATAATTGGGATAATATCACTGTGGAAGTTATGCCCTTTAAATTGCCCATTATAAATACTACCTGGAATAAAGGATTAGTAGCTAGAAATTCTAGTCACTTTGGATTGATGGAAATTCACTACGAAATAGGCGGTAAAAAGTACAAGACTTATTTCAAAGCTACTCAATGTGGGTATAAGTATCGTAATCAGAAAATTAAACCTTGGGAGTGTGGAGAGTGAAGAACAAAGTTACAATTACATTTGAGACTGAGGAGTATGCTACCTCTTATTTTAATAGATTTAGAGGAGTGAAGGGAGCTACTAAATTGGAACAACGTACTCCTAAAAGCTGGGAGGATGAAAATTTCAATTTGAGAAATAAATTAGAGATAGTCCACGCCTCCCTTAAAGGAAATGTTCAAACTAAGAAATCGGTAGCAAAATTAATGGATGAGTGGGAAGAGAATGACAAACTTCAACCTCTGTAGAGCTGAAAATTTAGTGTTACCTATCTCACGATTCTCTAAGAATCCCGGACGCAATTCGTATCGTCTAGATTGTAATGTTTGTCGTTCGAAGTCCGACTATGGAAAGAAGAAATCGAAAGTCAGAATTGAGTATAAAATGTTAAGTGATAGAAGGAGAGTCAACGAATAGAGGGCACTACTCTTTTTATTTTTCTGTGAAAATTTTAGGGGGCGGCTTTATTCTGGGAGAGCCTAGAATTATTTCTTAGAAGTTAGTGCGATTAATTTATAGAAGTTAACGCTGAATATTGAACTAAATGGCGGTGATGGCCTGACTTCCACAGGCGGTAAATTTCCATCTAGATTTTTTAAGTCAGACTTCTAGCACCACCACATTTAGAGTCAAAAGTCTAACCGAATTATCGACCATTTTGGAAGGAAAAACTTAACAAAATGTTAAGAAATTAATTCCAAATTTCTCCAGGAATCGATCTAGATTACTTCGCAGAATTATCTTATAGTTTCGAGAATTTTCTCATGTAGTTTGATGCTGAATTATGTAGTTTTGATGTAGTTTTAGCGAAAATTAGGGCTTAAAAGTATATGGACGATGTATCTTTCCAATTTTCGAAATTTTCTCTAGGTGAGGCTCCTGGAGCCCCAAAAATAAAAATTTCCAATCGAAAGATAGATTCTATGGCCGTACGTGAAAATAACGGCTCATCCCCCCTTTCCTTTTTATTGGCATGGCACTTGATTTAATTTTTGAGGGAATCGAACTTCTAGCATCTTACAGGTCATCAAGTATTAGGTCACAACTATCAAGCCCTTAGTATCTAATTAAATTCATTCGTGAGGGCTATTTTTATCGCCTATCATTTAGTCATCGATCATTTAAGTATCTAGTTTCATGCGCTAAAAAGACCTTTAATAGTCTAATTCCCACGCTATATTATAGCTTTAAAGATCGTTTTCTATTTCGTGAGATAGGTTATCAATGTGACATATCTCTTTCGTTCCATCCAAAAAATCAACTAAAAAGTAATCTGGATCGGTCTCAAACTGGATATCGAGCAAGCATTTTCGCCCTTTGTGGCGATTGATTGCAGTCCCACCATGAAACGCGAAGTACTGACCATCAAAATGATTTAAAGTACTACAGTCAGGGTCACGAGCACATAGAAAATAAGTAACTCCTTTAAAGACTTTAGTCACTCCGAAAACATCGTCAATTGGTTCTTCACAAAATCTACACTTCATTTACTTCTCACAATAAGTACCACTATTACTGATACTAAGATGCAAAATACTAAGTAACCTTGAACTAATTTTAAAAATGCCATGTACTCGCCTTTAAACCATCGTATCAAAATTTTTACAGTAAATAAGTAACCATGAAAATTTTACAGCGTCTATTTTAAAATTTTAAAACTAGAAAAGGGAATCTTAGGATTCCCTGATATACTGCTAAAATTTTAAAATATTATTTTGCATCTTTATTTTCTAGTTGTACGACCTTTTCTTCTAAATTTTTTATTTTCGCACTATCCTCTTTTTTATCATTCATTGACTGACCGATCAAAATTGAAAATCCAATTATTAGTCCTAAAATCATAGATACCCCTTTTTTAATTACTCATTTTTATCAAGCAAGTTATTAACTAGATCAACGAAATTTTCTACAGGATAGTTATCTAAATAAGTGTCGATTGCAGCACATCCACGTCCTATTAAGTTGAGAGGATTATTTTCTGCCAGTGATCTATTTTCTAATACGAAAAATTCAATCTCAATGTATAAGTCTTTCATTTTAGTTATCCTTATAAAATTTTAAAGCTTCCTCTAAATCAGTGAATTTAATTTTTGCCTTTTTTAGTGTTTTGCCGTTCTCTTTAATAACTAGGTATACCCTAAAAAGATTCGGCTCATACTGCTTTAAGGTTTTCATTTTGGTATCTGATAGCTCGCTCTTTAATAGTTTCATTTTGTAGCCTTTGATATACAGTAGCAGTCGATAAAACCTAGAAAATACTGATACGCCTCTTTTATAGCCCCGCTATCGTTATTCTCATCTTCAAACGATCCCACTAATTTATTTTTACAATACAGGGAATACTTTTTAGTTGAATAGTTATTAAGAGTATCGAATTCCCTTAACTCCAGCTCGTTTTCTAATTTTTCACGTATAATCATATTTTGTAGTTGGTTCATTGAAGCATACTTAAATATTTTATCTTGCATTTTTTACTTCCTTAGTTAAATAGGACATTCAATAAAAAGATTAGTTTCATACTGCTTTAAGGTTTTCATTTTGGTGTCGGATAGCTCACTTTTTAATAGTTTCATTTTGTATCCTTTGAAAGTTCGATATCTACACAGCAGTCCCATTGACCTGTGATAGAACACCGGGCGTTTATATCGCTGCTCTCATCATTCCAGTCAGTCACTTGAAAGTCAGGGAATTCCCTGACTAGTTCTATCTCGGATTCATTCAATCCCGAGTAATCAAAATTAATCATGCATACTGCTAAATTTTTACTTATTTTCATTTTTAACTCCTTAGTTAAATAGGACATTCAATAACAAAACCTTGATCTAATAAATATTTCACCGCTTGGGCGTACTCTCTGAACATATATTCCTTATTTTCGTGGTCTAGTACCCTAAAATAAGCGTTATGCCTGGATATGATTGCTTTCAATTCTGCTGAATTATTTTCATAGTCATATTTATGAAAGTGTACAATTCGTTTTTTATTTTGCATTTTTACACCTATAGATTTTGAATTATTTTTAGTTGTATATCGTACTCAAGTTTCATTATTAATTTTGCCGTCTTTTCAATTCTAGTAGAATATCGGTCTCTAAATTCCTGCTTTAATAATTTAAGATCAAACGGCTTTGATTGCATAATCTCAAGGTCACGAATACATTTTAATAAGTCTGTTTTATCCTCTAAATCTAGTCTTAAAACCTTTGCTTGTTTCCATGCTATCGAGTGACTTCCCTCAGATTCATAGTATTCGAAAGACTGATTTAATTTTGAATCAAATACCTTTAAAGTTATATCGCCATGATTATGACTATGGGGAATGAACCCATCACGGCTGATATATTCCGCGCTTGTGAATTTTACAGTGCCCCAATAGATTCTTTTTTCTAGTTCTTTTTTTAAAGGCTCTAAACATTTTTGGATTGAATTTTCTAGCCCTTGAACTTCATTCATTCCGATCTTATAAGTACGGTCTGAATTTAAGATAGTTAGTGACCTGTGGTGTAGTACGGATTGCATACGCGCCCCCTAGTTGTTTTGATTCGATATCTAATAATAGCTCAGTGCATTATATAAGTCTACTATTATTTAAAGTTTATTTTTCGCCC
>OFRG01000365.1_pt1 | contig 18657 bp, 15 predicted proteins | sample 1543071 | NCBI WGS metagenome assembly OFRG01 (sample SAMN07774222, study PRJEB24372) | wastewater metagenome | isolation source: WWTP Verbania (Effluent) | place: Italy: Verbania | collected 2015-12
CGTCACCACCACGACGGCCCTCGGCGGAGCGGGTGGTCTGTCGAGCGCCATCGGCGGAGCGGGCGGCGCGACCTCGAGCGCCGCGACGACATCCACGGGCGGCGCGGGCGGGGCGGTTTCCGAGACGGGCGGCGTCGGCGGCGCCGTGTCGGGCGCCGTCTCCGGCACCGCGACCGGAGGCGCGGGCGGGGCGATCACGCTCACGACCGGTGCGGGCGGCGCGGTCACGGCGACCACGGGCACCAACGTCGGCGGCGCGGCGGGCACGGCCTCGCTCGTCGGCGGCGTCGGCGGCGCGGCCTCGGGTGCGACGGACACGGGCGGTGTCGGCGGCGCGGTGGCGATCACCGCTGGCGCTGGTGGAGCCGGAGACACCGGCGGAGCGGGCGGCTCCGTCACCATCACGGCGGGCGACGGCGGATCGGGCGGCAACGTCGCGGCGGGCAACATCTCGATCGTCCCCGGCGCTGCGACGGGCAGCGGTGCGGCGGGCTCGGTCACCATCGGCAAGGCCGTGGCGGCGGCCAGGGCGGGCGTCCGCAACCAGGCCTCGCGAATCATCGAGTGCAACAAGCCCACGGCTCCGGTGGACATCGCTGGCAGCATCACGGCGACCGTGACCCAATTGCTCGACGCGGGGATCTTCCTGTGCTCGGCGACCGCCAACCTGACGCTGCCCAGCATGCAGGGTGCGTCTGGCCTCGTCCAGGCGCTGCCCGGCACGCCGGCCGTCGGCGACATCATCAGCTTCGTCCAGGTCGTGGCAGCAGGTCAGACCGCGACCTTGCTCACCAGTTCTGGTTCCACGATCAGCGGCATCGCCACCACCGCCGCCGCTGCCACCGGGCGTCGCTGGATCGGCCGGATCACCGCCGTCACGACCAATAGCGAGACGGTCACCTGGTACTGAGCGTCTCCTCGGGCAGGACAGTGATCACGACGGAGAGCCGAACATGGCGACGCTGACGTTCGACACCAAGGAGAAGCGGGCCGAGATCGAGGCGTACGCCGCCTCTTGCGTCGCGAAGATGCAGGAGGCACTTGCCCTCGAGAAGTCGAGGGCCGCCGAGTACCAGGCCGAGGTCAACGCGATCCACTGCGAGGCCGTGAAGTGGGAAGCCGAGGCGATGCACGCGCGCTCGATCCTGGCGTTCCTCGCGGTCGAGGAGGAGCGTCTTGACGGGGTCGCGTCCGTGGTGGCCTGCGAAGGGGCGTGCGACTGCGCCCCTGTCGTGCAGGAGGTCGCCGCCACATGAGGGTCGACCTCGACGCCGAACTCGTCCGGATCTCGGCGCTCCTCGAAGAGGCGCAGAAGAAGGCCGTCTACTGGGCCGACGACGTCAAGCGGCTCACGGGCGCGAAGGACTTCTGCGAGCACCTCCTGCGCCTCGCCGAGCAGCCGGAGCCGAGCACCCCGTCCTCGGGCGGACCGCTGTCGTTCGACGACGAACCGATCACCTCCGCTCTCGTAGGAGCCAACGGCTCGCACGGGTAGCGGTGAACGAGAAGGAGCAGGCCAAGCATGAGCGCAGCCACCCCGTACGTCGCAAGCCCCCGCCCCCAGATCACGCAGCCCGACCCGGTCCCGTCGCACTACAAGCGGGCGGCGGGTGACCTGAAGCACCTCGTCTCGCTCCGGCAGGCGGAGGTCGACGCGCTCTCGAACCGCATCCCCGTCCTCAAGCGCGACGGCAACACCGAGGGGCTTGAGTACGTGAACGACCTCCTCGCCGTCCACAAGGAGGTGATCTTCCAGCTCGAGGCCGGGATCGCCGCCGGTCAGGCCCGCGCTGAGAAGGCCCAGCAGAACCAGAAGCCCCGGTAGCAGGAGGACGCCGCCGTGTCGAAGACCGTCGAGTTCGGGGACACGGGGTTCCGCGTCGTAGACACGACGGCGGGGGTCGTGGCATCGCTGTTGACCCGGTTCTCCGGTGTGTCGGTGACGGTCGAGTCGCGGAAGACGGTCACGATCGCAGACGGCCAGACGGCGCAGGCGCTCCAGTTCGACAGCGTGTCGGCAGGCAAGATCCTCGCCATCGTCCCGAACGGCGCCATGAGCATGAAGCTGAACGGGTCCTCGACGGCGATCCCATTCTCCACCCTCTTCGCCGTCGTTGATGCGGCGGGCGGAATCACGAGCGCGACGTTCGCGAACTCGAGCGGCTCGACGGTGACGGCGGAGGTGCTGATCGGCGGATGAGCGTGATGGATTCCGACGCCGCGACCGAGGCGGCCCCAGACGGGGATGAGGGCGCCGCTCCGGCCGCGTCCGAGAAGCCGTCCGCCGACGTCCCGTTCACCTCCCTGCCCGGCTTCCCGCACAAGGCCGTCCACGATCTGTGGAAGGCGCGGGTCGACTGCGGCGCCGACGCCACCAAGACCAACCGCAAGGCGTACAAGGAAGCCCGCGAGTGGTTCAGGGGCGGCAAGGCCGAGTGGCGCTTCGAGGGGGCCGACTCGATCTGCTCCCCGCAACTCCGCGTGTCCGCGAATGCGTGGTACAGGATGGTCACCATCCTGATCTCGCACCTTTCCTCGAACGACCCGCGCGTCCTGGTCGAACCGGCGAAGGGTGTCGAGTTCGAGCCGTTTGCCAAGGCGGCGCAGAAGCTGGCGCAGGCCGCGTACCGCGAGCAGAAGTACCGCCTTGAGATCCAGAAGGCGCTCGTCGAGGCGATCCTCCGCAACCGCAGCTACGTCTTCCAGGGCTGGGACTCTCACCGCTGGCTGCCGACGATCCGCTGGTGTGAGGACGAGGTCTACATCGACCCGGACTCGGGCGGCGACCTGAAGAACGCGCAGTGGGTTGCCGAGCAGTATACGGCCAAGCTCGACACGCTCCTCAACGACGACGAGATCACCGACGAGACCAAGGAACTCCTCCGGACGACGACGAGCGCGCACGTCAATTCGCGCGACCGAACGCCCGGGGAGGACGGCGCCCCGGAGGCGATGGACGCGGGCGCAAAGTCGTGGGACGCGCAGCCCGGGTTCAAGAAGGTCGTCGCCTACAAGGTCTACTCGCGCGAGGGCCTGCTCCCGGGCGGGCAGACGACCGAAGGTGATTCGGTCAACGAGTCCGAGATCCCCGCGTGGATGCAGGGCGTGTCGCCATTCCGTGGCGGGAATGACCGCCCCAATGACACCTCGCCCGAGAGCCAGGCCCCGGACCCGATCGACGCCGCGGGCCGTCGCGTTCAACTACTGCTGGTGAAGGGCATCGACCGCGTCATCAAGGCCGTCCCGTGGCACATGGACCACTTCGACCGCGACGAGTTCCCCTACGTGCGGCTTCAGTTCTCGTGGTGCCCGGACGACCCGGACGGCGTGACGCTGTTCCAGATCATGCGCCCGTTGTTCATTGCGAAGAACGGGATCATCTCGTTTGCGATGGCCGACTCGAAGTTGTCGGCACAGAGGCGGATCGGCATCGACGAGACGGTGGTCGTGGATGAGGCCGAGCGCGCGAAGATCACGAACGGGAAGCACCTGGAGGCGTACCTCAAGCGCGGACCCAACGGAGTGACGGTCGACGAGTTCGGGGCCAAGAACCCGACCTCGCTGAACCTCCTCCCCGAGATCGACAGCCTCATCTCCGACACGAGCGGAGTCACCGACGTCCTGAAGGGCCAGTCCGGCGCCGTCGAGAAGACGAAGGCCGAGGCGATCATGCTCAACGACTCGGCCAACGCTGCGCTCGCCTACTTGGAGAACCCCTTCGAGGTCTTCAACGAGGACGTGTCGCGGCTGACCGTCATGGCCGAGCAGCGGTACATCAAGCGCGCGACCGCGTACGAGCCGTGCCCCATGTGCGCGCAGCCGTGCGCCGCGTGCGATGGCTTGGGCGAGGTCGATGGCGGTGAGTGTGACGACTGCTGCGGGAAGGGCGCCACCAAGGGCGCCGGCCAATCCGTTGTCGAAGCGCCAATGGAACCCATGCTGGCGGGGCGGTTCTCTGGCGTCCCGTCGCCGTGCCCGTGCTGCCAGGGCTCCGGCTGGGCGCCCGGCGCGCAGAAGTCTGGTCCGCTCCGGAAGGGCGCTGACTGGTGGCTCTCCACGGCCGACGCCGCTGCGTGGCGCGACGACCTCTCCCTCGAGCAGATCCGCTCGGAGGTGATCGTCTCGATCGAGGCCGGATCGACGCGCCGCGATTACCGCGAGCGCCGGGTCGGGTTGCTGAACAACCTCTACGACCGGCTCGGGCAGGAGTACCGCGACCAGGGGCTTCAGCGCCCGCTCGCCTACCTGCGCCGCGAGATGGTCATGGCGACGGAGCTTCCCAACGCCGAGGCGGCACTACCCACGCCGGAAGAGGACGCCAAGATCCAAGCCAAGACCGACGCCATGCAGCAGGCGCAGCTCATGCAGGCCCAGGCCGCCGCGCAGGCGCCGCCGCAGCCCGACCCGCAGCAGATCGCCGCGCAGCAGCAGGCGGAGGCCCAGGCCGCCGCGCAGGCACAACAGCAGGCCCAGGCCGACCAAGCCGAGAAGCAAGCGCGTGTGCAGATCGATGTACAGGCACAGCAGCAGAAGGCCGCGCTCGAGCAGCAGCGGCTTCAGCTTGACACAGCGGAGAGGGCCGGGCGGGCGCAACTCGAGACCCAGAAGCTGGCGCTCGAGGCGCAGAAGATCGCCCTCGATCGAGAACGGTTGACTGTAGACAGCCAGAGATTCGCGCAGGAAGCGGCGCTCAAGGCGGCGGCTCATAGCGAAGGCAAGGCGGAGCGAGACGAGGCCAAGCAAGAACAAGCCGCCGCGACCCCAGCCGTCGAGGCGGTTCTCCAGCGCATAGAGGCTGGAGAAAGAGCGCAGCAGCAACAGTTGTCGGAGGTCCTGCAAGCGGTGGGCAGGCTCGGGGATGCTGTTGTTATGGCGACCGCTTCGGTGTCGGGCGCCGGCGCAAATGCCCCCGGACCCGCTCAGACAATCGTTGCGGCGCTCGAAGAGGTGAAGCGGGCGTTGGCCGCTCCGCTCAAGATCAATCGAGACAGAACTGGCCGTATCGAAGGCGCGTCGCGCGACATGGGCGCGTCGCAGCCCGCCGCCACGATCACGAACCCCGACGGCAGCACCTCGACGATCGCCATCGACGGCGCCCCACCCGCCCCGTCGCAGGAGTAGCGCAGCATGGCCGCCTACACGACTGTCCGCGCTGGTAAGTGGTCCGACACCGTCGCCGGTGTCACCCCGTGGTCCACCGCTGGCGTGACTCCCGGTGAGGGCGACACGGTCATACTCACGCATGAGGTGACGGTCGACGGGACGTACATCATCGGGTCGGACCCTGCGAGCCAGACAGGTACAGCCGCGATTGCGGTCAACAGCGGCGGTACGCTGAAGGCTTCGAGGACCGTGTCGAGCAAGCTCACCTGCAAGGGGCCGCTCGCGATCAACAGCGGCGGAACTCTCGACTACGGCCTCACGAGCGACCGAATCCCGGCAGCCTATACGGCCGAAATCGTCGTGAATTATTCAGCCTCGCTCGCGGCTGATAAATTCTGGATACAAGCCGGGTTCACGACGACATTCACCGCCGTCCATATGAACGGTGCGGTCAAGACGCCGTACGCCGCGCTCGTAGCCGATGCAGCCGCCGCTCAGAAGGTCATCCGCGTCGTCCTGCCGCTCGGCGCGACGGACTGGTCGGTCGGCGACGTTGTCGGCGTCTCGCCCTCGGACGTGGGCGGCGTGAACCGGCAGGACTGCTCGGCGATCACGGCCATCACGCTCGTGAGCGGCACGACCTACGACGTGACGCTGACGACCAATTTCACCTACGCGCACGCGACGGGCTGCTACGCCACGAACCTCACGCGCAACGTCGCGATCACGGCGTACTCCTCGACGGTGGGTAGCTCCGGGCTCGTGGTTCGCGCGCAGAGCGGGCAAGCAACGGCGTCGGTGACGCTCTCGTATGTGGAGTTCAGCACGGGCGGGGGGTCGACGAGCGTCACGACTCCGCTCCAGTTGCTGACGGGCTTAGTATTTGCGACGGGGTCGAATCCGTGGGGGACGATCGAAGGGCTTGCGGTGAGCGACGTGCGGAAGGATGGCACGGCGCAGACCAACAACAACGCCTTGTATGGCGGGTTCGCGCTCGGGAATGGCACCGCTGGAATGGCGACTGCGGCCACGCTGACTGACTGCGTCGTGCATTTAAAGACAACGCTCCGGGCGGCGTTCGTTTTCGCGTCGGGTTCAGCCGGCATCCTCGTGCGGTGCGTAGTCACAAACACCAGCAACGGCTTCCTGGCGTCCAACGGATCAGCCGCTACCGGCGCCGTGCTCACGGACTGTCGAGCGTATGGGTGCTCAGCGGGGCTCCAGAATATCTCAGGAATCGGCGTCACCGTCACGGGAATGGTGATTGACGCCTGCACGCGAGCCATCGATGCGAGATCGGGCACGATGTCCTTTACAGGGACGATCTTCCCGACATTCGGACAGGTGTCAGGGACGACTGGATACCTGAACTACGCAATACAAGGCGCCGTCAACGACGTGGACTTTACGGGCACGGTCTGGCCGAGCACGGCCATCGCGACGCGGAACGATGTCAGCTACCTGAACCAGAACAACGCCGCGATCATCCGCTACTACGCAGACGGCGGCGACACGACGATTCAGCAGGAGGTCACGAACAAGGGCGCCTGTACACGCGACAACTCGACCGTGAACCGTGGCAAGTCGTCGATCCGCCTCGAACCCACAGTCGCCTCGACCGCCCGCACGAAGACGATCACGTTCATCGGCACGAGCGGCGTGGCGTTCACGATCATCGGTTACTACCGCTACGACGCGACGTTCGACGGCGGCCTCGTGACGCGGCCGAGCGCCACGCTCTCGGGGGTCGGCTGCACGGCGACCGCGACGGCGACCAGTTCCGCCCTCGGCGCGTGGGAGAAGTTCACGCTCACCGACACGCCGTCGAGCACCGGCACGGTGACGCTGACGCTCTCCTCGGGTACGACCACGGTGACGACCGGCAAGGTCTACTTCGACGGGCTCCCCGATGGCCGCTTCACGCAGTTCTGCCGCCACTACGGCTACACCTTCGACGTGACGAACATCCAGCGCACGACGGATTCGTTCATCACGACTGCGACCGAGGCGACCGTCGCGGCGTACACCGGCATCGCGATCAACCACTCGACGAGCACGCTGACGATCACCGTCGCGCACACGCTCAAGGAGATCTACGACTACTGCAAGTACAACCTGTGCCTCTCGGCGAACCACGCCTATGCAGACTTCTTCACGACGGGCGATGGCGTCAACTTCACCTGTAACTACAACCTGTCGATCGACGGCGTGGCCGTCACCGGCACCGCGTCCACGCTGACCGTCCTCACCGGAAAGACAGCGGGCGTGATCAACTCCGGCTCGCTCGTCTCCGCTCGCATCATCTCCGTCACCTCGGGCGACACGGGCTCCGTCGTCGTCTCGTCGATCCCCGCGGGCACCTCGCTCGCGCTCTACGACAACAGCGGAACGCAGCAGGTTTACACGTCGTCGCCGGGGACGACGTACACGCGCTTCATGACGTTGCCCGAGACGGGAACCTGGAAGTGCATTTTGAAGAAGCCAGGCTACGACCCGCAGATCGCGAGCTTCGACGCGAACTCACTCGTCTCGATCGTGGCCGCGTTCAACGAGAAGATCGCGCCGTCTGGATCGTCGGAGTACACGGCGTCGTCCTCGGCGCTGCTCGACGTGACGTTCACGGGGACGACGCAGGGCAACATCGACATCGGTGAGGGCACCGTCACCTATCAAGAGGTCTTCGACGAGTGCGAGGTGGCAATGGCGACGAGCGCGGGGATGACCTGGCTCGCGGCGTCGTTGAGCGAAGTGGCTAAGTTCTCCAGCTTCGGCGGGAACTACGTCTTCCTGCCGACCAAGTGGCGGCTGCGCCGGAGGGCGGCTGGCAATGTGAACGCCACGCTCGGCGCGTTCGCGATCTCGGCGGACGGGACACCAACGGACTCGACGAACGGCAGCGTGGCGTACCTGACGAGCGACACGGCTACGCAGGTCGCGGCGGCGGTGATGGCGTATGTCATCGAGACGGGCTCGACCATGCTCCAGACACAGCAGCGCATGGCGGCGAAACTGTGCGGGAAGAACCCCGGCGCCGGGACCGACGTTGAGACGTTCAAGGGGATCGGCATCGAGACGCTGCGGATCACGGAGAGCGTTACCGCTTCCGGCGAGCGTACAGCGGTGGCGTTCTCGTGAGGTCGCTGGGCGCGAGGACGTTCGCGGCGAGGACGTTTCGGGCGAGGACGCTGCATGGGCCTGTCCCTGTACCTGCGCTCGACGCTGGCGGGGGGCGCCGAAGACCTTACGCAGCAAAGCCAAAACCTCAGAAGAAAAATCTATCAAAGATTGTAGAAAAAAGACCGCCAAGCCCTACACCACTTACACTTTTGCTCGATGATGAGTACTATTGGTGAAATTTTTTTACCTAACTTGACATCTTAACTGCGGACTTACATACTGTGGATATGGCGGGTGCAACGAGCGAATCGCGTTGGAAGAGTGTGTACGCCTCGGCCTACGCGAAATTCGGAAGCGAGGAGCGGGCGCGAGTGATCGCGAACGCCGTTGCATTCAAGCTGCCTGCGCCGCGCGCAGCGGAGACGGTTGACGCTTTCTACTTCTCGGCGCAGCTCCCATTCGCCCCGAAGCACGACGAAGTTACGTGCCCGGAGTGCATGTCGAAGAAGCCGTGCGACAAGTTGGGGTTGGCGAAGCCGGTTCTCCCTGCGGGCTGCTACAAGCACCCTGGCACCGGGAAGATGATGGAATTCCCGGCAGCAGAGCTTGAGGCTATTGCCGCCGAGTCCAACAAATACATCAAGAACGGCAATCAATGCTCGTTCCCCAACGAGCATGACGGTAAGCCTGACGAGAACCTCGGTTGGTGGGCAGCTAAGTTTTTCGTAGCGGACGCTCCCGACCCGCGTGATCCCAGGATGTCGGTGCCGTGGATTTGGGGAAAGGTCAAGCCTACGGCCTTGGCCGCGACGCAAATTGCGTCTGGCGCCATTAAGTATATTTCCCCTGCCATTCGTGGCGGATGGGAAGACTCATTGGGTAACAAATACGGCCGTCACATCTACCACGTAGCGGCCACCATGTACCCTGTCATCCCAGGACAGGGCGGTTTCGAGCGTGTCGAGCTTTCCGTCGGCGATACGCGGCGAGTGTTCGCAATCAACAGTTTCCAGCTTCAAGGAGAGTCGCGCATGTTCTCGAAGAAGATTGCGCTCGCGCTCGGGCTGCCCGAAGGTGCGAGTGAGGATGAGTGCCTTTCGGCCATCGCTGTGGCTCCGAAGGAGGACGAGAAGCTCTCGGCCGCCATCGGCTCGCTCGAGAAGGCCAACAAGTCCCTTCAGGAGTCGCTCAGCGCTGAAAAGAAGCAGCGCCGCAGCGAGTACCTTTCGACCGTCGTCCAGCGCGCGACCGACTTCGGCGCCCCGCTCGAGGCCGAGAAGGTGAAGCAGATCGAGGAGCTTCTCGACGCGGACCAGGAGAAGGCTGCGCGCACCGTCGCAGCCAGCTTCCTTTCGGTCGCGGAGAAGTTTGGCACGAAGCGCGGCGCCAAGGTTCCTCACACCGAGGGTGACGTCGGCAAGGGCAAGGCCGCCACGGACGCGGACAACAAGAAGCGCCAGGACAACGAGCTTCTCTCGAGCAAGAAGCAGCTCGAGGCGCTCGGCTTCAAGGTCAAGGTGGAGAGCGGAGAGGTCGTGGTGCTCTCTGCTCCGGGCGACAGCGAGTAGCAAAACCCGGAAGTAGCGTCAGGGCTGCGTAGGCTCCGACAAGAAAATCGTAGTAAGGAGATAACCAATGGGCCGTTTCGGACGTCTTCCGGGCGTGGTGTCCATCGAGAAGGACCCGCCCCTCATCTGCAAGAGTGAGCACAACAAGCACCTCGCGAAGTCGATCGTCATCGACAGCGCCGTGCGCGACTCGCGCTCGACACCGACGACGCGAATCCAGCCGGGCATGGCGCTCGGTCTGGTTACTTCGACGGGCCGATACATCGAGGCCAACGGGTCCGGCGCGGACAAGATGGTCGCGGCTACGACGACTTCGCTCATCGCGATTTCGGCGTGGAATACCGGCTCCAAGACCTTCAAGTGGAAGTACAAGGGAGGCACGGAGAACACGGTTACCGGCGGCACGGCCGACACGGCCGCGCAGATGATCACCGACCTCAACGCCGACGCTGCGTTCAAGAACGACCTGATCGCGGCGGCTGGCGTCGCAGCGAACACCGTGAAGATCACGGCGCGGCGCGCGGGCGTTGACGAGTGGTTCGAGATCACGGCGGGCACGGTTAACGACGTCGGCGGTACTGGCGCGACGTTCGTGAGCAACACGCAGTATGCCGGGACGGACCCTGACATCGTGGTGCTCGCCGACGACCAGTTCGTGGACCTGATCGACACGAACGGGACGGCGGTCCACGCTTCGGCGCGCGGCCTCCCGTCCGGCGACTTCGAGTCGAGCCACATCGTGAAGATGGACGCTCACGCGAAGGCCGTGCTAAAGAAGAACGGGTCGTTCTTCCGGTAGGATGTAATTAGAACGTAGAGAAGTTCTTCTCTACGTTCTAAAGCAACCAGGCGCCGGTAGCTCGGAGAATGAGCACCCCGTGGATAGCGGGGAGGTCGCAGGTTCGAGTCCTGCCTGGCGCTCCAAACAAAGTGTAGTACGCGGATCGCGCGTAGCGGTTCGCGGGGTGAACCTAACCAAACTTCCCGCAAGAGCGGGAGGAAAGTGACATGAATCTCGAAGAGGCATTCTCCCCGCGAACGCTCGCCAAGACGGTCGAGCTGTACCGCGACCACGCGGCGAAGGCGCAAAAGCTCCAGGGTCTCTTCCGCGAGGACTCGTCGGACGTTTCCGGCGACCTCGTGGAGTGGGACGAGATCCAGTACCCGAGGGGACTCGCGCCTTTCGTGGACGGCGACTCGCCCTCGATCCGCAAGAAGCAGCTCAAGAAGACGAAGCGCAGCACCACGATCGCGCACGTCAAGCTGAACAAGCACATGGGCGGCCGCAAGCTGTTCATCACGGAGAACGCGCCCGGCGAGCTTCAGCCGAACGCGAGCGCCGTCATCGCCCGCGAGATCGCGGACATGGTGAACTGTGTTCTTCGCACAAAGGAGTGGATGGCCTCCAAGGCGTTCACGGGCAGCATCGTCATCAACGACACGAACGTCGAGGACAGCGAGCTGGCCTTCACCGTGACGTACGCGGTGTCTACCTTCACGCCGACGACCTCGTGGGCGCTCGCAGCGACTGCGGTCATCTCCAGCACGGACGAGCTTCCGAGCCTCAAGGGTTCGTACTCGGACGACACCGGCGAGGAGATCGAGCGCCTGATCTTCAACCGTAGCGTCGAGACGGCCCTTCTCGGCAACACCGAGATCAAGGACTGGGCCGCCAAGACCGACCGCGGCGTGTCGATCATGGAGCTGGGCCGCATCCAGACGGCGGGCGGAATTAGCTGGGAGAAGTACGACAAGTCGTACAAGCCCACGGGCGGGGCGATCACTCCGTTCATCGCTAACGGATACGCGATCTGCCTTCCCGGTGCCTCGGTTTACGGCGAGTACCTCGTGTACGCCGTCGGCCAGGGCCTGATTCCGAAGTCGGCGATCGGTGCGACGAGCGACGGTCTGGTGGGGATCGCGCCCCCTGGTATCTACCAGTACGCGATGCTCACCGACGAGCCTGTCGGGGTGAAGCTGTTCGTCGGGTGGTCGGGCTTCCCGATCATCAAGTACCCCAACATCGTCGTCTACGCGAACTGCTTCGGCGGCGCTCAGTCGTAGGAATCCCCGGTTGCGCTTGGACAGGGGCCGCCGGGGATAGCCCTGGCGGCCCCTGTTTCTTACGGAGACGACAATGGGATTCGCTCGAGATACGCCGATCACCGACGACGACGACCTTTTCGACATCGCCTTCGAGCAGGAGATCACAAACGCCCTGCGGCAGACGGGCGAGACTACGTTCGTCAAACTTCACACGGCGGCGGTGAACTTCCTGATCCGCGACCTGCCGATCAACATCGACGCGACGCTGGTGACCAACACTTACGACTTCAAGTTCGAGCTTGTCTACTGGATTCTCAAGACGCTCTACTTCGGCGAGGAGCCGGACGCGCTCGGGCGCCGCACGAAGTTCGACGAGTACACCAAGCAGTACGAGAAGCAGGTCGCCACGCGCCGCTTCTTGATGACCGATGGGTCCGTTCTCGGAGGAAACGGTCAGAGCAGCGGCCTGCCCATGATTGCCAATCACGACTCCGCCGCGTACTTCCCCGGCATGGAGAGTGGTGGGCCTGACGAGAACGATCGCACGTATCTCGTTCGCGACCCGCTCAATGGAGTTGTGAGCCGCCCGAGGACGTAATGACCGAATCTGAGTACCGAAGAGAGCGAAAAGCCCTTCTGACTCAGTGGGCCATCTACACCCAGAACGCCAATGCAAAGCGCCTTCTTGAGGGTGTGAAGCTCAACAAGACTACGGGGCGCCCGGCAGGACGCATGAAGGGTCTTGCGAAGTTCACCCTCAAGCTAAAGGCGTATCGAAAGCAACCCTCTACAATTGGGTACGCAACAGGCGCCCTGAAAGCGTCCCTTCAAAGGCGCTCGAACATAATAGTTAGAAAGTATAAGGGCGACGGCGAGGAGTGCGAGATCCTCATTGAGGATGAACTGAAGACGCGACTCGACGCTTTTGAGTCTGCGCGTTCTTGGACGCCGACTACAAAAGAAGCGTGGTGGCTGACTTTCAGGTCGGTGGAGATGGCGCAGACTACGAAAGAAGCGCACATTAACTTCCTCGACGCGAAGATGAAGCGCCCAGCAAGGCCGTTCTATGGGCGTACGGCCAGGGTGGACGAGTGGTTGCGGAAGGCGCTCGTCGCTTTGAAAGAGCACTTCGGCAAGGACGCTTTCAGGGCGATGGTCAAGAAGGCAAATAAAAAGAGGGGGCGCTGAGTGTTTTCCTGGATTATACTAAGCGTAATAGTTCCCCTCACCATCGCTCTATTCGTCGGCAAGTGCATGAGGTGGTGCGATGGTCGCTGAGTACGACCCGAAGCGATACAACTACTGCCGCGAGACGGTCGCGATCCCGCCCGGGACCGTCGTCGAGGAGTGCAACTTCGCGCAGACCGACGCAGGCACAGCCGCGATCCTCTGCGACGGCCCGCTCGTCTTCCGCGAGTGCAACCTAATCAACTGCCTTCTCGACCCACGTTGGACGCTCGAGGGCTGCAACACGGCACAAGTTCGGTTTGTCACGAAGACCGACGCCAAGGCCGCCTTCGAGCCAGCCGAGGTTTCGCGCCTGCAAGTTCTCTCCGAAATACTCACTGCTGACGAGTGGGCGAAGATCGAGCCGTTGATCACCGCGCCACCCACGGAGTCGACGGACACCGAGTTCATCTGTTCGCACCCAGAACAGCTCGTGGGGAAGGTGTAGCGCATGGCCATCGCGAACGAAACGTATTGGGAGGTTCGGGGCGGGGCGGGGAGCGACACGAACGGCGGCGGGTTCGCTGGGAACGGCGACCTCTCGACGCTGGCCGCCCCAACCGTGACAGGCTCGAGCACCGGAGGCACGGTCGCGGCGGGTACATACTACACGGTGGTCTCGTACATGTTCTATAATGCGTATCTCAGCTTCCGAGGCCCAAAATCCGCGACGACCGCGACGACCGTTACCGGCTCGACCAGCACGCTGACGGTTACAAGTCCGGTGGCGCACCCGGCGGCGAATTTCTACAACGTATACATGAGCACGTCGGCCAACGGGCCGTTTTACCTACAAAGCTCCAATGTGGCTATCGGAACGAATTACGTCAGAACCACATCCCCGGCTTCTTCTGGACAGCAACCGCTCGGTGTGGATTACTCGCAGCAGAACGCGGCACAAGTCAACATCGATAACAGCGCAATCACGACGAGCGTGACGACGACCGTCATTACGTTCACGGCTGGCTACACGCCGACCGCTGCCGACGTAGGCAACCAGCTTTACATCGCGAGCGGGACCAACATCACCGCCGGATTCTGGCAGATTACGGGCTGGACGGCGACGACCTGGACTGTGGATCGCAACATCCCCTCCGCCGGTACGACTGTAAACATGATCGCCAAGATGGGCGGGGCGCTGAATACGATTAGCGCGGCGAACGCAGCCGTCCCCGCGTCGAGTGCAAACATCATCAACATCAAGAGCGGTGCGTACGCCGAAACGATCACGACGCTGGTCGGTGGCGGCAACAAGAACCCGTTTACCTTCCGTGGGTATGGCTCGGCCAGGGGAGACAACCCTACAGGCACGAGCCGGCCGCTTATCGACGGGGGAAGCGTCAGAGCGAACTGCGCCGTGCTGGGGAACTCTAATGTTCTGTTTGAGAACCTACGCTTTGCCAATAGCACTTCGCATGCAATCTCATCCACCGCAGGTCGACATTATTTCCACAACTGCAAGTTCTCCTCGGCTGGCGGCGATGGGATTAGTTCGACTGCTGGACTCCTCTGCTCAAATTGCGAGAGTTCGGCGAATGTGGGCAGCGGCTTTACTGGTGCCAACTACAACAATGTAACTTACATGTTTTGTAATGCACACGACAACGGATCAAGGGGCTTCAACGGCGGGACTCAGATAGCCTTCATGAGCGTAGCTGACAGCAATGTGTCTCATGGGTTCCGAGGTGCTACCAGCTGCTACTGGGTCAACTGCACTGCTTATGGGTCGGCAAGCGGAAGTGGAATCTTCCCCGGCGTCGGTTCTTCGGGTGTCTGCCAGATAGTCAATTGCGTCGCGACTGGCAACAATCAATTCGGCTTCACAGACACTACCGCGGCCTCCTACGCCATTCTAAGAAATTGTTACTCTTACGGCAACGCCACAGGCCCGTACGAGAACGTGTCTTCCCCACCCGTGACAGACGTCGATCCTCAGATTGTCGACGCTCCTAATGCAGACTTCCGAGTAGGCGCGAACATGAAGGGCGCGGGCCTGTCCGTAGGCACGTCGGTCGGGCTCGCCGCAGACGGATCGGTTGACGTTGGCGCAGTTCAGCGGGTCGAAGACCCCAGCGTGGACGCTACAGCCCCCGCAGCACCGACGCTATCTCTCGTGTCTGTAGCAAGCGGGGCGGTCACCCTGTTGTACACACCACCAGGCGGTGATTATACTTCCGGAGAGATTGAGTACGACTCCGGAGGGGGTGTAACTGCGTACGCCGTCACCACTGCGGGGAACAAGACTGTAACAGGCTTGACGGACGGGCTTACTTACGTTTTCACTTCGAGGGCCAGGGATGCGACGGGAAACTGGTCAGAGCGAAGTGTGGCTATCCGCGCGATCCCCGGCGACCCTGAGAGCCTCGTTGCATCGGTCATCGCTGAGACAATCGCGCAACTGGAGACACTGAATCTCGGCGGCGTTGGCGTCGCGGGCGTCTTCAAGGGTAGGCGCCCGAAAGTCGGCCCGCAGGCGAAGACCATCTCCATCAATGTTTATGCTGGCGACATCGACAAGGACGGGCGCCCAGGGACGACCGGCTACAACTACTTCGGAGTCCCTTGCCACATTCACGTCGTGTTCAAGCGGCAGGACAAGAACACGGGGGAATCGCAGACGTCCTTGATGGGCGATTATCTGTTCAAGATCGCAGAATACTTGGACGGCTTGCGCCCAGCGGTACTGGCAACCCCTCTCGAAAATTTCTTCTCGACATATACAAAAATCGAGGATATAGATACTGAGACGGGCAGCGCGACCTCGGAGGCTGTAGGTCTTGACCCGACCATTGAAGGCTACGTTACCGTAGTCTGGGAGTTCTGGAGGCCGCAACCGTGACCATGACCGCCCGATCCAAGCGGAACAACTTCCTGCTCGGCCTCGCTCCGCAGACCGCGCTCGGCGCTGTTGCATCCAGCGGCGCCGCCCGCACTTTCGCGTGCGAGAGCATCATGGAAGACCCGCAGCGTCAGGAGATTTTCCCGCAAGGCTCCACGGGGAGTCTCATGAAGAAGGACACTTTCCGGCACACGACGATGGCGCCGATCATCGCTGCGACCTTCATGGGCGCCCGCGAAGCCCTCGGCCCTCTGCTCGAGATGATGACGTTCGGCAAACCGACCGTCGGTGCGGGGCAGTTCACAGAGGCGGGCGACGCTAACAACAACCTGTCTACGTGGACGTTTGCCGGGGTGCGCCCCGGATTCAACACGGCGTACACTTCGGCGGGATGCATTCTCTACGCGAAGTTCCTGACGAACGTGCTGTACGTGTACAGCGACTCGGCGCGCACGGCGCTGGTCGCGCAGGGGAATGCCACCGCAGGCACGATCACCCTCGCCGCTATGAACTCCAGCGGCCTGACGGGGACCGTTGCTTGTACGTCCGCGACTCCCGCAGACATCGCAACCATCACGGTGACGGTCAACACGATCAGCCTTGTGTTTGCCACCACCCCGCAGGTTTACTGGACCTGCTTCGTCGACGACGGCAAGAAGCTCCGCACGGTCTACGACTGTGTGATGAAGAGCATCAAGTTCTCGTCGCAGGACAAGGGTCCGCTCCAGATCGAGGTTGTCCTCTGGGGGATGAACCGCTCGGCGGTCGGGGCTACGGCCCTCACCGCGTTGCCTTTCGGCAACACGATCTACGCGCACAACGGCGACTTGGTGATGCGCAACGACGTCGGTGGAACCCCGGTCACACAGGAACCGACGAAGGTTTCGCTGTCCTTCGACCGTGATTGCACGGCGATCATGGGTACGGCGAGTCACCCGCAAGACATCTACTCGAAGTTGATTGACGCGAAGATCGAGGCTACCTTCGAGCCTACTTCCGAGGTCGATACCGTTCTCGACCTAATTGACACCTTCGATGAGATTGACCTGAAGTTCACGAACGGTTCAAAGCTGTTCTCCATGTACGCCACCAAGGCGATCATGCGGAACCCGAAGCACCCGGAGTTCGCTTCCGACGACCCACAGCCGGTTGACATCGAGTGGCAGCTCGTCGAAGAGACGGCGACCACCCCCGGCGCTTTCCTGACCATCACCTACCAGCCGTAAGAGGAGCGTAGAATGAATCCCGGACTCACGCAGCTACAGTTCACGTACGTCGGTACGCGCCTCTTCTACCTCCTCGGAAAGCTCTTGGAGTTGAGGCAGCACCGTTTCCGCTATGAGCGGAACGAGGTGCGCGTCGAAGACGTCAACGACTTCAACGCGAACACGTCGTCATGGGTCCTCTACGGGGTCAACCCAGGGGTCAACACCGACGCAAACGGCGAGCTGTTTGTCCGGTGCGTTGCGTCTGGTGGCGACTGGATCGTCACCCTTTTCCTGGCGTCTGGTGGTGGGGCCGGGGATCGAGTCGCTGTCTCCGGGGTCACGGCTGACGGAGCTACGGCGACCTTCACCGCGCTGAACGGCTACGGGATCAGCGGCACCTGCCTCCTCGACGCGACCGTCGTCGCGGAGATCGACGACGTGCACAAGCTGCGCTGCTTCACCGACTACCCGGTGCGCGATGTGCAGGTATTCGAGGGGACCGAATCCTTCGACGCGACGCTTCGACCCATCGTTTTGGCGTCGAACATCGCGGTAGCCGACGCCCTCAAGGCCGCCGAGGCGTCGCTGGTGGACGCTTTCCGTCAGTGCTTGATCGTCTACGTCGCGTCGAGAATCAACGCGGCCAGTTCCATCCCGCTCGACAAGGGCTACGACGTCGAGGACGGGGCGGTGTCCCTCATCATCAAGGGAATCCTCGAAGACCTGCGCCTCGCGATGATCGACAATACGACCCCCCAGTCAATCACCCAGGCGGTTATCGCGGCAGGGTCGGTAGCCTTCGCGAGCGGGAACGTCGGGCTCGGTACGATGGTCACGCCGACCATGCTCGAGAAGGCGCTTCCGGGGACTATCACTTGGCGTTGCTCGGATGAGACGCTGGGCTCGGAGCAGTTCTTGGCGTCTCTGCGCCGAAGCGACGACGGCTCCATTGTCGAAGGTAAGAACCCGCTGTACGTAGGCAAGGAGTGGAAGGACGCGGATATTGGCGTGTCGAGCGCCGTGCTCTTGCGTTCTCTGTCAAAGACTGGCGACGGCACCAACATCTATTTCTCGGTGCTGTCGAGCGGCTGGTCGGTCACGGGCGAGAGCACCAGCAACACGAACAACGGCGTGCTGTACCCGAGTATCGTCGCGAACGGCGGCGCCTGGGACATCTCCTTCTACAAGTCTTCGGCGCGCCTCTCCACGGACCTCGTGGCGAAGGCGACAAGCATCGCGAACAACGCGGTGTTCAGCGCCGTCGCACAGCGCCGCAGCGGCCTGACCGTGAACGGTACTGCTGGCTCCGCGATGGCCGCGTGGTCTTCGGGAACCTTACTGCTGAACGCCTTCAAGTCTGGCCCGCCAGCGGACGTCTTCACTTCCGCGGTCACGCGCACGTCTGCCGGTGATATTCAGAAGTTCCTCGCGGAACTGATCCCCGAAACCCTTGATTGGTATCTCAAGGGTAGTGGGTCGCCCACGCTCCCCGACACACTCATGACGCGGGGAGTCACGACCCTCTACGGGAGGAACTAACCATGACCAA
>OFRG01000368.1_pt1 | contig 18542 bp, 54 predicted proteins | sample 1543071 | NCBI WGS metagenome assembly OFRG01 (sample SAMN07774222, study PRJEB24372) | wastewater metagenome | isolation source: WWTP Verbania (Effluent) | place: Italy: Verbania | collected 2015-12
ATGAACATGAAGATGATGTTCATAAATTATTCTAACACAATTTCCTGGTCGTAAATGACTATACATTGTTCAAAAACTCCTGGGTTTCTTCCCAAGTAAGAGAGCGGACCATCGGCTGGCCGTAACCAGACACAAAAATCATATAATTATCTTCGCCTTCAGCAAAAGCAAAGGCTCCTAAACCCATCCATCGAGGTGGTAGAACGCCAAGAAAATAATCAAAGTGTTCATGACGACAGAGATGAGGACGGGTGGTATCTTTGATTCTATTAATAAATTCATACCAGCCTTCATTCTCTGGAATTTCAGTCGGGATTTCCGAGAATAGTTTCTGCAGGTAGTCCGTAGTCATTTGAATCTCCTTGATTCATCTGGGTACAATCCCCACAGACATAAATAATCTTATATTTACCATAAGGTAAATGAAGTTTAAGTTTTCGAGTTATATTATCTGATTGACAATAATGGCATTCCATCAATCTTCTCGCTTTGGTCCAAATGGCAAATCAGGCCATTTCTTGGAACTTCCAAGGATAATAAAGAAAAGAAAAATACCAGCAATCAACAAGGTTTGAGTCATTGTTTTCCCCAGTTGAACAAAGCAACACCAAAGACAATAGCTGCTGTAATAGTTACACAAGATGATTGCACTGGATTACTAACAAAGAAAGCAGCACCAACAGAGCAAAGAAAACTTGATAATGATGCTGAAGTAGCCCAAAACAATTTTGGTTTCATGACAATTTCACCATAACTTGTGACAAAACAAAAGCAGCACCAAAGATTACATAAGATGGTTGGTATGAATCACAAAATAACCATATAGAACCAATGAAGGTTAGAAAGGTTATAGATAACAAAATTAAACATAAAAATAATGTTTTCATTGGAGTCCTGTGTAAACCACTAGGAACACAAGAGTAAAAATTGACGCAAGTACAAACAAATCAGCCATCTTTTTCATTGGTCGAATGTCTCCACAAAGCAGGAAAGAAATCAAGTAAACCAAGGTTTTCAGCAACCATAGCAGCCCGAGATTGTTGCCCTTGATTCGTTGGGGCTGGTCCCATTGTTTTAACTTCTCTGGCAAAATAACCTTCATTAATATCGCAATCACTATTGAGAGAATTGATTAATAGTTCGGTGGCATCCATATCCCGCCCATAAAGAACAGGATACTCGGCTCCATTACGGTGATATACCACTAAGTAAAACATTGTAACTCCTTTTAGATATTGAACATAACCCGTAATGGGTAATCCTTGTCAATAGTCAGATTCGCAATCCCTGGCACTTTAACAAAAATTTCAGCATTATCAGGGCATTCAATGCCTTTATAAGCCAAGAATTCCTTGATATCCTCTGGATAAATTTCAATTAATTTCTTATTCAATACTGCCTGGACAACACCTGTTGTTACTTGCATCGTTATCTCCTTACTGCCTGAACAACACCTGTTGTTACTTGCATCATTATCTCCTTGGGTACAATTTAAGACAGGTTGCTAAGTTCTGTCTCAAATAACCTAATCTCTCTGTTCAATGCTATAATTTGTTGCTGTTTGAATTCAACAATCATCTTTCGATCTTTAATTGAATTAGTAATTTTGTCTTTTTTTGCTTGCTTAATCATATCTGATGTAACAAAATTAGACCAAGCATCTAAGATGACATCATTAATTTTTTCCTTGGTTTTTATATCTATTTTTAGTTTTATCCGCGGAATTGTAATTCCCTTACCCCAACCTGCGGCACGAACCCATTTATTATTTTCAAAATTAAATTGTAAATAAATACTATAATCCCAGCCATAATAATTGATAGAACCATGTACTACAACACAATTATCATAAATGGTATATGCTAGGCTATCAGAACCAACATTAAATGTGTTCATGTGTTTTCCATATTGCTAAGTTCTGTTTTCAACGACTTAATTTCTTTTTCCAAGGCAATGATGGTTTTCTTGGTATTTTCTAATTCATCAGCTTTTCGTTTGATTGTATAATTAATCTCATTCTTCTTGCCTTCAAGAAGAAGTTCAGGTGTGGAAAATTCATTCCACGCATCAAGAATTTTCTTAGAAATATTATTTTTGGTTGTTTCGCTTACCTTGTACCAATTGTTGTTATAAACACTACTACCCATACGAACCCAACGATTATCACGATATTCTACATCAATACGAATTTTATATGATTCGCAACGGTAATAAATATTATCAGCAAAAAGACAAGCACTTTTGCCAGAAATATTATATTGGAATTCGCCCAACTTTGGGACATTGAAAGTGTTCATACATTCTCCTTTGATTGATTGGGTACAATTAGAGTAATATGATCGTAAGCCAGTTTCCAGGCTTCATATCGCTCGAATCGTCCCCAACCAAAATCGCCCATAACATTCTTAGTAAAATAGTGTGGGCTTTTATCCAAAGTAAATTTGATACTACACTTTGGCAAATCATCATTAAAAATGTGTTCTACCCACTGGTAACCTTTGGACATAATTACATTTTGCATTTGTTCTATTGTCATTGTAAAGCTCCAAAAAGAATAGGGGCTAAATACAAACCAAGATAAACTCCACCAAATATACAAAATAATGTGATAAAAAAAGGAATTCTAGAATCAGTCCAATCATATCGCATGTTAGTCCTTGTTTATATAATAAAGAACACCAGCACAAATCGCATAGGCAATTTGACTTGGCGACTCGCAAGTAATGATTCCAAGGAAAACCATCAAACTACAACCAAACCTCAACATTGAACTTTTCCTTTGGGTACAATTTAACAATTAGAAATATAGTTATAAGCCCGTTCCCAGGCTTCTTGTTGAGTAAAACGACCCCAACCAATATCAGAGTCGTTTCCTCCCCTGGTAAAATGAGTAGGGTCTTTGCTGAGGGATAAAATAATAGAACAATCCCCAACAGAAAGTCCGTCATTGTAAATTTGCTCTACCCACTGGTAGCCAGCAGACTTAATAGCCTTTTTAATATCCGCAATAGTCATTGAAACCTCTGTGTCCAATAAAGTTTGCCAGAAGCATCTCGACACCACCCACAACCAAATCGGGTACAATTGCTAAGAATATTTCTGCGGTGGCCACTAGAATTCATCCAAGTACGCATTACTGTTTTAATTGACGGTTGGCCACAAGCAATATTCTCGCGAAAACCAACATCATGCCGTAAGAATCGTTTCTGGGCTATAAATTGAGACCATCTACGACAACCTTTGGTTAATTCAGGACATAAAACCAAGGGTGGCAAACCACGATATGAGCGTTCAATGTTAACTTGATTAAGCATATAAGTATCTAATTTATGGGGTACAAAATTAGATGATAATACCATTGTCATCGTGACAAATAGTCCAGCAAACATACTAACCTCCTTGTTAAAGTTCTCCGTAGTTATCAGCAATAGCTCCCAATGCTGTGTCGATGGCCGAAACAAACTCGGGGGTAGAAACATCCATCGTTTGAGACAAAGCTAACAAAAGAGATTCCAATCCATCAATTGCGGCATTAAATTGAATACGTTGGGTTTGGTCCTCAGACTCTTCAAATGTGGATTGGTCGCATGAATAAGTACAACCACAAGTCCCACAATAAGGACACTCTTGTTGAAGTGTGTTAGTAATGCGGTTTCTATCAATGATAATTTCGCCAGCACCAACAGCTAGACGGAGCATTGTTTTTCCTTACATGCGTTGAACAATTTTTGTCCATGATAATGATTTAATTCTTCAAAAGCTTTGTCTAGAGTAAGTCCCCATACTTCAACATAGATTTCTTTAGAATGAATCGTAATAACAAAATAATCAATTTTATGTAATGTTTTAATAGAGACTTCAATTTCAGCTTGAATCTTCATGGTAATGCCTTAGGATTTTCCTAGACTACTTCAAATCGGTTATCATGTTCGGGTACAATTTTCCCATGCCTACCACCTAAATTAATCCACCAATATCTACCCTCTAATACTTCTTCATGAGCACCACTCAAATCAACAATTGGATTAATTAAAAGTTCTGCAGGGTATTCCTTACCAGAACTCTTTAGACGTAGTTTCATTGTTCTACCTGGCCAATTATTCCGTTATCCATGTCATCTTTGAGAAATTGCTTACTTAATTTTTCATCAACTTTGAAGGTGTTTTCGACAAACTCCCCATCAGGTAAATCAAAAAATGGACCATCCTTAGGTACAACTACCTTTCGCATAGCCTCCTCTAATGTATTAGCAGAAATCTCAATCTCATCACTAACCTCCCATTTAACCGCAACCCGAAACTTAAACTGGGGCATTCAAAATCCTTTCTTCCAAAATTGTCCCTCGAACCATCTTGACCCATAACCGAATATCATCCCATGATTGGAACTTATCTACCCAAGGGGTACAGAAAGGCTCCAAAGAACCATTAAACCCCGGTCCCCATACAGAGAGATTCTCATCAACACCATAAGTAAATTCTCCATCAGGCTTTTGTATCCTTAATAAGGTAAGCATTTATTTTCCTGGCGTTTGTCATCTATCCGTTATCGTCATTCCAATAACACACGATAACGCAGTTAAAAATGGAGGAATAAGGAAAACAAATACAACTATGATGTCTTTACTACAATTATCAAAATACTTCAAAAGTCCTAGTGTTGAAACTCCAATAGAAAGTAAAGTAATTACACTACCAACCATCTCCCAATCTCGAATATTAGATAAATATTGTCCAAAGACAAGAACTGCTACTAAGTGTAGGAAAAGGGCTATTACCGGAATAGAACCATGATATGGAACTAGGGTACAAATCAACCAAATTGCACCCAAAATTAAAGAACAAAGAGCCATTCCAAAAGGAACACTCCATTTACCTTGGCCCATTACTCTTCCTCTTGAAGATAACTCTCAATGCTTTCCATCCATTCATCACAATTCTGTTCTTTAATCCAATTCATCAGGGCCTCAACAGCACCAGGGTTATCAGAGAGAAATACGCTAATTAAATCCCCATGTTTGAAACCATGTGGACGGTAACCAAGAGCCTCAATTACCTTTTCAAACTTATCCAAGCCAGAGTCACCTTCAAAAGAGTGAAGGTTTTCTTGGTCGCAGAATTGTTCTATTAGCTCATCCATCGTAATCTCCTTTAATTTACTCGGGTACAGTTACTTCTTGAAATATTTCTTAATTTTCCCAATAACATAATTAACATTTTCAACAACAACTGCCCAAATAATCATTAAATGTTTTAGAACTAGTTGAAATGCCATAGGCTCTATGAGTATAATCATCCAATACAACACCATTAATGTTATCAAAAAGAAAACTATCATTGTTCTTCCTTAAATATTCGCGTTCTGCTAAAGGTTCTCAGATTTAGAAAGAGTCATTAAAAACCCTTGGTTCTGGGTGTTCATCCATAAATTTTATCGTAGAATTAGCAATTTCATCCCAACTAGAAACCCCCTCAACAACTACTTCCTTGATTTCTAAAATTTCCATAGCTTTGCCCATCTGCTCATGATAAATATCAAAAGCCTTGTCAATATTCTTATTAGCAATAGCAGAAAGAGCTTCAGAATTAAGCCTTGACTTTGCCCAATCTAAAACAATCAAAATACCTGCCCGCTTAGCCTCATCTTCCGTCTCATGAATAGAAACGGAAATATCAGAGGAAAGATTATCAAACCCAGCCCAAGTAGTTACCCACATATCAATCTCCTAAAACAAAATCTCGTCATTCTCTGTTAAAAGTTCCAACATTTTAATATAAACCTTGGCAGCAGCATCAAATTCTTTTCGTTCCTTCGCAGATACAACAATATCAGAATGCCTAAGTAAATCAAGCATCTCATTATTGAGAATTGCTCCAATAACAACCTTCCCTAACATTGTTCATCTCCTGCCTACAAAAGAGGATAATCCAAAACAGAACTAAGCAGATAAAGGACAATGGCTCCGGGTACAGTTAGACCGCTGGTAAAGAAACAACAAATTAAATCAATAATAAACGGAGCATCCTTACCAGTAATTGCCCATAAACAATATTCAAAACACTTTGCCCCAAAAACACAACAAAGAATCAAATAAAGAAAAACACCACAGAAAAAAAGACGCATTTCATTTCCCTTTTGGAATACACTGTTCGCACCAACCTAACGGGTCTCTCGAATGACTTAAAGCCAATGTTTTGGTTCTATGACAAATACAAGTACCATGTTCTTTACAAATTGTATAATAACGACCAGAACTAATATCTAACCCTTGTAGCTCTCCATCGTAAACTTCAATTATTGTCCCAGTTTGACGTGATTTATGATAAGAAATTAAGCCAGCATAATTCATTTTATTCTGGATTGTTGACTTCATACAAATCGTCACCTAAGTATGTAGCATCAATCTCATATTTGATAGCAAGTTCAAGCAATTCATCAGAATCAGATTCTTTAATTCTTTCACAAATCAAATTTGCCAGTTCTTCATGAGAAATAATCATTCTTCTTTCTCCAATTCATTCATCGAACGAATCGTGAAGATGCCTTCGCCAAGTTTCATATCATTCTCCTTTAGTTCACAAAAACTTAGTCAATATCAGGGGTACAATTGAGCATACTAGTCTTCTTCCCATAATAACTCATTTGACTTACTAGAAACTACATTATCTTTAATTTCAATTTCCCCAGTGTCATCCCTATCCTCCCCAAACCATTCCACCAAACCATTTACCTTATAGCCCCAAGGAGATAAGAAATGAGTAATTAAGTATTCAATCCATTTAATATAATCATAAAACTTCTCACCACCACCCCATTCAATGGCTGTGCCATCTTCATTGGGAACCCAGTCACACCACAAACCGGGCTGATTAATAGGTGGCTTATTACGATCTAACACAGATTCATTTTCACTCTGGTAATTCAAACCATCAGCACCTACAAAATAACCACCTTCATCTCCAATAGGTAATCCAGCAGCATCTCTAATTAAATCAGGAAGAATACTGGCCTTATCGGCATCCCTCTTCATCCGTCGAGTTTCAGCAAAAGCAAATAAATATTCCTTATGCTCTTCCTTCAAAGGAGGAGTTATATTAAATTGGCCAGAAAAATCAGTGCTATATCCCATTAAACATCTCCTTTTTTAGACGAAAGCCTTCCAATTCCATAGTTGACAGGGTACAATCTAAATATGAATCTTTCCATTATCATAAAATAACATTTCCATTTCTTCTGCCTCTGAGAGGCAAGCCTCTTCACTAGTTAAATTAAAATACTCCTCCTTTAGAAGGGAATAAATGTGTTTACTTAATTCTAGTCGAACATCCTCAAGGTGTTCAACTAAACTCTTAGTCAAATCATTAAGTTTCTTAGAGCGGTAATTAAAATCTGCTATAAAATCCGTCGAATATTCATGGCAATAATTATTATTAAACCGTGTAACGGAAGACTCCCAATAGTCATCTAAACCCCACAAACGAATAAACTTAGGCTCAGGAGAATGTTTAATTTCCTTAGCAATATGTTCAATATCAAGATTACAATAAATCCCTGAAGCAAATTCCACTAATTTAGTGGCATTACACCCCTTAGAAGTAAAAGATGCTCCATCTCCTTGTTGGCCAAAACCACTAAAAGCAATTTCAGGATTAGAAAACCCAATGATTTCAAGAATTTCCGTAAAATCATCCGTAGTATTCCGCCACCATTCACCATCAGTATTTTTATCTTCAATAAGTTCCAAAGCTTTTTGATAGCCTTTGGGAAAATTACTCTTGAGTTCAGCAAGAGTATAAACTACTTTTTCAATTACAACAGTTTTGGGCATTTGTATTTCCTTAAAAAGGGGATATCGCAATCTCAAGGGTACAATCAATGCCACCAATTATCTGCATTCAATTGTTCATAACAGCTTGAGAAATCTCAAACAATTCATCTCTAGTGAAGTTCATCAAGAACATACCCTCGTAAAATTTGATCTATCCTAGCAAAAACCTTACTAGGACTACAAGTTTCTAAATGACTTTCCTTAATTTCAAAACTTGCCCTGGTAAAATAATTAAAATACAATTCCGCCCAACCTATCTTCTTTTGAACCAATAAAGTTAAAATAATTATCTTGTCCGCAGTAGTCAAATCATAATCTACTGTCACTGTCTCATTAAAAATAATCATTACCTTCTGCAAGAGAGCTTGGTCTATAGACTCGCGACTATAAACATGAGTGTTATAAGGAGTTTTATGAAGTAAGATATATATCATGTCCTAAGCTCTTTGACTAATTCATCAGTTTGAATGTCATAGACACGAATAGCAACTGCTAACCTATCAGGAATACTTAATTCGTGTAGGTTATTATTATGACTATCAAGCTCTTGCCCCAGATTGGGTACAGATGGCCGAGCTTCTGGCCAATGACAACCAGTCTGATCTTCAAATTCAATTCGATAAGCTGCCGCCTTTTTCAGAAATGAAGGACCACGACTAATCTTTCCATCAGGCTCAATCCTCAAACTGCCTGATTTCTTACAAGTCAAATCAGATAATTTCCTCCAAATTACCGCAGTAATTGAACCATCAGAATTCTCTCTGCCAATTTCAAAGAAATAAGATTTATCGCCTTCAACCCAAGTGTTACTCATGCCACTGGATTGAACACAAGCAATAGACAAACAATCTAATCGCAAACCAGCATCTCTGTTACATGACCATCCCATAGAATTTCTCCTTTAACCCCTAGGGTACAATTTCACATAAATCTTTGAGATGGAAGCATCAATCGTAATTCTTCCATTCTGCCAAAATAGAGCCTGCTCAATTCCGTACTGAGCGTTTGACATGCTTCATATTCTTCCTCCCTCTCCCATCCCATGCTGCACATGATGCGGAAAATAATACTCATTGAAGCAGCAGCACAACGCAAATCACCATGTTTAAGCCAACCATAAGTGTCATCCATCGCATCGCCAAAAATTGTTTCAAAGTTCATTAATTGAACTCCTGTTGAATGTTTACCCTAATTGTCCTATCCATTTCCCTCTGCCATTCCGCAAATGGGGTTAACCCTTCAAGAGTTGGTTTAATACCCCAGCCATTTCTGGGGAGGCGGTTATCTGCCCTAATTGCAGCAGTTAATTCTGGAGTAAATGCTGGATGGGCTGGCAAAGCCTTAACTTGGGTTAAACAACCAAAATGATCGCTTTTAGCCCCCGTTGGGGTACAATATTGGAATAAACAACTTGCCGGGGTCCGTAGAGCACCCCAAGCAGCTAAAACTTCATCAGGATGCTCAATCAAATAAGCAATCGCTTCGTCGTATTTGTCCAAGTCCACTCACTCCACTGGAGTTACAACCTCAAACTTAATAGGAAATACCGCCCCAATTCTCCAATCATTAATTTCCCTAACCTCTTCCTCATTGTTAAATACCTTAGCCAAATGTTTAGTTCCCCAACAGTTATTCGTAGTCCAATATGACTTATATGGATTTTTACGCCAAACAAAACAAGGAAATTTACTCCATCGTCTATCTGCAGATTCCATAGCCATCCTTATATTCTTTTTCCCAACAGGATTAGCAGAATGAATCATCCACTTAATTGGTTTAATATCAGGAGCATTCTCCTCAATATATCTGGCTACATCATAACCAATAGATTCACCCAAATCATGGTCAAAAGAAATGACACTAACATTACCAGCCTTAATTAAAGCAATAGCTTCAACCGCTGTCTTTACCCAAACATCCCACTCATTACCTGGGATGCGTTCATCATCTATCCATAGACTTAACATAGATTACACCAAAGAAATAACGCAGAGTTTGAAACATCAATTAAATAAATGATTATCATAACAACTAACCATCTATCATCAGAATTTAATTTAATTCCACTATAAATTAATGCTAATATAGAAATAATGTAAAATAACATTAACCAGAAACGGTTAAAGAAAGCTTGAATTTATCTGTTGCCATTCCATCATCATTTTGAAATTGCATGATACCATTCTGGTAATCCATATAAATAGAAGGAATTTGACTTCCTTTTATATGTCGCCCAATGTCAATATTCAATGTACAGTCATAGAAGATATAAATGCCGACATCATTTTCATCCCAATTTTTCCAATCAAATAATTGCTTTTCCATTGTTTCCTCTTTGTGTTAAAAACAGGTCCGAAAGAGATTTGCACTCATTCTTCGGGTTTGTGACCCGCGTGCTACTGTTACACCATCGGAAATCCCATTCCTTTTTGTGGACTCTACCTAGGATATTTTCCACTTACTTGGCTTAGGACTACTTCCTGTTGGTTTCAGTTATTTAGTGTAAAAAGTGGGGCCGGGGGAAATCGAATCCCCATCTGGCATATTAAAAGTATGCTGTTTTACCATTAAACTACAGCCCCGTGTGCTTCCTAGGGTACAATATTCTGCCAAATACATCCATTATCAACAAAAGCATATACGGCCTTTTTATTAATATTCCATTTCATGCCAGGACAATCCCACTCATTGTCTTTTTGTTTAATTTAGTTATAGTAATATAAGCACCATGACCACCTCGACCTCTACACCAAATATATATTTTATCTCCTACCTTTGGTTCTCTCATAATTAAAACCCGGTAATTACTTCGCCACGCACAAGAACAAAACAAGGACTCGGATAATCATCTAAACAACCCTCAAGGCCAAAATCCACAGCATCAATCTGCATATATCCTTCCTTCTTATAAAGTTCTAATAAACGCTTAGGACTTTCTGTCGCATAAATATGCGTGTGGCCAAACTTATTTTTTTCAATAAAGAAGTAGTTGTGCTTAGTCATTTGATTTCTCCTAATACTTCTTTTGCTCGTTCTTCCCCTATCTTATCAATAAGCAATTGACGAACCCGATTAATAAATTCTTGTTTATTAAGCAAAATCCCATCAGGTATACCTTGAGTAATAGTAACAAATGCAAGAACCATACGAATCGGAAGTCGATTTATGTCAACCGATTCAAGTAACAAATCACATTCCTTGAAATTGTTATTATATACAAGAACATCCATATGCTGCATGATTTCAATCGAACCTAATTGTGGATCAGAAAATTTATAGATTTTCTGAATAAAATCAATCATTCCAACTCACCAAAACAGAAGAGCCCCAAAAGACATAAAACCCATAATAAGATGTTTCATATTGGTAACTACGAAACTGTAAACAAATAGTTAATTTGCCAATAGAAAACCCAACCTCATTAGAGTTATAGAAAGTTTTCATGTTATAAAAGGTGCGGTTAGACCCATTGCCTTGTTAGAAATTTCAATTATATCAGATATCAACATCCCATTCCGTACTTCAAAAGCCCTAACCGCAGCACCTGCACTAACTTTATCGCTAATTTCTTTTTCCACATCATTAAATGTTGCTAATTCCTGAATCCAATTCAAACAAAGAACAATTACATTATCCACCTCAGTAAATGATTCCCTATCAGGCGAAAGTAACAAATCTTTCTTCTTAGCCACAGCTTCTTCTAATTTACTATAAACAAACTCAATTGGAGTTACCATATAATTCCTTTTGTTTGGCTCGCACAATTTGAACAGCATCTATCAAACGCAATCCAGTGCGATACTTAAATGCTTTGGTAGCATCAATAATACCGGTTGACCTAATACCTTCCACTGGTGGTTTAATTAATGAAATCTCTTCTTCATTAAGAATAGGATTAGTTAATTCACGAAGCCACATATTACCAACATCAATTTGTTGATGAAGTTCACGGTTTTCATCCCAAGGTAAAATAGGATTTAAGCGATGTTTCTCTCGCAAAGATTGCAGTTTATTACGAATGAATTCTGCAGCTTCCATTAGAATCTCCTTTAATTAACTGGGTACAATCTATGTCCAACCAAGAAGACCTATCGTTTTTCGTTCTTCTAATATCCCACGAGCAAAACTAATATTATCTTCATTTGGAATATTGTCCTCAAATTCAATACGCCTCAATTCTAATGTTAGTCCAGATAATAATACTTGTTCTTTTAACGCTTCATCAAATTTTCCATCAGCTACTAACTCAACAACTTCCCTAAATGGCTCATCTGCCAAAAGAATATTGTTAATAATGTAATCTTCTGCTTGCTCCTTTGTTTCAAAAAGATAAATTTCATCATACGCAGATGGCTCAGAGGCAGAATGGAAAATATACATTTCTACTCCAAAGAAAGTGTTAAGAAACTTATACAATTAGCTGGGTACAATAGGTTCGTAATGAGAAATCTTAGCATCCCAAGTTGCTGTTTCTAAAGCTTTCAAAGCTCTTTCATATCCAGGTTTGTCAGCAGCAATCAAACCTGGATAATTTATGCCCAACTTAAATCACTGTAATTAAAGAAATCGGGATGTCCAGTTTCAAACCGAACACATGCCACACGAGTACCATCATACCATTCAACCAATCGACCATACTTGTAATTACCATTCAGTTGACGATACTTCACCTTGCGGCCAGTATCCCCGTAAACTGGATTGAATCCAGTAGAAACTACAGGTTCAACTACACTACTAACGGAACAACATCGCATTGGACTTTCCTTTTTGTTAAAAACTAGGGTACAATTCCTTCAATCCAACCAGATACAAAAAAGGGCTAGGAGGAGCGACCCCCTAGCCGGTGCATTACAAACGAGCAAACTAAACTTTTGTTTCTTTTGCAAAATTAATTAGGGCGGTGGTCTCGCTTTATTATTTTCACTTATGGTTTGCGCGAGTGAGTTTATACCACATGTTATTTTAATAAACCATTTCTTTGTCTTCACCCTCGTAAAAAGAATACATGCCGCTATCACTAATACCACTATCGTCATAAGATATGGATTCATCGACATCCCCCCTTTCTAGCCCCTAGGGTACATTATGAGCCCCTCAAATTAAAACCGAGTAGAAACACCTTTTGATTGTCGGATGGCCTATAAACGCATCCTAGAGCTTGTCACGGCATTTAATGAGATTTTCAGCAATAATATCAACCAGTGAATAATATAATGACCCACTATAAAATCCACCATCACCATTTATCAATTTAGTTTTGCTTTGACCTTCAAACTTTGGATTTTCCAATCGAACAGAAAGAACAGCAGCATAATTATCAAATTTGAACATATCTAATTCACCTCGAAGAGCCTCAACATGGACACCACCCTCTTCACTCAATTCATCATTCACATAAGCTGTTATAGATTTACCTGGCCCAATTACACGCTGAATCGCCACTTCAACTTCCATCCCAGCTTGATTAGACTTAAAATAAATAGGTTCGCCAACAACTTCCTGGGTCGTTAATTTCTTAACCAATTCAATTAAACCATTTTCATGTTTATAAGTAAAATCCCTAACAAAAAGATGATCATGTAAATTAAAAGCAATATTAGAATGTAAATATCCCATCAATTCAACCATGTCCCGCAAAATGTCAAAAGAAAAACGCCTATCACCAAATATCTCCACATCAGGAATAAATGAAATTCTATTTGATTCAACATTAACAGAATTATATTTATTGTAATAATGAGATGCAAATTTCTCAAATGTACTAGAAAGAGCACTTACTACATTTAATCCAATATGATTCTTGACATAATCAGTTAATGCACGCTCTGGTGTCCCATCATAACGAAATCCAACACGCTGCCGCCCGTTGACAATCGGCCCACTTAAACTAATATCCAAATAAGTAATCGTTGGATCAACTAAAATTGTTTTAATTGTATCCTTCACCAGTGAATGTAATCCCTTTTCACCAGTATCACCAATAAACATGCTGGGTCGTTCACGAATGTATTCAGGAGTCATTACTTTTCCAAAGTAGGTCCGAAGGGACTCGTGGATTTATACCACATGATGTTTGAATAGGACTAGAGGGACTCGAACCCCCGACCAAGAAATTATGAGTTTCCTGCTCTAACCAACTGAGCTATAGTCCTAAATCACTAGGGTACAGTCTAAGCCAATATTAAAACACAAGCATTAAGTTTTTCATAATGACATTTGCAATCCCTACTATCGAAATATATACACATTCAATGTTGTTTTCATCAGTTATTGAACTAATAGTCATCCTCGGCCCACCACTATTCAACTGTACTACCTGACCAACTTTAAGTTCTTCAAGTTTCATTTCCACCACTCCTTATTAGAGAAAACCATATTATACCAGGCTCGTTAAGGCTTGTCAAGTTGGAATACAATACCTCCCCTCGGACTTAGAATCTGTATGAACAAGCAAAACCATGAGAATAAATATCATCATAATGGTCAATACAGGTAAAAGCTACTTGTGACATATTAGATATAGCAGTATGAAAACAAACCCCTTTCAATTTAATTTGTATAAACACCATTGGAGAAGTGTCTTTGTATTTATCAACATATTTATACTCAAACTTTCTTCCAATTAAAGCCAAATTTAACATAAGCATAATATTCAAAATTCTACAATCATCCGAATTTTCAGCATCCTCTACTATCTGTCGAGGGATTAAAGATTGACTTTCAAACATGCTTATTAGTTCCGCATATCCAGGAGTACCAAATACATTTGAAGCTGCATCGTAGTGCTTACTACGATTAGTCAAGCTAAATGTTAAGTTAATCGTAGCATTTTCGCTAATTAACGACTTGTCAAAATTATACTCAATAATGGAAGATTTATTAGAAACACTTGTAAATTTCTGTTCAAAAGAACTCAATCTGAACAGAACTTTTAATATCTGCGGTGTCATTACGCCACAAAAATCCAAATTCAAATAATCAAATTGCGGCAATCCATCCAAACCCATCTTGGCAAAATCACTATTGATAATTCTATAATTACTTTCTTTAACCACTCCAATCAATGAATTTTTAATTTCAGGAATGATATCTGCATGTTTTTCCAGCAAAACAACTTTGGTGTCTTTTCCAATAATACCATTACGCTTTGCTTGCTTAGTTGATAAACAACCACCAGCAGGCAAATCAAGAAAAGCCTTTGTTGGTGCTGATACTTTGGGAAGAGCCAAATCTCGAATACGGTTCTTCTCTTCACGGTCAAAGTCGAAGCTCATCATTTTAACCTTGAAAAATACCAAGAAATGAAACTACCCCACTGGGTACAATACCTCCTCCTTAACCTGAACCAATTCCCGACGTATAATTCTATAAGATAACTTTCCTGGACTACCCTTTATCAAAGAAATCCATTCATCCACTTTACCCTTATCATAAGCCACCGAAAAAGTCTTCCAATCTGATGTATTCTTAAACTGAAGACAATACTCGTAAGTAGGCATCTCTTTCCTCCTCTACCTTTTTTATCCTCTTCTTATATCCATTAATTGATTCTCTGTATTGCTTTATTGAAAATTCAAAATCCTCCAGCCTAGCTTCATGAAATTTACCCAAATCAATCTTGGGATATATGATTTCAAACGCTTTGTATACTTCAGCCAACTCCCCATAATATTCCCAAATTATTCCATTAATTATATTAAAATATATATTATCAACTTTTACAGTTACTTTATTAAAATACTTATTAGATATAAAATTTAATTCTACTTGTTTATTTAATTCATTATCAAAGTAGCTATAACTACTCACTTCTTTACTTTAATTACTTCAATCTTTTCACCACCCTTATCACGACAAATATTAGCACAATGTACAGCCTCTTCCTTATATCGGAAATTCCTTGGGAAATAATTCTCGGGATAATCCCAACCAGTTAACCAAGAATCCTTACCAGCAATTGCTTTTACTTGCCACATGGCATACTCCCATCATCGTTTCTTCGCGGTTGCTGTAATTGCTCTACATAAAATACAGCATCACTAGTTCTTTTGGCATCCATAACTTGATCTTCTTTTAACTCTTTACTTAATTGTTCCATCACAGCTTTCTTATATCCAATATCATATCCATACAAAACACCAAGACATAATAAAATTAATACCAGAATAGCAACTATTGGACCAACAGCATCTTTAGTCATTCTTGACCCTTTCGTTGGATTTATGCCACATGTTCACTAAGTCGCCACCATGTAAACCAGAAATAAGCCCAGGAATTCGAGCATCCCATTCCCCACCATAATTAACCACGACACGATGCCCCTGAAGAGATATATGTTCTGAATCCCCCAGTCTAATACGACTACCTGATAAACTAATCATAGAACCTATAGGAACCGATAAAGCTATTCCATATCTCTTTTCAATACGCTCATCATCCGTATCAACATGAAGATTATGCAAAATCCTAGTTACACCAGAAATAACAAAATCCCCAATAATTGATTTATCATCAACCCTCTTCAGTTTCCATGTTATAATATCACTTACATCTATTTCTGGCATAATACCATATAAACCAGTAAGTTGTGGATTTGTCCCAAAAAATTTAAGTAATTTCTTCAACATCACCCCAGAAACATAACACAACGTATCTTCACCTGATGGATATACCTTGGAAATTCCATCACACAAATAAACAATACCCTCCCTCTTGCGAGTAAATTTAGAAACTAACTCTTCCCCAGGTATACCATGAAAAACCACACCATTAGGTAACATTACTCCCATAACCTCATAATTCTATCTTGATGCTCGCGTTTACGTTCAGCAGCCTCAGCCTCCCACATAGGCTGCAACCGCTGCTTACACTTGGCAATCAATCGACTAGCTTGGTCTTGCTTCTCATCAGAATAATCAAAAATCCTTTGTCGCAATCGACGTAACAATCGTTCATAACTCATGATTTCTCTCCTAATACACTAATCAATTTATTATTGAATTCCACCCGCTTCATCAACTTAACATTCAATTCATTCAAATAATCAATCTCTGCCTTCTTAGCCAAACACGCAGACTTGTAAAGATAATTTGGCAAATTGTCAGTAATCAATGATTTAACTTCATAATACATCATACTAGCAGCTTCTTCTTCAATGACAACTTCATTGTTCTTAAGAAGAAGAAGATTAGTGATAATATCCTTATCAGAAGAGTTTTCTGTCGCCACGCCCTTGAGAATATAAGAATATTTGTTGAAAATAAACTTAATTCTTTGGTCCATTACAGCATTTTCATTCAAGTCGGTGAAAACTTCAAGATTTAATTTACCATCATCCAGTTGAACATGATAAGGAATAACCTCATGCTTAATATTAAAAATATTATACAATTGACCCAAACTAGACATGATAACTCCTTAAATGAAACTCGGAACAATTCCTTGGGTACAATGGGCACAGCACCGTTATATTATGTGCTTACTTAACTTAATGTCTTTAGAACTAATTACATAATCAACTAGACTACCATCCTTGTTCTTCCAGCAGATAAACAATTCCCCGCTCTTATGATCATTATCAAATGATACATCATAGCCTATATTCTGTAAACTATCACAAATCTCTGATAAAAGTATAAGCTCTGGTGTCACGTTAACCCCTCTACAATAGAAACAACAGAAATCCTCGTGTCCAATATATCAGTAAAATGAAAAGTTTCTAATTCCTTAGCAGTCCCCTCAAAATTGTCTAAATACCAATGAGGCATCCTAGATGAATAATATACATTGTTAAACGCCTGTATCCCATCCTTCATCGCACCTTCAAATGTAAAATTAGGATAAATTACCCTAATTCGATTCTCCTGAACCACAACCGCAGCAAACTTACCACCACCAGATTGTATCACCTGAAAAGCAAATTTCTCTTCACCACGAAATAACCTACGGAAAATATTAGGACTATATGAAAAATAACCATAATTACTCAATGTATTCATATACCTATTGGCATCAACCGATTCAGCATCAGACGAAAACCCTACCTCGATAAAAGAATTACCAAACTTCAAAGCTTCTTCCCTAGTCTCAAATTGATAAATCATTGGATGGTTCTTTTTAATTAATGCTGCGTAATAGCTCATAGTTGTTCCTCTAGTTCAAAAATTTCTTTCTTAATTTGTGAAATTGCTAGTTCATGACTCTGAATTTCTTCTCCCTTAACCAAAATATGAGATTTAATCCATCTCACCTTAGCCTCAGATAACATTGATAATGTAACAAATTTAGACCAAGCATTCAAAATATGATTAGCAATATTACGCCTTGTTTGAGTAGCAACCGCTATAGAAAAATAAGTATTTACAATAATCATTAATTTCTCATTAATTTCCCACTTCGATTTAATTAAATTAGCCTCCAAATGAATCGTATACATCCGACCACGATAAATTATATTATTGCGGAAACCTACCCGCCTATCATCATATAACACATAATCTACTTCCCCAATCTTGGGAACAATAAATTTATTCGTAACTAATCCACGATGTTCATTGGACATAGTTACCTCCTTATAATTGGAATAACAACTACTTCTACTGTTACACCAGTTTGTTGGTTGTATCTGACTGTTGCTTGGGGTACAGTATGGCAACCACTCAAAAAAATTACCAGCCAAAACCACTTTTTTAACACTTGGAATAGATCGGAAGAG
>OFRG01000370.1_pt1 | contig 18451 bp, 23 predicted proteins | sample 1543071 | NCBI WGS metagenome assembly OFRG01 (sample SAMN07774222, study PRJEB24372) | wastewater metagenome | isolation source: WWTP Verbania (Effluent) | place: Italy: Verbania | collected 2015-12
GCGTTGATCCGTGGCTGGTCATTCAGATGCGTTGGCGCGAAGTCAACGCAGTCCTCTACCAGTTTCAGCGCGACACGGCTACCACCTAGTCAAAAAGTTCCCGCCCCCGCCGCGACCGCTGTGGATGCCGCCGAGCGGGGAAACGGCGCGTGAGACGTCGGCGGGGGCGCTGGCTTGCGGCGCGGTGTGAGCAGTGTTCAGGCGTATCCAGTTCAGGTATTGACTCGTCGCGTCTGCCTGGTCATCGTGGCTGACACGGGGGAAGTTCACAAGCTCGCTCTCGTATTTTTCGAGCCACGGCGCTTTGACGGGCAGCCACACGAAGCCCTGCCGAATGTCGGGCGTGCAAGCCTTGAAGCGGAGGATCTTGTTCGGCCCGCCGGCGACTTCGATTTCAACGATGTCGGTTTTCCAGACGATTTCCTGTTTCCGCCCGTCGGGTAGCATCTCTGTGACGCTGCGGAATTTGCGCAGGTACTGTGTCGCCTGCTCGCCTGAGCCGGCTTGTTCCATGAGCAGGAGGTTCGGCTTCCATTCAAGACATACCTTGGCCAGCTTGACGAGAAGTGCGTCAAACAGCATGCGGTCAAGCTCGACGTGTAGCAGGTACTTTCGGTCGCCCTGCTCACCCCAGACGAGTATCGCCGTCGGATCATTCGTCTCTTTGTCACGCTTCGCCGGGTCAACGCTGACAATTACGCGGTCGCATCGCCGTCGCACGGCTGCCGGTTGCTCGTCGTACCGCTTGAACCATGCTAGATCTAGCTCTCGGCCCCCCGCCGGGCGTGGCATACCCTTGTGCTGCCCGTACCATTCGTGGGGCTTGCGGTCAATAAGCCCCTGCTTTGTCGCCAGAAACTGTGGCACGTTGAGCGAATACGGCCACAGGATGTCGCCGACTTTGCGTGTCCAGATCGAACCGTCGTCGAGTTCAAAGCTGTTTTCTTCGCTTTCGTCCTCGACGATCGACGGAATGACGATGACCTCGAAAGGCCCATCTTGCGCGTACTCTTTGAGGATGTGGCCGATTGGGTCGTCTTCGCGATAACGGGTATTGTTGATGATCCAGTGAAAGCCGCTAGGGGCACCGCGGCTGCGCCACATCTGGATGGCTTCCTGTGCGTCTTCGATGGCTGAGACGGAATCCGCCTCTTTTTCGCCGATAAGATCGTCGAAGAGCAGAAAATGCGAGCCTTGTCCTGTTGCGCGGGTGTTTCGGCCTGAAGCGAAAAAGTAACCCTCAGCCAACCCATCTTCGCCCTGGGGGCTACGATGCGTGACAGCGAACTCGGTTTTCGACGCGGTGTGCTTGCTGATTTCGACGCCGCCGAACACTTCGGCAAACCGTTTGCTGTCGATGATTTGGCGCACCTTCGCGCCGATTTTCGTCGCCAGCTTGCCGCTGAGACTGCCGACGATGGCTTCCCAGTCAGGGTGCAGCCCGAAGACCCACGCGAGCAAAAGCACGCTGCCTGCCGTGGTCTTTCCCGTGCGCGGCGGCCAAACCAGAATGAGCCGTAGCCAGCCGGTTTTCCGAATGAGCGCGTCCTCAACCTTCTTGGCCAGAAGCCGAATCTGGGGTGAAATGTGCAGGTTTGGCTTGACGTGCCGAATGAAGGCAACGAAGCTCGTCTGCCCTGGATGGGCGACGGTTGCGACAGCGCGCGGCGCACGCGGTTTTCTCTTGCGAAAAATGGTTGACATTCCGTTTCAGCTTGCTACACTGAGATGGTGAGGAGTTAAACGTGCAAAAACTTCAACTATACAAACTGAGCCGGCCCATCGGATGCCCCGGAGGGTGGGATGGCGTAGTACCACCATGCCCCTGAAACGACTTTTCACCTTCGATCAGTTGCCCCCGGATGTCCAAAAGAAGGCCCTTGAACGTCAAGGTACCTGCGCGCACCGTATCTTCACCCACCCCCGCGAGCATTTGGTGGGCGCCGAAGGGACCTTCTGCCACGAGGGATCCCGGGGGTTCGTCGAGAACCGTGTGTGCATCGAATGTGGGGTGAACCGCGGGATCTACTACACGTCGGTCTGGAAAGACGGTGTACCTTACGAGCTGAAGTACGGCGAGACGTTGCGTAGCAAGGGTCTGATCGCCCCCAGGCTTGCCTCTGTTGCTGTTGGCGGGTGTGTGGTTCTTGCGGCGTTTGATGCGGGTTAAACCGCCAGCACGCCCGGCATGCGGACATCCATGACGGCGCGAAGGGCCAAAACGACTGAAGCGGGGGGCGACGGTAGCTTGCCATCGAGGTACAGCTCTGCCGATGCGCGAGCTTCGGTCGACAGCTTTGGAAGTGCGGCCTGCAAAGCGCGACGGGCGCGCGTGCTGAGGACGTTTTCCGTTTCCGTCGGCAGCTCCGCCGTGAGTGATTCGATTGCGGTCGTTAGCTTGCCCCGTCGCATGCGCTTCTCAAAGCGTGAATTGTTGTCGATGTATTTGGCCTGTAGCGCCTCGACGCTTTTTCGCTCTTGACCGTAATAGCAGTTTCGCGCGAGCGTGATGCGCTCCTCAATCGTCTCACCGCGACGGCAGGCGCGAATCGACAGCAGATGCGCTCGCACTTCGATATCGGTCGGCGCGGCAGCGCCCGCTTTGACATGCTGCTTCTCAAGCGCTGCGATTTCTCGACGGTCGCGCAGCAAATCCTGCGGAAAGCTGATCGGCGTTTGCCGTAGCAGCTCCATCATCGTCTGTTTGATGAGATGCACGGCGTAAGAGCTGATACGTCCCGCTTTGTCGGGATTGAACTTGTGGACCGCTTCCAGAAGGCCAAGGAAGGCGAGGGCTTCTAGGTCCGGCTGGCACAGCCGCTTCTGTTTGCCGTGACACCATGAGCAGTGTACGACGTTACCGTGCTTGAAACAAGCGTGATGGTGCGACGCTGCGCCCGGTTCGGTGCAACAGGCTACAACCTCCCCCGGCAGGTGCTGATTGCGCTTCCACTGCCGTTCCGCCGCACGCCGTGCGAGGTCACGGTTCTTTTCGGCGTAGCTGTCGCGCAGTACGCGCCATGCAGCCGTCTGCGCGTGTTCACAGTCCCGCCCGTCCCTGGCCATCTGACAGCCCTGGCGGCAGCGCACCGGCAGAATCTTGCCATCCCGTCCAACAAGTCGCGTATCGACGATGGCGCGCAGTTCAGGGTCAAGTGCCTCAGCCTGTTTGATGGTAGCCCCGGCTTGCTTGCGTGTCGCGCGCAGCGTGCCGGTGAGAATCAGCTTTTTATACGCGGGGTCTTGCTTGGCGTGCCGCGTCCCGCCGGCACCGCCCTGGTCTGCAATTCGCATACACAGAGACTACACAAAGCAATACGCTTTGTCCAGTCCACTTTGCCAAAAAGTCACAGGTGGTGTGACAGGGTGTCACTGCTCAGTCGGTGAATTGCTTCAGCAGCGACACAATGTCAGGTACAGCTTCTTGTACTCGCTTCACCGCCTCTGGCTCAAGCCCAGTGGCTTCGTTGAAAAGCATTCGCTGTGTGTCGTCTTCCACTTGCTCAACACGCAGTCGATTGATCCCGTTCTTCGTCTCAAACGTGAAACAAATCTTCATGTTACACCCCCGTCACTTGTTTGAGTAGCCAGTCCTGAGCGGCAAGCGCGCGGTCGTCGGGCTTGCGCACGTCGGCCAGCGTCTTGCGCAGCTCGTCGAGCTTCGATTGCACCGCTTCGTTGTCGTGAGTAAGCGGCGCTTTGCCGTCCCAGTGTTCGATGAAGTCTTTCAGATCCGCGAAGCTGTCGTCTTCGTCCTCTTCGATGGTGAGGAGCTTACGCAGCGATTCAGGCAGTGCCGTGCTGTCGCCCGCTTCCCACGCAAGATACTTCGCAATCGCCGCTGCTGCGGCTTTATCCTCGCTGCCGAGCGGCGACATCGGCGACCTGGCCGCCTGCGACAGCCGGCGCACGGTGTCGAGCTGAGCCCGAAGGGCGACCTTCCGCGACGGCGACACGGAAGAGGGGGCGGGCACGATGTCAGTTTCATCACTCGTTGCGCTGTTGCCCGCCGCGTCGTCTGCCGTGTTTTCAGCCACAGGAGCCTTCGCCACCTTGGCCTTCTTCGGCTTCGGCAGGAACGCCGTGAGCTGCTGTTCCTCGGTAAGCGCGTTGCCGCTGTAGGTGAAGTTGAACTCGTCGCCGACGGCTTCGTTCTGTGGTACGATCTTGACGCACTTTTTCACTGCGCGGTCAAACAGCGCCAGCATCTTCCGTGGGTCGGCTTCCGCGTCCACCTTTTCGCGCACTGCGGCGCATACAAGGCTGAACTTGTACAGGTTCTGCGTCCATGCCTCTTTCAGCTCGCGATTCGACGCGCCGACGGTCATCGGCTGCGACACGAAACTGCCCGCATGCCGCAACGCGGTCTCTTCGGTGTGCGGCGTCGTCGTGTTGGCCGCTTCACGCAGGTACGAAAGCACGAGCTTTCGTAGCGTTAGCGCCTCACCCGATACGGTGCTGGGGACCTGAATGCGTGCGAGCTTCGCCCGTTCAAGCGTCGCTCGTTCCGAGGGTGCCCCGCCCCCGGCGGTCAGCGACACCCAAAACACCGCGCTGTACTTGCCTGCTTTGTCATTCCAGCTCACCAGGGGGCGACCCGTCGAGCTACCGCCCTGGAAGATGACCGCCCAGTGAACCGACACAAAGCTGCGCACGATCGGGTCACTGGCGTGATCGCCCAGTACCTGATGCTGCGCCTTGAACGTGTCACCTTTGTGGGCCTTCAGCGCCTCACGGCACACAGCGAGAAAGCCCGTAAGCCACTCCGCTGCTTTGCACTGCTGTCGTCCGGTATCCGACACGACGAGCATCGGCTCCTCGATGGTGCCCATGATTGTCACGTTGACGCGCGACAGACTGCCCCAGACGAGCAGGTTGCCATCGATGTCGCCCTTGTCGCTGCGATACCAAAAGCCTTTCTCTTCCGTCGTACACTTGTTCGCGGTGTTGTGATGTTTCAGCAGCAGCGAACACACCAGATCAGGATACACGCTCAGGTTTTCGCGCTCGTCTTGCGTCCACGACGCTGTGCCGTCTTCGCCGTCAAGAGCGAAAACCAGCGTCGCCGGATCGGCCACAGTGACATTCGCCAGCGTCTTTTTCGCCTCACGGGTGATCGTGTTTGGAATGAGATTCAGGGGGATACGGCGCATGGTATTAGCCTTCCACGTCGAAGTGGGCATCAATGCCCAGCGTTGAGTACAGGAAATTGAGAAATCGACACCACAAATCGAGTAACACCAGCTCACGAGTGAGCACATCGGCTTGTGTGGGCCAAACCGCTGAAACAGGCTCGGCCATTAGCGTGCTCCTTTGTCGCGATAGGTGACAGTCTGAATCGAATCGAGGGCGCGAAGCATGTATTCTGCGTCGCTGGTGTCAAGCCATACGTTCGTCGGCCACAACGCAGCGTAGACGACTTCCCGTACAGCCTCAACACCGCGCGCCTTGATCTCGCCATTGACGACGAGCTGCACTTCGGTGACGATCTTGGCCTCGCCGAAGTAGTACCCGACTTCGCGGATGCTGTAATGGGAGTCACCCACCTGCACGCCCGCGACGGGCTTTGCAAAATCCCGCCGCTGCGCCTTCGCCTGCGATTGCTGCATGGTTTCCATATGTCAACTTCTCGCAGAGGACGGGTGTGTAGCATTCATCAGATTTTCCTGCCGGCTAGCGCAGCTCCATTACATCTTTACCGTTGACGTGGGTGACGATACCTTGCGACTTCTTGTTCATGAGGCTGCAAGAGACGCGCCAAACAGCGTTCCAGTGGTCGGTAGCACGCACCGAGGTGTCATAGTCGGCGTTGGCATTGAGAAAGCCAACACGCACGGTGTAGAGTCGAGTCCGTGGTGCTTTGAACTTGTCGGCTTGGGTCATCATTGTCTGTCTCCCTTGGTGATCCCCTGAAGTGTCCACGTCGTTGTACCGTCGAGCCATCCAGCAGTGGCCGGACCTTGAGTCCAACCGGGCAACCATTGACATCTCCCCGGAGCAGCTTGCGCGGTGCCTGAGGCCGCTGGTTGGCTGGCGCATCCTGGCATCAGATCTCTCTCACCTTGATGCGGCGCTTGAGCGATTGGTGGCAAAGGACGCCAAAGGGTCCCTCGGTCAGTATTTCACGCCGCGAGACGTTGTTCGGATGTGCGTTTCAGCGCTGAATCCAAGCGCGAGTGATCTGATGATCGACCCTGCGATTGCTGCATGGTTTCCATATGTCAACTTCTCGCAGAGGACGGGTGAATGATTGGCAAGAACTCGCTCCGCATGGCCAGCTCGACTGTTGCCCTCCGAGTGAGGGAAAATGAGCGCAACACGTCGGCCAACGCTTCGCCTCGCGTGGACCAGGGCGGAACGACGGCCAGCCCCCGCATGAGGTCGTGGAGGTGGCCGTGGCAATCGGCCGAATATTCCGACTCACTGATGCCGTCGAAAGAGGCAGTGTAACCGTTGAGCTGGACGAACGGGATCTCGGCTGCTTGCTTGTGCATTTGGACACCTGCTTCAGGTTGTTCGCTGCGTTTCATGATACAGAAAGTCAAGCATGCACTGTGCCAAGCGTGGCTCACTCGGAAACGGCTGTGCGGCGTGAGGCGAAAGCGACATAAACGCCACATCGCTGTGTGGCGTTTTGGTACTCACCGTCGCTGACTGAAGTGTGGCGGATTTGCTCAGACGAAGTACGTAGTGTCTACTTGCTGCGTAAACGGCTGCGCGGTGCGAAACAGAAAGCGCGGTTACTGCGAAGCGGATGATGCGCCCAGCACGCCGCGAACCCGAAGCAGACGTTCGGCTGTCGGCTTTTCCTCCCAGGAGTGCAGCGCCTGACGGCTGATCCCCAGAAGCTCCGCAAGCCGTTTCTTCTCGACGCCCGCAGCGACCCGAATCGCGTTTATCGGGTCAGCGGCGGCATCAGGCAGCGAAAGCACGTCGTCGAGGATTGGCAGATCGGCAAGCACCGAAGCCTTGCCATCTAGGACTTTATAGAACCACGCGCGGCTGTGCCCCGTGCGCCGACACAGGACAGCGACAAGCCGCCGCTTCTGCACTTGTTCAAGCTTGACATGGATGTCGGTGTAGTCCGTGCTTGCCGCACTTGCCGTGTCGGCTGTCAGCTTAGGCCCGGCGACATGCTGCCATGGGCCAAGCCCAGTATCCGACACGGACACTTCGACGCCCATTTCATCCGGCGTGCCCGTACGCCCATTGAGCGTGACGCGAAGCGGAGGTGCGACGCCCACGACCGGACTGCCGGAAACGGTTTGACTTTGCTTGCTCATGATCGGCTCACAAACAGTTCGTAAGTACGAGGGAAACGCTCGGCAATCGCCGCTGCAACAGCGTTTGCATACTGACGAATCTCCCACTGCGCAGCTTTGCCGCTCGGCAACACGTCGCTACGAAGCGTCAGGAAGGCCAGCCAGTTGCGCAGGTTCGCGCTTGCACGCATCCGGCTAAAGCGGCCCACAGTCAGTGGCAGCCTGGCCAGCTCTTTAGGCACACCAGCAGACAGGCCCTCTTGATACAACGCTTCGCCCTGAGCGTAATAGGCGGCTAGCTTCTCAAGCCACGCGAGCGCCGTATCGTGTGTCAGCTCTGCCGCACCTGCTACCGCATTGGCTTGTTTGTTCGCTCCGTTGACGCTGAGACAGCGTTCTGCCGTCGGCAAGTAGTCCACCGCGGGCAGGGGCGCATACCGAGCTGACATCTCGTTATAGGACTGCGTACGATGACGCTGCCACTCACGTAACGCCATGATCGGCGCTTGCACTTCGATGACCATGCCGGCCATTTCAAAGGGCGTCTCATGCCGGTTCTGCATGAGGTAGCGCAGCAGCTTTTCGTCGCCGGGTGCTTTATTGTCACCCCACCCCAAAAAACCCTTCTGCGTCGACATCCGCGCAGCTTCCACAATGCGCTCGTCGCTGCCCCAGTGTTCAATGATTTCGAGGTAGCCGTGATCGAGAATGGTGGTTCTCATTGCGGCACGCTCTGTGTAGACTGCTCCTCGGCCCGCATTTCCTGCCAGCGCTTGAGCGTATCGATCGCCTCTTGGATGTCGCGCGTGATGTCCTTACCGCCGCCACGCCCGCCAGCACCCTCGACGCTCTTGAAGTAGTGGCTGTGTTTGCGTTCACTCATAATTGACTTACCGTATCACGTAACCGTGCCGTTTGCAACCTTTATCCGCGTGCCACGCAGGCGCTGGGCCACGTCTTCGACGCAGGTGAGCACGATGACCAGCTCGCGCTGTGCGACGGTTTCAAGTAGCGCCGCGACAGCATCTTGCCTGTCTTCGTCGAGCCCATGAAGCGCGCCGTCAAGAAAAAGTGCGCCTTTCACCTTCGCATCGCCCATGCCCGACAGGCCCAAAAGCACAGCCAAATCGCACAGTCGGCGATGCCCCTCGTTCAGCTCTTTGTACTTCCGCGCGCCGAGTTTCACCGACAGCCCATCGTCGATGATCCGAAGCTGAAGCCCTGGAATCCATGCCGATGCGGCTGCTTCCAAGATGGCCAAGGAGTCTGCTAACAGCTTTGGCCGCGCATCGACGATAAACGCTTCAAGCTGTTTCAGCCGCGACACCATGCGCCCGTGTAACCGTGCCTCTTCCTCGACGATGCCCTGCTGTGTCTCTAGCTCCGCACGCCGTCCCGCCGTTGCCGCGGCACGCTGCGCCGCCGCTTGCACTTCGCGCAGCCGACGCACCGAAGCCTGCAGTGCCGTGCTCTCGTCTGCCGCCGCACGCCGTGCCGCCTCTTGCGCGATCCGTTCGCTTCGGGCTTCTGCCGCTTCCTCGTGCAGCCGTCGCAGCGTGGACCCCGGCACGCTCTGCCGGCATGTCGGGCACTGTCCGGCATGCAGCGCGGTGATGTCCTGTTGTAGCCGTGATAAGCGTTCGGCCAGTTTCCCTTCCTTCTTGGCCATCTCGGATGCCGCCCGTTCTGCCGCTTCCAGCGCCGCCGATGTCGCGGTGAGTTGTGCCCCCAAATCCGCAACACCCGGCAGTGGAAGCGGTTGCTCCGCCAGCACGGCGCGCACCTGTCGCGCTTGCGCTTCAGAAGCGGTCTGTTTGCCCTCTGCGGCGCGCAAATCTTCGCGGAGCTTGCGCAGCCCAGCGTCAAGCTGTTCAAGCCCTAGAAGGCGCTCTAGAAGCTTCTTACGCTCGCCGTCGGTTTCCGCTCCGAAGCGCGCAGTGAGGTCGGCATCGAAAACCCGCGTACGTTGCCACGTCGCAAAGTCGCCGACGATGCTGGTCAGCCGCTGTTGCGCCTTCGCCGTCGTCAACGTCGTCTCACCGTTTACGAGCAAGCTCGACGGCGTGCGACTCACGGTCAGCCCCGGTAGCGACAGGTCGATGCGATCGGCCTCACTCCGCCACGCTGCAGCCCCGCGCAGGCTCTTACCCCACAGCGCCGCAGCGTACGCTTCGACAAGGCTCGATTTGCCGCTACCATTCGCACCATGTACGACGACAAGCCCCGTAGTCGGCAAATCGACAACAGTGTTACAGTGCGGCGGGTATGGGTGAAGGTGCAGCCTCATAGGTAGCGGTTCAGAATCTCTTGCACCGCGGCGCGCTCGTCGCCGGGTGCGATGGTGTCGAGCCAATGGCTCACAAGCTCGTCGAGTGCAGCTTGTGGCGTCGGATAGTATAGCATGCTTCCCGTATGAGGGTGCAAGCCGTACGGTGTTCGGGGCACCTGTATTGCCGCCGCCTGTTCCACTGCGACGGGCAACGCTTCGTAGGCTTCTAGCCCCGGCGGGGTTTCGGGTCTGTCGCCAGTGTAGTAGCGACGTAGGAACAGGTTGTGACCGAGCTTAGCCGCCTCAGCGACGACGGCTTTTTCCTCTTCATCGCTGCGCACGGTGCAAAACCGCGGCCCTGGCAGCTCTTCCCAGCTCAGGCGTTCGCCGTTCCAGAATGCCACAGTGCCGTAGCCGTACAGCCCCGGATTGTCCCAGCCTGTTGCAATGAGGGCACCTATTTGCATGATGATCTTTTGGCGCGTTGGATTGCCATGCCGGCTTTCTGGCATATCCGGCATCGTCGTTTGTATGGCTTGTCCAGCCAATAGATGTTGCCCTCTACGTAGGGATGGCCTTTGGGGCAATGTGTCTTTCGCGCGTTCTTTGCTAAAGGGCTCTCGCTGCGAAGCGAGTTCTCCCTGGGAGTCACTAGCTCTAAATGATCTGGTCTCAAACAGGCGGGATTCCGGCACAAATGGTCGAGTTGCATTGTCCTCTGATATAGTCCGTTTATGCTCTCCCACAACAGGACATAAGCCAGGCTCTTCACTCCAGATTTTGGGCGAGCGGGGTTCCGGCCTATGTCGAAACACCCATAACCGTCTTTCTTCCACCCAAGCCAAATCCAGCAGGGGGTCTGTAAGATTAACGGACCATTTTTGTCCACCTTGCTCCAAAACCGGACCCATGCGCGTTCCGTCATCAAACCACACTTGTCTACGATGCCAGTCTCCCGAACAGAAGACATTTGTATTCCTTTCATGCATCCAAGTGAAAAGCTCCTCGACGTGACGGGCGGGGCGCTTGCGCAGGTACGGCGGAAAGCTGTCGTCGTAGATACCGAAATGGCCAACGACAAGCGGCGCAGCAGTACGGATATCGTCAATGTTGGCGGTGTAGGGCACGAGCGTCGCAAGAGGCCGATCCAGCCAGCCTCCCGCGACGAGCTGCCGCACTTTGTCGGCGATACGCTCTGACGGTGCGTACAGGCCCAGCGAGTGATCGTCTGCGGCTGTCGCGTCGTGATTGCCGACGACTAGCCCTGACTCCTCAGGCAGCGTCGCACGAATCCGCTGTGCAAGCTGCGGCTGAATCGGCCCGGCGCTGTCCACAAGGTCGCCCGCGACAATCAGCTCTGCGTCGCGCCGCTGCGCCAACGCACTTGCACGCTGCAACACGTCAAGGCACAGCTCTCCCCGCCGGTTGACGCCACGAACAAGCGCACCACCATGTCTCTTGTGGTTCCAAATATGCGGATCGGCGACGGCGGCGAGGGTCATACGTTTAGGTCCTTGTCCGGTCCAACTGCAATGGGAAGCCCTGCCGTGTTGAAATCGTGTCCTCCTGGCAGCGAGTGCCATGAAGTAGGCGGAGTATAATCATCTTCCATGCACTCGTTAGAGGATAGCCACATCCCGTGTTCGTCTCGACGAATGACAACGAAAGGCGCGGGTTCGCCCGTAGCCTAGCACGTAAAGGTTCGTCGGTGGAAGTTCGCGATCTGTTGGAATGAAATTACGAAGTTTCACTTGGCTTTCTCCGTTGCTGCCGTCTGTTGCCGCTCGATTTCGTCGGCGAGGGCTTTCAGTTTGTCAACTAGTACAGGGCACGTTGCGACATCGTGCCACTTGTTCGATTCAGCCCATCGGCCAACAAAGCGCATTTGCGCCCAAATTGCTCGTGGGCGCTGAACCTCAGCAAAGACCGTCTCGGACGGTGAAAGGAGCGCGGGTGTAGGGTTTGATCGTGATTTCCGTCAGCTTCGACAGGCAGACAGTTTACTCCCCGCATACGCAAAGTCAAGAGGTTTTGCACCATCTAAGGCATGATTTCCGACGGCAGTTCTCCCGTAGTCCCTCCCGGTACCGCCCCCGCTGGCACACCGCACACCCAAAGTCTGCAGCCTGAAACCCGTTCTGTGTCGGCTGTGACGGTTGCGGGCTCCGAAGTGAAGCCGTCCAAAACGCCGCCGCTTGACAACATCGTGCAGGTGCCGCAGTCGGGTATCGGGGGCTTCGGACAGAACGGCATTCTAGGGTGGACCGTCGAAGGGGTCAAGGCGGCACTTGGCGCGCACCTGGCCGGCACTTTTGGCGGTACGGGTATGCTGTCTGATGCGATGTGGTCGCATCCGGTCATCAAAAAGTGCCGCGAAGAGCGCAACGATTTTCTGTCTAAGATTCCCAGGCAGGTCACGCCGCGACGGAAGCGGGACAAAGCCGCACGCTATGCCGCCGATTGGTTCAAAGAGTTTAGGGATGTAATCTTCCCAGACAATGTGTTGCGGCAGTGGCACGATGATGATATGCAGATGGGCCAGTTTGTGAGCGGCATGGACTGGGAAGAGCGTCGCGATGGGCGGCATCGCTGGTGGCTGCCGGTTCACAAGCCGTGGCACCCGAGCCAGCTTCAATACTTCTACCGCGGCATCGGGCGCAGCATCGACGGCGGTGCATTCCACGCCACGACACTCAACAAGGGGCTGCTGATTGTCGAGCCAGGACTGGGCCGATGGGTGCTGGGGCAGCGCGCAGCGCGGCAGCCGTGGCTTCATGGTGCGGTGTTCGCGCTGGGCAACGATTTCGTCGGCGATGGGTACAACTTCTTTGACAATTTGGCCTTCCAAGAGCGATTTGGTATCGGGTTTATGCAGTATTTCCACAACGTTGACTATCAGCGCGGCCAAGTGGACCGAAGTGCCGTCAACATTCAGACTGCCGGTGCGGGCGCGGTCATTCCGATGCGCGTCGACGCGAAGGGTGAAAAGCTGGAGTGGCTTGAACTTCTCGGCACGACGGCAGGCGGGGGGTCGCAGGCGTTTGACCAGACGGAAAACCGAATCAAAAAGCGCATCTGCTATGTTTATCTCGGCCAAGACATGACCACGGCGGGGCAGCCCGGCGGGTACAAGCTGGGAGTCGTTCATCAGGGCATCGAGTGGAACAAGTTTGAAGAGTCCGCGTCCTGGTTTTTCGACGCGCGAAAGGTCATCACCCGCGATCCGAAGACCCGCCGGGACATCGTTACCTGGGAACCCTGCGACGGCGTGCTTTATGAGCAAGTGTCCCGGTGGGTCGGCTGGTACAACTTCGGCGACTGGGACTGCATGCCGCACTACTGGCTTGACGCTACGCCGCCTGAAGACCTTGCAGCACGCGAAGAGCAGCAGAGCAAGTACGCCAGCGAAACCGGCACCGGCATCGCCCGTATTGCTACGGCGTTGCCGAACCTGCGCGCCGCAATGCCTGAAGTCGCCCCCCGCGCATGGTTCGCCCTCGCCAATCTGCTACCCGAAGTGAGCGATACGCCGCAAAGCACCGCACCCGCGATGCCGACACCGGACGCTGAGGGTGTTGAAGGTGTGGACGACAGCGACGACGCCAGCGATATCGACGGAAAAGCGGAAGCCGACGCCGCGGCAGTCGGCGACGTGCAGGCGGAAGAAGCGGTTGGCGACAAAGCCAAGTAAGCAAGAGAGCTGTCTGGCAGAGCAAATCGCAGGCTAATCGCGAGCTAATTTTGAACGCTACGCGCCCACCTTGGCCATCTCGGGCGGCGCACTGAAATCGACGACGGGCGATGCGGACGGCAGCGATCCGGCGGAGACGGATGACGGGGCTTCGACCTCTTTGACTTCATCGGGCAGGTTCACCAAATACCGCTCGCCCAGCTCGGTCAACAGCTTCAGCACGCCCATAAGTTCGCTCATGATGCGCGCCACGGCATCGGTTCCACCTTCACGACGGCATTCGCGCGCCAGCCGCGTCAGCTTCGGCCCGACGGGCTTTCCCAGGTACGCAGCCATATGCGGCAGAAGCGACAGCAGCGCACCGCAAAGCGCCGTACCCGCTTCGGTGTCGAAAGCCGCCGCAAACATCGTCATCGCGCCCTTGCGCTTCTTCGCTGGAAGCTGGCTCACTAGGTACTTGACCACAAGGTCTTTCGCCTCACGGTTCAGGGTCCGCGCCGTGCCGCGATACAGGATTTCGATGCCGTCCTCTTTTAGCTCTTGCTTGAGCGTTGCAGGCAGCGTTTTGGGTGCAGTGGTGGCCAGCCCATCGCCGCCGCAACGTACGCTCCGACGAGCGCACAAGCGCCAGCAAGACACACGCTGCGCAGCGACAGTCGCCCAGCAAGCCACCCGCCAAAGAGCGGGAGCAGGTACGCCATCGCCATGAGGTCGCCGACAGCCTGCGGCCCCCGCCACTCTTCCAGCTCACCCAGGAACAGATACCAAGCAAACCGCTCAAACACGATCGCGACGAAGATACACAGGGTGGGAAGGGTCATGGGCTTACACAATTTCAGCGACTCAGCGGACAGTGAGTGCGATGCTTGATGTACTTTGGGGTGCGATAGGGTGCGTCTTTGAGCGCGCATCGAATGCAAGCGCCCCGAGATTCAGCTTCTTTGCGAATCGCTTCGGTCTTCGCGCGACGCTCGGCAGCTTGTTCTTCGGCGTAACGCTTGCGAAACTCGGCTATTTCAGCGCGCGACGCCTCTTCGGCTCGTCGTCGCTCCTCAGCGGCCATTGCTTCACGAGCACGCTCGACGGGATAGTGAGGATTTGCAAAGCAAGCCGGATTCTGACAATGTTCGCCCTTGCCGCAATCTTCGCGATAGCCCTGTGCCTGACCGCGGCAGGGTCCGCGACTCGGATCATAGCCTGAGAAGCAGAAGGGGCATTCCCAGGCACCCTCGGGCCAAGTGTGCTTTACGTCGCGAACTCGGCCCAGGACGTCAGTGATTTGCGCTGGTATGGGTTATGCCCACCCGTCAGCGGTACGCTTCAGACCGGCGCCGCGCAATGCCGACGAGCGGCTTCGGGCTGCCGCATTGCGCTTGTCTTTCTTGGCGCGGTCAAGCAGAAGTAGCCGAGCTAGTTCGGCCTCACCGGCTGGCGTCAAGCGGTAGTAACCGCCGCCTTCGATCTCGATAAAGCCGTCGCTCATCAGGCGAAGGGTCTCGTTGAAGCTTGCCTGGCCAGTGCGCTCGATCTGCTGGAGTGAGTGAAGCATCGTGTCTCCCTTTGTTGATTCAAGTATCGGCACGCGCAGAAATAAGTCAAGTCGATTTCCGAACTATTTCACAAGTCCGCGAAATCGCTGCAAAGAAAGTCAGCGGTAAGAGCAGCCAGCCTAGCTCGTCCCCAGCAACCCCGCTTTGCGGCATGCCGCAACGAGCTGGTGCGCGGCGATGTCATTGCGCGGCGACAACACGACGCAGAGGGCAAGATGTACCGACGGACAATCAAACGTCCCGTCGAGTAGTTGCGCCTGCAACGCGTGCGGATTGCGCAGGGCGGCGGTGTGCAGCTTGCGCGCGGGGCAATTGAGGCGTAGGCCCTGCTGTGTTTGCTTGATTACAATGTCGGGGGCCGCGTCGGCTACGCCATCGAGTCCGCCGTTTAGCGCCACGCGAAGATCGCCCTGAGCCCGTTGTGCAATCGCTGCGGCTGCGTCGGACTTCGTACCCTGCGCCTGCAGGACAGCCGCGACATCGGCACTACCGAGCGCTAGGTGATAGGCAAAGCGGCTGCGCAAGGCTGCGTCAAGCTGCGACGCTGGCCGGGACGTGATTGCGATCCACAGATTCGTGCGGTCGTTTTCAAGCGGATGCAGAAGCGCCTGCACCGCCTTGTCGGGTAGCGCATGGACTTCGTCCAGAATGAAGCAGCGGCATCGACAGTCGGGGTTGCTTGGCGATTGCTGCGCCAGCTTGGCCAGCTCACGAATGCGGTCGATGCCGTCGTCGCCGCAGTTGACGATGAAGACGTCGAAGGGGTAGAGAGATTCGATCTCTGTTGCAGGAAAGGTGCCCAGCATCCCTTCTACACCCAGCCATCGCGCAGCCAACGCCTTTGCGATCGTCGTCTTGCCGACTCCGACGGGACCTGTGATCAACAGCTTCTGCTTCGTCAGTGCGGCGGGTGGAATCTGTTGCGATTTGATGTCACTCAGAAGAAGCATCTCCACCCTCCCTTTCCTTTGCTTGCCAGTCCATCTTCAACATGTCGCCCCAGCCCGCGCACGTCACGCGGTGGTTGCCGTTGATCTGGCCACAGTCCGCGCACGGCGTCAAGTCTTTCTTGAGCGACTCGACCGCGGCGTCAAGAGTACGTCCCGCGTCGTCAAGAATGCCGCGATCGTTTGCGTAGTCACCGGACAGCCGAAGCTGAACGGCGAGAAAGCCGAGCGGTGACATCGTGTTGACGATGAGGTCGGTGTGTGGGTCAGGCACAAGCTCAGCGTCGAATACATTACCCGCGGTGTCGTACACTGTAGTATCGTCGGTGAGTGCCTTCGCGACCCAGCCGATGACGGCGCCGACCGCCAGCGAGCCCAGTACAAACGGAATCAAAATTTCAACCATAAGCCATTCTACCGCGGTCGCGCGACGATGTCAATACCCCAAGGCACCTTGACACATGGCACCCCCAGCCCCGACTATCTATGCACCCGGACTCGGCAGCCTCAATGCCAACGGCGACACCTTTCTCAGCCTAGCCACCACAGAAGCAACGTTCCGTGGGCCTGCCACCGTGCTCATGGTGCGCACATATCCTAGTGTTGACTACACGCCCGTCGTTGACCTTATCAATTCCTTCAATGCTCCACTCGTGCTGGCGGTCTTCGACAGTCTGAACGGCACGTCTCTTGCATTGCTGAATGCCGCCTATGCGTCGCTGGGGCGCTTCTACGATTCCGCCAAGTCGCGCACACCACGTCTACCTACATCGGCCAACACCGACGTACCGGTCATTTTCGGCGGTCCCTTCATCTGTTGCGCCGAGACGAGCATGGGCCTCACCGACGCGAAGGGTTTGGCTTGGGACATCGCGATCACGTACAGCCGCACGTCGCAAAACCATCCATATCTGTGCGGAATGCAAGCAGTTTCTACGTTTAGCGGCAACAATCTCAGCCCGCCGGTCTATGCTCTCGGCACTGGAGATGCCGCGATTGCGTCGGATGCGGTAACGTTGGGCAAGAAATGGCGCGGTGAAGCGGTGGTCACGGTGTCGCAGTACGAGACGCTGCTGGCTGCGGCTGTTGCGCGGCCAGGGTTGGCTCGGCTGATAAATGCTGCGCTAGTGCCGTATATTGTGCTTGCAGATCCGGTGCCGTAGGTGTAGGATGAGAAATGGAGGTGGACGTTGGACAGTCTGTCGGACGCCTTCAGAAGCCCTGAAGCGCCGCTGAGCTGTGGCAACAAGAATGCGGCAATCCACCGATAGGTGGCCCTGACATATTTAACTACATGATGGGTAATGGCAAAGACCCTGCTGAAGTATCCGACCGTGATCGAGAAGTCGCGGCGACGGTGATTCAGTGGCTTGGCTCACCCGTTGGCAACAACTTTCTGCGCGAGCTGCTTGAGCGCTTCAACAAGACGGTGTGATATGAAACCCTACATCCACGCACAGAACTCAGTGCGCGCATTCGGCGGTAAGGTTGAGGACTACCTGCCGGTACATGACTTCCTTGACGAGAGCAAAGCGCACTTTCCAGACATGCGACATCGTGCGCTTCTGCACTCATCGTGGGGCATTTATCTAGCTGAGCGCGTACTTGGCCACACCATCGTCAATTCCGACGGCCGCATCGTACAGGTGCGCGATGTCGCAGAACGTCATATCATTGAGGACATGGGCCGCATCCCGACGGTACAGGATTACCTACAGGGTATGCCCATGTACGACTGGCTTGGTGGACCTAAGCGCAAGCCGCAGCGCACCATCGACATGACCACAACCGCTTTTACCAACGTCAACAAGGACTAAGCCATGTTTGAAGCTCTCAAGAACCTTGAAGAAATTCACATCGAAGCTATGAAACGCCTGCGCAATGAGGGTGAGGCTGCTCTGCGTGAGTGCTTCAAAGCCTTCTTTGCCAACCACCCGAACTTGTATGCGCTGAAGTGGTGTCAGTACACACCGTACTTCAACGACGGTGAGCCGTGTCACTTCCGCGTCTGTGAAGCCAAGTTCTGCACCAAAGAGGGTGGTGAGTTTTACGGATCGTGGGGTTCGGCCTACAACGCGCTTTCTGACGAGCTTCGTGACGATCTGCACACGCTGACTGGATATCTGCAGAGCGACGCCATCGAGCCCATTCTCCTCGCCATGTTCAAGGATCACTCCGAAATAACGGTGACTGCTACCAGTATCACCGTTGATGACTACTCTTCACACGACTAACCACCTTCCTCGGCCACCTTACCACATGGCCGACACAATCCCCGTTTCCGCACAGACTACCACACCTCAGCTATACGGCGGCGCCTACGGACAGGTATGGTGGTGTCGTGGTCCGCAGCCTGTTTCCTTTCAGCTCAACGGCTCAGCTTACACTGCGCAAGTTAAGTCAGGGTTGATTACATCACCCTACGCGTCGGTGGATGACGTATTCACGATCAGTGTCGCACAAGACCAGACATTTGACTACAACCCCGCAGTGGTCGGGACGTGGTTGCGCATCGGGGCGGCCAAGATCAACGAATGGTTGGGCCAACGGTTTCTTGTACCGTTGACGGTGTGGTCAGATACGGTAGTGTGGGCAAACTGCGAACTTGCCTACATCGGCATGACCAGGCAGCGCGGCATCAACAGCGAAGCCCTGATGGCGGATTTTCGGGCGCGCGAAGAGTCGGTCATGTCGTGGCTAAAGATGTCGAGAGACCATGAGATCACGGCCGA
>OFRG01000372.1_pt1 | contig 18354 bp, 22 predicted proteins | sample 1543071 | NCBI WGS metagenome assembly OFRG01 (sample SAMN07774222, study PRJEB24372) | wastewater metagenome | isolation source: WWTP Verbania (Effluent) | place: Italy: Verbania | collected 2015-12
TAGATAAGTTTAAAATATATGGAATTAGTTAGAAAATTTGAACAATTAGATAAAAATGATGTCGAGCTATCTGGTGGCAAGGGCGCGTCACTTGGAGAGATGACTGCGGCCGGTATTCCAGTACCGCCTGGTTTTGTTATTTTGTCTTCGTCATTTGAGCAATTTTTAAAAGAGACAGATTTAAATGTAGAAATTGACTCTATTTTAGGTACTGTCGATCATAACGAGATTCATACAGTCGAACATGCTTCAAAAGAAATTCAGAGCTTAATCTTAGCTGCAGAAATCCCAGTAGACATTAAAACTGAGATTAATAAATATTTTAGCGAATTAAACGTGGAATATGTAGCAGTTCGTTCTTCGGCAACAGCCGAAGACAGTAGTGCTGCTGCTTGGGCGGGGCAACTCGACTCTTTTTTAAATACGACAGAAAATATTCTTTTAGAAAACGTAAAAAAATGTTGGGCGTCTTTATTTACACCCAGAGCAATTTTTTATCGTTTTGAAAAAGAACTTCACAAGCAAAAAATTTCTGTAGCCGTAGTAGTGCAGAAAATGGTAGATTCAGAAAAGTCTGGTATTGCATTTTCTGTGCATCCTGTTACAGAAAATACAAACCAACTTATTATTGAAGCCGGTTTTGGATTGGGTGAAGCTATTGTTTCTGGTTCGGTAACACCAGATTCTTATGTGGTAACTAAAAATCCCAAAGAGGTTCTTGATATTAATATTTCCAATCAAACAAAAGCTTTATTTAGAGCTGAAGGGGGTGGAAACGAGTGGAAGGATTTAGGAGATGAGGGTTTAACGCAAGTTTTAACAACCGCTCAAATCCTAGAACTTTCAGAGCTGGTCCTAAAAATTGAAAATCATTATGGCTTTCCTTGTGATATTGAGTGGGCTTTTGAAAAAGGTAAATTTTATATAACTCAAAGTCGACCAATTACAACGCTATTAAATTCAAAAAATGCCGGTTCAGAGAATTCATTTGATCGATGGATTATTCAAAATAAACTCGATTTTCTTTATAAAGCAAACTACGATCTTTTTACTATAGATCTCTATTATCAAACTTCCTTAATCAATAAGTCGTTGATTGGTAGTCAAGATACTGACTATGTAATTTTTTCAGAAAAAGGGGAGGCAGCAGCCTATTATCCGGTAAAACAAGAAAATACGCTTAAATTATTTGATGACACCATTTTACAAGAAGTAATTGGGCGTTCAGAATCTGCAAAAAATAAGTTTCAAATATTTGTTCAAAAATATACTGGCGTTAATTTAGAAACTGTAAATTTAGTTGAGTTTTTTGACGATTATTGCTCAGTATATATAGATTTAGTTGCTTGTTTTAGAACTACCAGACCAGTTTATGTTGATGCTCTGGTAGAAAAATTGAAAGCGATACTTATAGAAGTTGGGGCCAAGCCAGAAGTGCTGTCGTATATATTAGTCTCTGAAAATGATGATGATATTAGACTTGAGCAAGCAGATTGGATAGCCATTCTTAAAGATGGCGATGTGTCTAAAGATAAGTTTAAACAATACATAGAAAAGTATCCGTGGTTATTTCCTTCAGAATATGATTTTGATAATGCAGTAAAAAAACTAACAATTCGTTATGAGACTGATGCAATTAATTCTTCTGATAAAGTAAAAGAAGGTGAAGCTTTTTTAAAGGAATTAAATAGTAGTTTAGCTAAAAAGAAAGAATATTTGGACACTTGCACTCAGGCAGAGGTTAAACATTTAACAGAAGTAATATCTAATCTCTCTGATTTTAGGACATTTTTTAAGCTAACACTGGGTGGCATTGTCCTTACTTTCAGTGAGCTTTTAAAACAGATTTCTTCTAAAGCAAATTTAGAACCAGAGATATTTTATAATGCTTATACAATTGAAGATATTAGAGAATTGTTGCAAAATCACAAGTTACTCGATGCTGATACGGTAAAACAGAGAAATGAATATTATGTATATATTGTAAAGAATTTGAAAAATGAAATAACTTCAGACTTGGAATATTCAAATATTCTTAAAAAACATTTTTCCTCTGGCAAAAAATCTTATATTCTTGGCGCCAGTGCAAGTACTGGTTTAGTCACTGGTGTGGCTAGGGTTTTAAGTAATAAGGAAGTTAAAAATCTTACCGAAGAATCACTAAAAGGTAAAATTTTGGTAACCACAATGACCGATCCCAGCATAATGCCTTTTATCAGAAATTGCCTTGCATTCGTTACAGATGAAGGAGGCCTGACTTCTCATGCGGCAATTGTAAGCCGGGAATTAAATATCCCTTGTATTGTTGGAACAAAGAATGGTACAGAAGTAATTAAAGATGGCGATACAATTGAGGTAGATGCTGATAATGGCATAGTAAAAATTATCAAATAAATATTTATAATCAAAAATATGCAAGAAGGAATTCCAAATCCAGAAATTTTGAAAGGGAAAAAAGATATCAAGAAGCTATCTGGAAGTTTTATTAGACATTCAATATCGGGTTACAAAACTTATAAGGGTATTCGCAGCTCGGAGGAGTCTTTAGCTGATTTTGATCCAGATCAGCAAATATTGCCGGATTTAACCCCGGAAGGTGTGGAATTGGCAAATAATGAGGCGGAAAATTTCTTTTCGTTCAGCCCAGAAGATACTTCTTTGTTTTTTGTCTCTAGTAATGAGGCGCGTGCAATTGAAACTGCTGACATTTACCGGCACATTGCACGCGCTAAGGGTTTTGAAATTATCAAACCTGAGCACGCGAGAAGTTCTTTGTCAGAACAAAATTCGGATGGAGAAATTCGGGTGCTTCATAATTTATCAATCTATCCAAATAAAAGCAAGGTTATTTTTGATGGAATGTTTAATCCTAAAAAATATCGTGGGCAGATTAATTGGGAGCAAATTCCTGAGGACGTAAGAGAAAAGTATGACCAAGCAATAGCAATAATTGATGCGGATGATCAAGGTTCCTTTGTCGCAAATTTTGCAAAACATGCAGAAAAGATTAAAGAGATAATTCCAGAGATTGATACTCCCGAAGAACTTTTTAATTCAAAATTTAAAAATTTAATTAGATTGGCCAAATTTGGTGAAAGAAAAATTAAACAAGGTGCTTCAGAAAAGCCAATAAAGATTCTTGCCTTTGGCCACGAGAATTACCTAATTTACTTTTTACAAAAATATTTAGAAAAAGAAAATATTGGGAACTGTGAAGTTATCAATTTTGCTATTGAAGATGGTAAGGTTAAAATTGACGACGTAGAGTTATAAATAACCAAAAGAAAAGGCCGGAATGAATCCGGTCTTTTCTTTTGGTAGCGCTACGGGGCATGACCGCTTCGCTATGCATTTCCTATAATGCGCCACCTTTTGTAGCGCTACTTGGCCGTTCGCTTTGCTCCGGCACTTCATCTAAAATGAAATTCACTTTGTGAATTTAAATGGATGTTTTCAGGAATCCGAACTTCGTTCGATTACCCAAAACACAAACAAAAGAAAAACTCGAAACGAGTTCGAGTTTTTCTTTTGGTAGCGCTACGGGGAATCGAACCCCGATTACCAGGATGAAAACCTAGCGTCCTAACCGTTAGACGATAGCGCCGGATGTATCTTATTTTGTTTAAAATAATTTGTATTAAACTAGGCACTGAGAACTAGGAACTAAGTACCGTTTATTTCATTTTAACTACCAAATTCTAACATATTTCGCCAAATTTTTCAAGTCGGCTTAAGTGTCATTTTTCAGGGTATTTGAAGAATAATCTTGTCTTGAGCTATAATAATACTATCAGTATTAAAATTTTTATTTATGAAAACAGTCCAGCAATATTTAGTTGAAGTTATTGAGGCAGAATTACCGGCATTTATCCGTGTTTTTGAAGCACTTCCTACGGACCAGCTAGGATGGAAGCCAGACCCAAAGTCCCGCTCTGCTATTGAGCTGGCCTCTGCTATGGCCGAAGAACCTCACCAATTGCTAGAAGTCATGGAAAGTGGAGTATTCGATTTTAAGTCGGGCGAGCAACCCAAATATAATTCAGGACCAGAGACTGCTGTTCGGTTTCGTAATGCTATGGAAAAATTAAAAGTCCTTATTGGCGCAATGACAGAAGCAGACTGGGCTGGTGAAGCATTGATGACTATGAAGGGTGCTGAAATGTGGAAAACTACTAAAGGTGATATGGCTTGGGGGTTTATGTTTGATCTTATTCACCACCGCGGTCAGCTTGCAACTTATATTCGTCCAATGGGTGGCAAAGTCCCGGCAATTTACGGTCCCAGCGCGGACTCCAATGGCTAAAATAAATTAAAATGATTTTTACAAAAGGGGCACCCTTTTTGAAGAAGGGTGCCCCTTTTTGATTTTATTAATCTTATTGTGCAGTGCGCAAACGGCGTAGTAATGGTTTCCAAAAAACTAGAATAGCTAGGATAATTATTAGTAAAATACCCCACGAAAATTGATTCACAAGAGCATACAGGGCTTGCCAGTTACTACTAAACCAGTAGCCAATCCCGGCGTAAAATAGAACTTGAACTAATTCTCCAAAAATAATTGCAGGTAGAAATTTATACAAGGGAAGTTTGCCTAAGCCAGCTAAAATATTTACAGCCATGGTGGCTTGGACTTGAACCCTGCTGACAAAAACTATGCTGGTTGGATATTTTTGGAGATATTTTTCTATGCTGATGAAATTCTTTGAGTCTAGTACTTTTCTTAAACCAAGTTTATAAAGAATAGGTTTCCCAAATTGGCGGGCAATAAAGTAGCCAAGTAAATCTCCAGAAATATTCCCCAGTGTAGCAACTAAAATTACCCACGAGATTTTTAAATAGCCTTGGCCCGCAAAAGCAGAAGCTGCCATCAGCGATGGGGCCGATGGTAATGGGAGTGCTAAAGCTGCCAAAAAAGTAATCAAAAACAGCGTCGTGTATTTGTAGAGGAGTAAATAGGGGAGGACGCTAAGTGAGAGAAAATCCATAGTTAAAAATTGCGATAATTTCGAATCGCTTCTTGGGTTTTGTTAAGGAGTTGTTGGTTTTTAAGTTGTGCTTGTTTGGCTTGGGTTTCTAATTTTATTTTTGGATAGCGAGAGTCGGTGATATGCAAAGTGTTTTGTAAGTATTCCTGAGGTAATTGGAAAATAGTGTTTAAGTATTCAAAAGTCATCCAGGGAGCAATGTTGTCTATGGTTAGGTTATTTGCCGAGGTAGTACGATATTTTGGGTAGATTTTTCCGGTTTTGTAAAAAACATAACTACCTCGAACAATAACGTGCAGGACAATTAGGCATAATATTGTTGTAAGAATTATCCAACCAGAGCGCCGCGTAAAAATTTGTTTAATCCAGTTTAGTGCTTTCATATTGGTATCATAGCATATTTTAAAAACCCCTCCGCATAGGGGAGGGGTTTTAGCTAGGCTAACAATTATTCAACAATTAAGCTGCCTTTCATACCCATGGCTCTGTGACTGCCAACAGAGCAGTAGAATTCAAAAGTTCCAGCTTTGTCTGCAATGAAGCTGACTTCTGCGGACTCTCCATCTTTGATTTGAGCAGTTCTGGCGCTAAACTCGTCTAAAACCCAGTCATGGGTGCCACCTGTATTTTTGAAAATAACTTTGATTTTATCTCCCTTTTTAACTTTGATTTCTTTTGGAGAAAAAGCAAAATTGCTGCCAGAAACTGTAAAAGTTTTGACTTCACCGGTCATCATGCTCTGGTCGCTTTCTATTGTTGTATTTACGGGAGGACTAGCCTGTGTGCTTGACTCCACGCTTTCAGTCTTTTCTTGGCTTTCGTTTTCCATCGTAGATCCATCATTTTTCAGCTCACTTTGGTCACTGCCTTTTTGAGAAAAAGCAAAGGCGGCGATAGCAACGATAATAACTATGGCGATAATTAGCCCAGGTTTGGCTGAGCTTTTTGAGCTATTTTGCTCTGGTTGTTGAGTTGGTTGGTCTTCCATAAATTTCCTTTCGTAATATTAACTTATTAATTAATTTGTCTGTATTTTGTAGTATACAGGAGGTTGTTTTAATGCTCAAACTCCTATTAAAATGGATTGTTTTTTGCTATAATTAAATTAACATGAAAAAATATTTACTAGTGCAAACAATTATTTTAGCACTTGGGATCGCTGTAGCATGGTTTTCAGTGATAGGCGATTTTAATCGTTTCTACCAAACCGAGGGGACTATTTTTAAAATAGCTAATTGTACCTACCCTAACCCAGTTACAACGCCATGCTTTTATGGGGCCATTGCTTTTGTAATTACTTTTATTTGGTCATTTAGACTTTGGCGCAAACAAGAACTTTTACTTTCCAGTCAAAAATATCTAATGTGGCTGTTATGCGCTGGCACGGCGTTTGCTTGGACTAACTTTGGGCTTTCTTGGTATAGGTTTACTCAAGCGACAAGTGGTGGGTCTTTTACTTGTTCCGGTGTGCCAATGGCCAATCCTTTTTTGACTCCTTGTTTTTTTGGATCCGTTCTCTTTTCAGCAGCTTTTATTACCGCGGCCTATATTTTCTTTACTTTAACTTCCACTAAAGCCAAAATAGACTAAACTCTAATTTATTGGATAATTAGGATTTCGGTAGTATACTATATATATGAAAAATCTTTCTAAAGAGAGGGGGTGACACTCTTGAAAGCATTACATATGGTTGCCTTCATCTTGCTAGTTGTTGGTGGCCTAAATTGGGGACTTATTGGATTGTTTGACTATAACCTAGTCATGAAGCTGCTTGGTAGCATGCCAGCAGTTGAAACTGTGGTTTATGTTCTTGTTGGTTTGTCCGCTGTGTTTGAAGCAGTAACGCATAAGCAGAATTGCAAGCGTTGCGTATCTTCTTCACCTGCGATGTAATTTTGAAATTTAAAAAAACTCCTGCGTTGTACAACGCAGGAGTTTTTTGCTATTCTAGAGGACTTAGTCCTGTAGGAATTTCAAGGATAAGGAGGACGTATGGAGCGTGTAGTAAAGCCGATTTCATTTGTTGACCTTGCCCCAGAATCCTTCAATCTCTTGATTGTTGGACAAAACAGTGATCTCCTGCTCGAGGTAGACAACATTACTGTTTCTGGCGGGCCAACTCTTGCTGAAGTTATCCTGTGTCTGATGGCACAGTCGGGTTCTTTCTTCGGAATTGTACCAGAGGCAATGGATCATTTTTTTGCAATTTTGGGTACGCAGGATGGCGTTCTTGTTGTCCAATGCCTGTGGGACATAAACGATGACAGGGACTTCGACCCCGAGCGACGCGAGTTTTACTCTCATGCCTGCTGATAAGAGCGCTTGGTTCCGTCCCGGCGCTCTTTTCTATTCCACGTACAACAGCAAACTTTTTAAGTAGTCACCTTCAGGAAAGAATAAATTAACAGGGTGGTCGGCGGCGAGCACGTGGTAACTTAAAATTTTAATATTTCGTTTGGCGTCTTTGGCTGCTTGAAAAATAATAGTTTGGAAAAGTTCTCTATCGATATGGCTTGAGCATGAACTAGTTAGCAAAAGGCCTCCTTTGGGAAGTTTCTGCATAGCTAATCGGTTGAGGTCGCGGTAGCCACGGGATGCGTTTTTGATATCGCTGGCACGTTTGGCAAAAGCTGGTGGGTCTAGAATTATAAAGTCGTAGTCTGCGGGCAGTTTATTTTGAGCTAAAAAAGCCATGACGTCTGCGGTATATAGACCATTCTTGCTTGCATCAAAACCATTAAGTAATAGATTGTCCTTAGCAGTAGCGATGGCATCCTTATCACTATCTACTGAATCTGCTTGAATAGCCCCACCAGCCAACGCGTAAACACTAAAACCGCCGCTGTAGGAAAAACAGTTGAGTACAGTTCTATCCTTGCTATAGTTTTTAACTAGCTGGCGCATTTCGCGCTGGTCTAAAAACATTCCAGTTTTTTGGCTCCCAGCAAAGGACACAGAAAATTTTAAGCCATGCTCCAGAATTTCCACTGGCTGTGGCACCTCTGGTGTTATCCAGTTTTCAACATCTTCTAGCCCTTCGCTTCTTCGGGTAGGGGACGTTGATTTTTCATAAATCGCTTTTGGTTTTATGGTATTGCCCAGAGTTTCTAAAATCAGATGCTTTAGTTTTTCAATCCCTAAAGTGTTTGCCTGAACTACTAAAACATCAGCGTAGACATCCACGATCAAACCGGGCAGATTGTCGGCTTCGCCGTTTATTAGTCTATAGGCAGTGGTATCTTCTGGAACAACTGTTTTACGTAGCGCTATGGCGCCTTTAATATTATCTATAATAATTTGTTTTGGATCACCATCGTGAAAACTGATCATACGGCCAACAATAGACTTGCCTTGATTAAAATAGCCGTAACCTAAAAATTGTTTGTCGGCATTTAGGACGCCAAGAATATCGCCATTTTCAAATTCTGGAAATTTTTCTACTGCACCAAGAAAAACCCACGGATGAAAGTTCCGCAGACTCTTATCTCTCTCGGGTTTTAAAATTACTGCTTGAGTAGTATCCATAAGATTAGTATATAGTAGATTGGAATTTTTAGTATAAAAAATTTGAGAGGCGCCGCGAGAGTAGTTCGCGCGGCGCCTCCAGTTTGTGCCTTAGTTCGAGCGGAGTTTGGTGTAGACCTTACTCGCTCCTAGGATGACCCATGAGATCACCACCAGTGCGGTGATGACTAGGTTTGGCGGCGGGCCTCCGGAAAAGGCCATCTTCACCAACGCAAAGACCATCGCGATGCCACCGAGCAGTCCGAAGGCGGTAGCGAATAACATCACGAAAAAGGTCAGGCCAGCTCTAATTTCTGCGGGTTTCATCTTCGTCCTCCTGAGTCGGGATGCCGACGTATTAGTATACAGAAAAGAAGAGGTTTTTGCAAGAGCTTTGTGTTTAAAGTTTGAAAAAAAGTGAAGGCGCAGCGAACTTGTCGCGGCGCCATACGGATTTAGTGATGCAGTCTATTGTAAAGCGCGCTCGCTCCTAGAATCGCCAAAGCGATGAGCACACTTGTAATCAGCGGCCAGCGCGGAGCTTGTCCGCCGACTGTCATCAGTAGCAAACCGACCAAGACCAACGCTCCGCCGAAGACTGCCCAAAAGACAACAGCCCCGAACGACAGGAAAAGCATTATCGCTTTGATTTCACTCTGCATAACTTTCCACCTCCGTGATTTTGTGCCAGCTTATTAATATAGCTTGGCCAGTTATTTTTTGCAAGACTTTGATTTGGTGGTTAATCGCGTTATAATAAAGGCATGCATATCAATACAAAGTTTCGGATTTTAGAATTTATTGTGGCAGGTTTAGCTTTGGATTTGCTTGAGAACATTATTTCTATCAAGCTTACAACTGGAGCTGCGATTACTAAAGAAGTTTTCATAACGGCTCTGTTGGTTGTGATTCCATTTGCGATTGTGACTGAAATTATTATTGATCATCCAAAGTTTTGGCATCACACCAGCCGTGTGTTTCGCAAAATCTTTGGTTTAAAAAATAAGTAGCATTCTTTTACCCACTCCAATACACCGGTGTATTGGAGTGGGTATTTTTAGGGGAAAAAACAAATAGAGCGCCTCGATCGAAATCGAGACGCTCTTTGAGTTGTGGTGCAGTGATGCATCACAAGCTTGGTTAAAGGATACTCCAAGCCAGAGTCTCGCCAGCCATGAACGGCACGACGCCTGCGTACTCGTCGGGAACCACCCATGATTTTTCAGTCAGGGTGATGTACGAATCGTTCAGAGGCAAGCCGTAAAAGTGGGCTCCAAATTCGGAGACAAACGGTTCGAGTCGTTCGAGCTTTCCGTGCTTTTGGAACAATGAAGCGAGAAGCGGAAACGTGACTTCTGGGGGAGCGAAGATTCCAGCACAGCCCGAGCTGCATTCTTTGGTGTCGCGTGCGTGAGGTGCACTGTCCGATCCAAAGAAGAACTTGGGGTTACCACTAGTGGCAGCTTCAATCAGTGCCGCTCGGTCTTCGTCGCGCTTGGCCAGCGGTTTGCAGAAGTGGTGCGGTTGCAGTTTACCACCAACGACGTCGTCGAGGGTGAGGTAGAGGTGATGAACTGTGATGGTGGCCGCAACATTTGCCGGTAGTTCCGTGACTGTTCTTACGGCTGCGGCTGTTGTGACATGCTCGAGGACGATTTGCAGTGCAGGAAAGCCGTAAGCAATTTTGACGAGCGTTGCCAGGAACGCTTCTTCGCGGTCCAGACAAAACACACCAGGGAGTTCGCCGTGGATGAGCAACTTCATGCCAACTCTTGCCATGGCCTCGTAGACACTGGCGAGTGCCATAAAGTCTTCAACACCATCTTCGGAGTTAGTTGTCATGCCTTTGGCGTACATCTTGCCGGCTATTACGCCATACCCATCCGCTTCGTAGATCATTGCCGGAGTGGTTTGGGGGGTGATTTGAATGGTCATCAGCGCGCGGAAGTCTTTGATGCCTTGCTTTGCAGCAGTGTCATTAATCTCCTGTCTGTAGCGTGCTGCGTCTTTACCAGTGAGTATGGCGGGGGCAGTGTTCGGCATGATGATCGCTCGAGCAATCCACTTAATCGAGTAGATCAGAATTGCCACAAGCATAAGACCTTGCCGAAGGTGGATGTGAAAGTCATCAGGCTTCCGTATCTGAATCTGCATTGTCGTCTCCTTCCAGAAGATCTGTGTATTCTTCGTAGAGCTGGTCGAAAATTCCAGGCCCATTTTCAATGACTGCAGTTACGACTTGGACTGCAGCCGCTCCGGCGTCGAGATAGTCGATGACATCTTGACCAGAGCAAATGCCGCCAACGCCAATGACGTCGATTGAACTTGGCAGGCGATCGCGCAATTGCCGGACCTGGCCAAGAGCGATGGGTTTGAGAGCTGGCCCGCTCATGCCAGCCAGACCATTTCCCGGGGTTATGGCTCTGCGCCGTTTCCTTCCAGCTGTTTTGGCTTCGCCGGTAGTTTCTTTCCAGGCAAAGCTGTTGGGCGCTGTGTTGCTGGTGACAACTGCGCGTACAAAGGAGTTTGCAGCAATCACATCAGAGACCTCAGCAAGAAGAACTGGGTCGAGTATTGGTGAAAGCTTGACCCACATCGGAAGCAGTCCGCCAATTGTAGGCGCGACTGTCATCAGGATGGTGCCAACTAAGTTTGGATCAAAACAGATGATCCGCTTTTGAGTAGCGCCGTCCCAGCGATTGGGGCAAGCGATGTTCAGTTCGACTGCGTCCACCCCAACTGCGCGTGCTAGAGCACAGAGTTTTGCAAACTCTTGCGGAGTAGCACCCGCCACGCTGAGAATGACTTTTCTTCCTCGCGAGTGGGCAAGTGCCACGATCTCAGTAAGCGCGGTGCGGTAGAATTCCTCGCCACGGTTTGGGAGGCCGAGGGAGTTGAGTGAGTACGGTTTGGGGGCCGAAAAATAAAATTCCTTACCACGGTTGGGGAGGTCGGGGAAATTCTGTGGGTAGACGAGGGAATTCTGTGGGTACGGTTTGGGTACGCTGTAGTAAACGTCACCCTCGTTGCCTGGTTGGGCTTGGACAGTGATAGAACCGAAGCCCAGAGCGGCATTACTCGGCCGGATGAGTGGTTCTGCGTGGTGCATGTCCTTGCACAGGCCAGCGCCGTTCATGATTGGATGCTCAAGAACGAGGCCACCAGCTATAACTGGGGTATCCATTTTGTCCTCCAAAGACTTGGAAATGTGCGAAATCCGGTGTTAGAGCCGGTTGGTTAGAATAGCATTTTAATACTTGGCTATGCAACCAATAAACTTAAGCTTTATTTGCTTGGTTTGTTATCTGTGCTAGCATAGTTTTATGAGTCCAAAATACTTTACCGATGTTAAGGTCATAAAAACAAAAGCACTGCTGTCTACTAATAGACAGAAAATAAAGAAGCAACAAACCGGTGGAGCAATTTTTCCGCCGAGCGTTTTTGTTTATACAGTTTTGCCAGCGCATAAACATCGTTTAAAAACCAATTGGCATCCAGCTTTGATTTTTAGTGTTATTTTAGTTGCGCTTGGGTTTGTGGCTGGCATGGCTACTGTGTTTGAGACCAGTTTTTCTTTTGCAAACAAGGAAACTTTTTATCAGGTTACTCCAGCAGGCGTGGGAAAAACTATGGACACAAGCCAACAAGACTTAACTGTGGTGGCCAATTTAATCCCATTGTTAATTGAAGAAAATCGACATCAACCAACACTAGAGGAAATTAAAAATATTGATAGAAAAATCAAACTGCAGAATTATTTGTCAGAATACAAATCGCCTTTAGCTGAAGACGGCGAGGCTCTGGATGCTCTCTTAGAGTCTAAAAATATGAAAATGATGTTGGCGATTGCTTTTGTGGAAGGAAAATTTTGTCAAAAAGAACTTTACAAAAACTGCAGTGGCATTGGTGGCTCTAAGATGAGAAAGTATGAAAGTTTTGCAGAGTGGATTAAGGACTTTGATGATTTGTTAGAGCGACGTTATAAAGGCTTAGCTGTTGAAGATTTTATTGGATATTATGTGCAACCCGGAAGCAAGAATTGGACGGATGGGGTCTATCAAATTCTGGGAGAGTTAAAAGAGAAGGGGATAGAGTAGGGCTCAGTACTGAGTACTTGGTACTTAGTACGAAGTTAAAGAAAAGTCGCGGGAGCCTTGTGGGGCTCGACCGCGACTTTTTGTGTCAGGAACTTGCTATAACAGTAGTATGAGTGCTAGGAGAGTTCTCCTTCAGCTCCTGACTTTGCGGCAACCCAAATTGCAAGCAATAAGAGTGCGGCGACGATGTGCACAGGTGAGGTATGTTCGATGCTCTTTATCAACTCACCTGCGTGAGCGACTAAGATGAACATACTTAGTGCATGTGGCAAGAGCTGTGTATTTTTCACAAACCCAGCAATCCCTTTTTGGGTGTGGCTGGTGTGATGCCGGCCAAGAATGGCGGCAATAACAGCAATTGCTATCAGGACGATTAGTAATATCGTCATAGCAGTTCCTTTTCTCCCTCCTTCGGAAATTTAGTGTCATCGCCCCTGTCATTGGCAAAGCCAATGCCTTGGGCGATTTTTGATTAATTTCTTTGTTGAAATGTTGCGCTGCTTCTCAGCGTAGCAAACTACGCTTCGCCGCATGCTCACATTTCGCCTCGAACTTAATCAAACACTGAAATCTCCGGTTGTTAATGTGCTGCCACCACCTAGTAATCAGCGGTAGCTGATCAGTATAGTTCCAGATTTGACAGCTGTCAAGGGGGTGGTCTATACTTACTTTAGACCCCCTAGAGGGGGGTATGATAGAATTTTCAGTAGTCAATTTACAATTTTCAGTTATGGCAATAGACGCAACACAAAAGCATAAAGCAGACTTAATTAAACGCATGCATTATGCGGAAGGTCACTTGAAGGCAGTTTGTAAGATGATAGAAGAGGATAGCTACTGCATGGATATTATTAATCAGAATCACGGAGTCGTTGAGGCCTTAAGAAAAGTTAATCAACTTATTCTTGAAGGCTATCTTGGTGAGTGCGCTTGGGATGCTGTTCACAGTAAAAATTTAGCAAAGCGCAAAAAAGCCATTGGGGAGTTGGTAACACTTTATTCGAAAAAATAAATACCTCCCCTAACCCCTCCTAAACTAGGAGGGGAATCTGCAACTTCCTCCCCTAGTCTAGGGGAGGCCAGGAGGGGTATTAAGCATCAATTAATAAATAATTTTATGAATGACATTCGAAACACTATTATAATCGGTTCTGGACCAGCTGGGCTTACAGCTGCTTTGTACGCCGCTCGCGCAGAATTAAAACCTTTGGTTATTGGGGGGATTGCTCCCGGTGGTCAGCTAATGTTGACTACAGACGTGGAAAATTTTCCTGGATTTCCGGAAGGAATTTTAGGTCCTGAGTTAATGGAGAAAATGATTAAGCAAGTGGAGCGTTTTGGCACAGAAATTATAAACGAGAATGTTGTATCAGTAGATTTTTCTTCCAACCCATTTAAAGTTAAAACGGATTCAGCAGAATTTTTAGCTCATACAGTCATCATTGCTACCGGAGCGGAGGCTAACTGGCTGAACTTACCAAACGAACAACGTTTGCGAGGCAAAGGGGTTTCGGCTTGTGCGACTTGTGACGGGTTTTTCTTTAAAGAAAAAGAAGTGGTGGTAATTGGTGGTGGTGACAGTGCTATGGAAGAAGCCAACTTTTTGACTAAATTCGCAACTCATGTGACTATCGTTCACCGGCGTGATGACTTTAAGGCTTCGAAAATAATGTTAAAACGAGCACAAGATAACCCTAAAATTAGTTTTGTGACTAATGTGACCGTGACAGACGTGCTCGGTGAAAACAGTGTTGAAGGGATTGTGACAAAACACAATGAAAGCGGGGAAGAAAAAACAATTTCCGCTCAAGGATACTTTGCGGCAATTGGACACACGCCTGTAACTAAAATTTTTAAAGATGCAGGCATTGAGGTTAATGATAAAGGCTATGTAGTGCCAAAGGAGTTTACCATGACGAATATTCCTGGAGTATTTGTGGCAGGAGACGTGCATGACCATCGCTATCGCCAAGCGGTGACGGCAGCCGGAGCTGGGTGTGCTGCGGCGCTGGATGTGGAAAAGTACTTAGCGAATGTGGAATAATAAGTTACATACTAATTTTTGTACTGTCATTCCGAGCTTGTCGAGGAATCCCTGCAGAGATCCTTCTCCGCCGAAGGCGGATCAGGATGACAGTGAAGGTCGAAAGTTTTTCTTATGAATAATCCATTTGAAAGCGCAAAAAATCAGCTTAATCAGGCGATGGCAGTCGCTAATTTTGATGAAGATGCTATTTCTCGACTGAAAATGCCGGATCGTTATGTTGAAGTTAGTATTCCGGTTTTGATGGATAACGGATCACAAAGAATCTTTATTGGATTTAGAAGTCAGCATAATAATAGTCGTGGTCCTTACAAAGGCGGGATTCGGTATCATCAAAATGTAGACTTAGACGAGGTTCGTGCTTTGTCATTTTGGATGACCTTTAAAAATGCAGTTGTGAATGTGCCGTTTGGTGGCGGCAAGGGTGGAATTATTGTTAATCCAAAAGAGCTTTCAGAAAACGAATTGGAAAAATTATCGCGCGGCTTTGTTCAAAAAATTTACAGACTTATTGGGCCGGAAGTAGATGTGCCAGCACCAGATGTAAATACCAACGGCCAAATTATGTCGTGGATGACCGATGAGTATCAAAAATTAACAGCGGATCCAAGAGCTATCGCCACGTTTACTGGCAAGCCAATAGAGAATGGAGGGAGCCAAGGACGTACAGAGGCAACTGGATATGGTGGTGGTTATGTTTTGCGCGAATATTTGCAGTCCAGTGGACAAAAGTACAGTACAATTGCAATTCAGGGTTTTGGGAATGTGGCCACGTATTTAGCAGAAAGCGCAAAAGGTTTGGGTTTAAAAGTTGTGGCACTCTCAGATAGTAAGGGTGGAATTTATAATCCAGAGGGGATAGATATTGCAACAGCTGAGCAACATAAAAAACAAACTGGTCAGCTTGCAGGGCTCACTGGAACTAGAGCGATTAGTAACGAGGAATTGTTGGAATTAGAAGTTGATGTCTTGTCGCCTAGCGCGCTTGAAAATGTTTTAACTAAAGACAATGCAGAAAAAATTAAAGCCAAAGTTATTTTAGAAATGGCTAATGGTCCCACAACTCCAGAGGCTGATGAGATTTTTGAACAGCATGGCATTGTTGTTATCCCAGACATCTTAGCTAACAGCGGGGGAGTAGCGACGAGTTATTTTGAATGGTATCAAAATATGCACGATGAGCATTGGGGCAAAGAACAAGTGCTTGAAAAACTCGATAAACAAATGACTCAAGCCTTCACTGATGTATTAGAAACAAAAAATAAATATAAGACAACGTTTAGAAATGCAGCTTATATTTTGGCCACAGAACGAATAATAGAGGCGATGTAAACCAAGAAGACAGAACGCTCGTGCGTTCTGTCTTTGTTATAGCCTTGCATGGATTCACCTCCTCCTGCTCTCAGTGGATAACGTTAGGCTTGCCGTCGTCTGTCCAGAAATCGTCGCCAAACCCGTCTGGATCAGCGGGCAGTGTTTCAAAAAAAATCTGGGCGTGAATTTTGCGGATATGTTCTTGCAATTCCGCATTATTTTCCGCGAGGTTTGAGGAATTGATTTCTTGGATCAAGCCGTGCATTTGCTCGTCGGGGATGAGGCATTCAGCGCGAGCCTCGTAGGCTAAAGTTCTGGCGCTGGTTTTGGTAAAGACCTCCTCGAGCTCGAGGCCATTTCCCAAAACAATTTTGCCGGTTCTTCCGAAGTCGTCGAGAACAACAAAATGAGCCGTTGGTTCCATGGCTGAGCCTCCTTTGTGTACTGTGACCACTATTGTATATCCGCTAGACTGTGCCGTCAATGTTAACTAGCGTGTTACAATACTAGTATGTACGACGTTATTATTATTGGAGCTGGACCAGCTGGAATGACCGCTGGGATTTATACGGCGCGAAAAAAACTTAAAACTTTAATCCTGGCCAAAGAAGTTGGTGGGCAAATGGTTTGGAGTAGTGATGTAGAAAACTACACTGGTTTTAGTATGATTTCAGGGGGAGATTTAACTAATAAGTTCCGCGAGCATTTAGATACAATTAAAGAAGATTTAGAATTGAAAGATGGTTTTGAAGTTACAAATATAGAAAAAAATATTACCAGTTTTGAAGTAGAAACTAAACAAGGACAGAACTTTTTTGCCAAAACTATTATAATTGCTTCTGGAAAAAGTCCTCGCCATTTAGGAATACCGGGAGAAGAGAAATTTTTTGGTCGCGGCGTGGCGGTGTGTGCTACTTGTGATGCCCCGCTGTATAAAAATAAAGATGTCGCTGTGGTGGGTGGTGGAAACTCTGCCATGGATGCAATCCTCGCACTTTCTAAAGTTGCGCGCCGAGTTTACTCTATTAATATGAACGATGGACTTGTGGGCGATGAAGTCTTAAGAAATAAAATTACAAATTCTGGTAACGTGTCTTTTTTTAGCCAAACAAAAACTTTAGAAATAATGGGTGAGCAGTTTGTGGCCGGCATAAAAATTCAAAAGTTTGGTCATGACGCAGAGACTTTAGTTGTAAATGGGGTGTTTGTTGAAATTGGATATGTGCCAAGTAATGACTTTGATAACCTTACTCATAAAAATGACAAAGGAGAAATTACCGTAGACGGTAATTTGCAAACTTCAGTTCCGGGAATTTTTGCGGCCGGAGATATTAACGATGCCTGGGGCGAACAGATTATCATTGCCGCAGGAGAAGGCGCTAAAGCTGCTATTGCGGTCAGTGATTATTTAAATAGGATTAGATAGTGACTAGCTACTAGTGACTAGTTCCTAGAAGAATAGATCGACTGTATTTGCAGTTGATTTTTTTATTTAGGCTTTGTATACTAGCATCAGTATTTCTGGGGAGCTTCGCGGGGACCACTCTGCGGGGAACCACTCTCTATGTGTCCACCCTTTTCGGGTAAACGGAGGATTCACCATGAAGATTCTGCTTACCGCTCACAAGGCGGTCGTCGGCTAGCCCAATCGCGTGCCGGGGGGTGGGCTGAGTGGCTTGCGCACTATTTCCTGCCCGGCGCAATCATACATACTGGCCAGCTCTATAGAGAGCTGGCCTTTATCTTTGGAGGAGAGCCTTTGAAGTTTTTTTAGTTTGTTTTACTTTTTATATTGGGCTCTATATAATAATTTTAAGTTGAAGAGGGGTAACCCTTTTTGTCATGCTCATTCCGAACCAAGGAGGGGACTAAAACAAGACATTGAATTGGTGAACTAAGCGTAAGGTCAGGGCAGGCATTTTGGTTTAATGTTTGCCTTGACCAGCTATCATACTTTTTCTATTTCGCTAATTTGTGCCGTGCAGGAAGGTCGAATGCCGGTAGATGTAGTGGACGTAAGTCTTCTGCATCACCGGCTCTTCATATTTTAGGGGTTGATTTATCTTGGAAATTATGTTATTGTGTTAAGTCCGATTGAAGACAGAAAAACTACGAGGTGAAGGGCATGCAGAAGTTTTTGTTGATGGCTCTGTTTCTTTTGGTCTCGGCGCCGACGGTTTGGGCGCAATACGAAAATGGCGCGCTAGGTGCTTCTTCCAAGCTCGAGGTCTGTTCGGGGAGAATTCTTCCTGGCCACGACCTTATTCTCCTGCTCACACTTGGAGATATGAGCGCCGAGGGTTTGGATGTTCAGTGGCCGGAGATTTGGCGCCTTGCAGGGGTGTCTCGGGTGTCGGCCAAGCTTCTGTCGGATCGTAAGCATGTGTTAATTACCATCAACACTGAGCTG